>Ga0115549_1000141_pt1 | contig 47344 bp, 49 predicted proteins | sample COGITO_mtgs_1004_2_FD_87176 | JGI IMG/M metagenome (GOLD analysis project Ga0115549, IMG submission 87176) | Pelagic marine microbial communities from North Sea - COGITO_mtgs_100430 | ecosystem: Environmental > Aquatic > Marine > Epipelagic | place: Germany:Helgoland, sampling site Kabeltonne...
CAGTTTCGTAGACGAAGAATTCCATCTTATCGAGCTCTTGAAGAAGGTCATTCGGGAATTCGATATCTGCTTTGTCGATCTCATCAATCAACAGCACAACCTTGTCTCCAGCTTCAAAGGCCTCCCAAAGTTTACCTTTGCGGATATACTTGGCGACATCGTGGACCTTTTCTTCGCCCAACTGACTGTCGCGTAAGCGAGAAACCGCATCGTACTCGTACAGCCCCTGCTGCGCGCGAGTGGTCGATTTGATGTTCCATTCGATCATACGCAGGCCCAACGAGGACGCAATTTGCTTCGCAAGTTCTGTTTTGCCCGTGCCAGGTTCCCCCTTAACGAGCAGTGGCCGCTCTAATGTTACAGCTGCATTCACCGCGATTGTTAGGTCATCTGTTGCAACATAGCTTTCGGTGCCTTGAAATTTCATAACAATCTCCGTTCTAGCGTAATTATTTGCTCTAACTCGTTTTAGACATATCTACGCAGAATTGTGTAGTGACAATAACGAGGCGCTGCGTTAGACGCTGCGGAAGATGGCGATGTTTATGCATGATGCGGAGAAGTGCATGAACGACCTAAGCCAAACGGAGGGGAATAAGATGAAACAGGAAGTGTTTCTACCAGACGATTATCGTCCAGCCGACGACGAACCATTCATGAACGATCTTCAGGTGGAATATTTCCGCCGCAAGCTGAACAACTGGAAAGACGAGTTGCAGGCTGGAACCCGAGACACCATCGAAGCATTGCAAGATGGGACACGTAACATTCCAGATGTAAACGATCGTGCGTCTGAAGAGACAGATCGCGCGCTTGAGCTACGTACACGTGACCGCCAGCGCAAACTGGTTTCCAAGATTGATGCAGCGCTTCGTCGGATCGACGAAGATGAATTCGGATATTGCTCAGTTACGGGCGAACCAATTTCATTGAAGCGTTTGGATGCACGTCCGATCGCGACAATGAGCCTTGAAGCGCAAGAACGCCACGAGCGTCGCGAAAAGGTTCATCGTGACGATTGATCGTCGCTGATAAGAATTTAATTCAAAGGCGCGTAGGGCAAGTCCCTTGCGCCTTTTTCGTATTTAGGGGCTTCAAATGATACGCAGTGCGATTGTGATTGGTGGCGGTATCGCCGGTATGGCCTCTGCTGCAGTGTTGGGGCGAATGGGCGCGTCTGTGACTGTACTGGAGCAAGCCCCCATGCTGGGCGAGGTCGGGGCGGGGCTGCAAGTCAGCCCTAATGGCCTTTGCGTCTTGCGCGCCTTGGGGCTTGAGCCTGAGTTGATCAATCGTGGTGCATTACGCGCCAACGCCGTTTCGTTGCGCGATTACCGGCGATCGGGCGAAGTCGCCCGTTTGGATTTACAGCGTTTGGCTCCTGATCAGGCCTATTACTTTGTGCACCGCGCGGATCTGTTGGATGTGCTTAAAGGCGCTGCCAAACGAGCATCTGCTGACATCAGATTGCATCAACCCGTCACCGAAGTTCGAAAAGGTGACATCCCTGAAGTCGTACTTGCCAATGGAGATGTTTTGCGCGCTGAATTGATTATAGGCGCGGATGGGGTCCATTCTGTTGCCCGGTCATCGCTTAACCCGAAGTCCTCTGCATTCTTTACAAAACAAGTTGCGTGGCGCGCAATTGTGCCCAATGTTGTTGCCCACCCGAAAGAAGCCCGCGTTTATATGGGGCCTGGTAAACATATCGTTTCATATCCTTTGCGTGGTGGTTCCTTTGTGAACTTAGTTGCAGTTGAAGAGCGCAATGACTGGCAGGATGAGGGATGGCAGCAACACGGTGATCCCGACCAGCTTCGCGCCACATTTGCTAAATTTACCGGTGGTGCGGCCCCTCTATTAGACGCGGTGGAACAAACATCCCTTTGGGGACTATTCCGCCATCCAGTTGCTTCAACCTGGTACGATCAAGGGGTTGCATTGGTCGGCGACGCTGCACACCCTATGCTGCCGTTCATGGCACAAGGTGCCAATATGGCACTGGAAGATGCGTGGGACCTAGGGAGCGCACTTAAGGCAGGTAGTATCCGAAGCTATCAAAGCCGGCGCCTTAAACGTGTAACTAAAGTTGTTAAGGCAACACAAGGGAACGCCAAACGCTATCACCTGCGTTCGGGTCCAATTCGTTTGGCCGCACATTTAGGTTTGAAGACCGTAAGCAAGGTGGCACCATCACTGATGCTGAAACCCTTTGACTGGCTTTACCGTCACGACGTGACTGACAAACGCTTCTAGACTTTGAGGTCGACCCAAATTGGAACATGATCTGATGGTTTTTCGCGCGCGCGAATGTCTTTGTCGATCCCAGTATCGATCAGAAAATCAGCACACGCAGGGCTAAGTAGAAAGTGGTCAATGCGAATGCCGTTGTTCTTGTTCCATGCGCCAGCTTGATAATCCCAGAACGTAAATTGACCTGGACGCGGATCACGTGCGAGTGTCGCATCGGTTAGGCCAAGATTGACCAGTTTGCGATAAGCGGCGAGGCTTTCAGGGCGACAGGCAGCATCACCTTCCCAAATTTCTGGGCGTGCGGCATCTTCGGGCTGTGCGATGATGTTATAGTCCCCCGCCATCAAAAACGGCATTTCATCTGACATTAGTTCTTCAGCGCGTGCCTGAAGACGGTCCATCCAAGCCAATTTATAGGCGTATTTTCCACCCCCAACAGGTTTTCCAGCATCATCCAATTCGACAGGATTGCCGTTGGGTAGATATAAACCACAGATGCGAAGGGCCTCAGTTTCGCCAACGACAGTTGCCTCGATCCAGCGGGCTTGTTCATCGCTGTCATCGCCGGGCAGACCACGGCGTACATCTTCAAGCGGCAGTTTGGACAGAATAGCCACGCCATTAAACGACTTTTGCCCATGAGTTTCGACGATATATCCGCGGTCTTCAAAAATTTCGCGCGGGAATGCTTCGTCCACGGATTTGATTTCTTGCAGAAGGGCGACATCAGGTTGTGCTTCGTCCAGCCATTCAGGAAGTGCGTTTATGCGGGCTTTGATGCCGTTAATATTAAATGACGCAATCTTCATGAGGGAGCTCCTGCCGTTTGATGGATAATCTATCGCTCAACACCCGCTCTTGAGCAAGTGCCGACGGGCAATTGGAGCAACGCTCAGAGGCTACAGTGATTCTTCCATTTTCGTTAACCTTCAATTCATCATTATTAACATAGGGTTAGTATCCACAGTTTATCAGGGTGTGGATAATTTATTTTTAAATTTCGGCAAGAGTGGCAAAGATTAACCCTTTCAATCTGATGGCATGTTCAGTCGCTGTGGATAACCCGACCTGTGATCAGCTCAAGGCAGAAAGGGTCTATTCAATCACAACTTTAACGGTAATCGCTTTAAGTACGATCAACTTAACAAATCTGGGGAATTTAAAAATGACTGCATTACGTAAATTCGAAACACAAACAGCATCGAGCCATACAGACATGATGGGTGGGGAACACGTTGAAATGTTCACGTCCGGTGCGGCACCGTCTGCATCTGACAGCCTGGTGGGTGATGCGACAAGTTTGTTCACATAGGGGGCTGGTCCAAAAATGAAAAGTGGCGACCAGACTGGTCTGTTCACGTCAGGTGCTGCACCGAAAACGTCGGGCATAGAGACCGGTGACCTGACTGCACTGTTCACTTCAGGCGCTTAAGCCTAATCAAGGCACGCTTAATTTAATCCAAGAGGACAGGTATGACCAACGTTATTTCATTAAGCGTGCCTCAGCGCAGACAACCCTTTATCCAAAACGCCAAGGCCCTTGTTAGTTTTTTTGCTGACCATCGCAGGCACCATGAGGATGTTTTTTGGCTTAAAGAAAACGCTGAATTGCTCAACATATTGGAATGTACAGGAACGCCAATACCCGAAGACGCCTTGGCAACCCATCAATCCTTCTACCAACAACTGCCTGCAAAAATGGCATTTTTTGCCCAGGATTACCGGTTCTACTTGTCCATTTTCTTGGTTCTCGAAGATCTTGGACTGAAGGGAGATGTTGGTGGGCAGATGTGTGACTGTGTCGCAGCCCAAGGATTGGCCGAGGCAGAGTTATCAGACCTTCAACGCCGAGAGGTCTCTCGGCTTTTGGCACGGCGCGGCACAAAGGTTTCTATAGACCACGGGTTAGATGATCGATTACGCCAATTTATCAACCGCTCGGCAACTTTTGCACTGCCCAACAAAAAAGTGGCATATGAGCTAACGCATATCGTATTTTATCTGTCCGAATACGGACGTCGTGATCCCAAGCTAGATTGCGGCGCTGTTCAGTCCCTTAATTTTGTAGGGATAATCGCCTACTTGGATCAAAATGCCGATCTCTTAGCCGAAATTTGTATTGCTTTGCGTTTTGCAGGTCAGACACCCAGCCCAATTTGGGAGGATTGGATTGTAAAAACGCTCTCTGACTTTCAGGTTATAGAGCAACCTGCATCTAACACATCCGATGGGTATCACGAATATTTGGTCAGCGCGTGGATGGCTTTGACGGCAAAACGTGATGGGATGGGGCAGGCGCTTTTAGGGGAACGGTTGGTGTTTATGCGCGGTGACGTTGCCGCGGGGCCACTTCGCAATATCTCAAACCTATTGCTCGACATGGATGCCGAACGCAGCCCCGATTGGGAGGTGATGCACCCAATCGTCGAACAAGCAATTGACGAAGAAGGGTACGAAATTTTGCTTCAGGCCCAGAATTCAACTGATGATTTTGCAGCGCTTTTTTGAAGGGTTCTCATGGGTTAATATCGCCGTGTAACCCATTACATTGAAAAAGAAGTTCCGCAGCCGCATGCGCTTGTGGCATTCGGGTTCTCTATGACAAAACGGGCGCCAATCAGCTCTTCGGAGAAGTCGATAACTGCGTTGGAGAGGAAAGGCAAAGATATGGAGTCCACAACAACTTTTTGTCCTGATCCCTCAAGGATTAAATCGTCGGCTTTGGGATCATCGAGCGCGATTTCGTACTGGAAACCGGAACAGCCACCGCCCTCAACTGCGACGCGTAGAGCTTGCCCCTGATCAGCGGCGCCGATCTCAGCAAGACGTTCAAAGGCACGTGTTGTAACTGTTGGCGGCAATTGCACGGGGAAAGCTCCGAGTGGTCGACCAATGGCCGGTTTCATTATCGTCTGTAAACCGATATAGAGCGCCATAGGACAGGCGACAAGGACCAGTGCTCAATGCAAGCACCATTTTCCTCTGATCCAATACACAGCAAAGGACGGCGTGTAGCGGAAGAAGAGTTTAGTTTTCGATCATGTTTTCAACGTGATAGGGACCGCATCATTCACGCCAGCGCGTTTCGCCGGCTGAAACACAAAACCCAAGTTTTCGTCGAACACGAAGGCGATTATTTCCGGACGCGCCTGACGCACTCTATCGAGGTAGCCCAAGTGGCCCGCACTATCGCAGGTGCACTTGGCCTGAACGGCGAGCTGACAGAAGCTGTTGCATTGGCACACGACCTTGGTCATCCGCCCTTTGGCCACGCAGGCGAGGACGTGTTGCATGAGATGATGGCCCCCTACGGCGGCTTTGATCACAACGCCCAAGCCATTAAAATTGTTACCGATTTAGAGCGTCACTATGCTGAATTCGATGGTCTAAACCTAACGTGGGATTGCTTAGAAGGTATCGCAAAGCACAACGGCCCTGTCGTTGGCGAACTACCCTATGCGCTGGCTGAATATGACGCGACCCATGATCTAGAATTGCACACCCATGCAAGTGCTGAGGCGCAAGCAGCAGCGTTGTCTGACGATATTGCCTATAATAACCACGATCTGCACGACGGTTTGCGGGCAGGGCTGTTTACGGATGCCGACATTATAAAGCTACCGATCATTGGTGCGGCCTATGCCGAAGTAGACGCGGCCTATCCAAACCTTGAAACTGATCGGCGCCGTCACGAGGCCTTGCGCCGTGTGTTTGGTGTGATGGTCAGTGATGTGATTTCGACATCGCGTTTGATATTGAACGAAAGTGGTGCGACATCCGCCCATGATATTCGTCATTTTGGTCGCCCCGTCATTCGTTTCTCTGATGCAGTCTTTGCGGATCTTCGCGAAATCCGTTCCTTCCTGTTCAACCAGATGTACCGCGCACCAGCGGTGATGGCGAAGAGGGCAGAAGTAACAAAAGTGATCCGTGAATTGTTTCCCTTGTTCCTGAATGATCCATCTCAATTGCCCTCCAATTGGCTTGAGGAACTTCAAGGTGCTGACAAGACCGCCATCGCACGCCGTGTCTGCGATTACATCTCAGGTATGACAGACCGCTATGCATTGCTCGAATATGAACGTATCTTGGGCAAGCACTAGCCGATGCCCGTTGACCTTAGGCACGTAAGTGCTAAACCGCACCCGACCCGTATTAGGACTAAATTGATGAACCTGTTTGCCGATATCCGCACCCAAGTGATTGCCGACCTCAACGCCATGGTTGACGCTGGGCAGCTGCCTGCCGGCCTAAGCTTTGACAATGTAACGGTAGAGCCGCCGCGCGATGCATCGCATGGCGATATGGCGACCAATGCGGCGATGGTTTTGGCCAAGCCTGCAGGTCTTAAGCCACGTGACATTGCAGATGCATTGGCGGCACGTTTGGCAACTGATGATCGGATTACCGCTGCTGAAGTCGCAGGACCTGGTTTCCTAAATCTTCGTCTTTCCGCCTCTCTTTGGCAGGGTGTCATTAGCGCTGTGCTTAAAGCAGGTACAGATTTTGGTCGCTCCACTATGGGTGAGAACAAAAAGGTTAACGTTGAATACGTCAGCGCAAACCCAACGGGTCCTTTGCACGTTGGTCACACGCGCGGTGCGGTCTTTGGTGATGCGCTCGCATCCATGCTAGATTTCGCGGGCTTCGACGTCACACGTGAATACTACATCAACGACGGTGGCGCGCAGGTCGATGTGTTGGCCCGTTCCGTTTACCTCCGTTACCTAGAGGCCCACGGCCAAGAGGTTGCGTTTGAAGACGGCACATATCCGGGCGATTATTTGATCGCGACCGGTGAAGCGCTGAAAGCCAAGGTTGGCGATGCCTACGTCGCCAAAGGCGAAGACGTCTGGTTGCAAGACATCCGTGAATTCGCAACTGAGGCGATGATGGATCTGATCCGTTCCGACCTTGCGCAGCTTGGCATTAAAATGGACCGCTTCTTTTCGGAGAAATCATTGTACGGTTCCGGTCTAATCGAAAAATCCATCAAGTCGCTTGAAGACAAGGGTCTGATCTATGAAGGTGTGCTTGAGCCACCAAAAGGCAAAAAGCCTGAAGACTGGGAACCACGCGAGCAAACCTTGTTCAAATCAACCGAACACGGTGATGACGTTGATCGTCCTGTGAAAAAGTCTGATGGCGCATGGACATACTTTGCCCCCGACATTGCATACCACTTTGACAAGGTAGAACGTGGTTATGATCTGTTGATTGACGTTTTTGGCGCTGATCACGGCGGATATGTAAAGCGTATGAAGGCTGCTGTGTCCGCATTGTCTGGTGGCACTGTGCCGCTCGATATCAAGCTGACGCAACTGGTGAAGCTGTTCAAAGATGGTGAACCGTTCAAAATGTCCAAGCGGGCAGGGACGTTTGTTACTCTGCGCGATGTGGTTGATCAGGTTGGGTCTGACGTAACCCGTTTTGTAATGTTAACACGCAAAAACGATGCGCCGCTTGATTTTGATTTTGCCAAGGTACTTGAGCAAAGCCGCGACAATCCTGTGTTCTACGTTCAATACGCCCACGCGCGTGTGAATTCGGTTTTGCGCAAAGCGGTTGAAGCAGGCGTTGCTGTTGACGACGCAACATTGGCCGCTGCTGATCTGACACTGATCAGTCACGAGTCTGAATTGACGCTGGCGGCTAAGCTGGCTGAATGGCCACGTTTGCTAGAAACAGCTGCGCGCAGCAACGAACCGCACCGCATTGCATTCTACCTTTATGAGCTGGCGGGCGAGTTCCACGGGTTGTGGAACCGTGGCAATGAATTGCCTGAATTGCGCTTCTTGCAGGATGATCCAAAGACATCCCAAGCAAAAATCGCCCTAGCACGTTCAGCGGCTGTTGTAATAGCTGCAGGCCTTGGTATTCTAGGTGTAGAGCCAGCCGAAGAGATGCGTTAAAAATAACCGCCTCGGCTGAACAGGCATAATTCAGTAGATCCGTTGGGCAATGTACCTAAACGGGCAACGAGGCAAAAATGGCAAATGTTCCTTACTCCCATAATATGGATGCTCACGGTTATTCTTCTGCGGGCGCTTCATCACCAAAGGTTTCAGCTAACTCATTGAACAACCTCACTAATATGGTTGCTGCAGGTCTTTCTGTGGCGCTCATAGTTGGCGTTGGTGTTTGGGGGTACAAGTTGATGTTCCGCGACGTAACTGGCTTGCCTGTCGTTCAAGCGATCAGTGGTGAAATGCGTGTCCTTCCAGACAATCCAGGTGGTGAACTCGCGTTGAACCAAGGGCTGGCTGTAAACGAAGTTGCCGCTGCTGGTACCGCTGCGGCCCCAACGGACACGTTGGTTTTGGCACCGAAACCGGTCGCGCTGGCTGTCGAAGACACCCCCGTTTCTGCACAAGTGGTTGCACCTGTGCAACAGCCTGCGCCGCTAGATTTATCGGCACCAATCGCTGATCTTGATGGATTTGTTTCCTCACAAACAGCGACCGACACACCCGAAGCTGGCAGCGTCGAAGATTTGATCCGCCAACTGACCCAAGGCGCTGATCCGATCAACAATGTATCAGGTGCAAAAGTTGTGAGTGCGGTGACAACTGTTGCGGCGACAAACGTGGCTGATGAAACTGCGATCCAAGCCGCTGGACTGCGTCGGTCATTGCGCCCATTGCTTCGTCCAGCTTCTGCGCCTGCAGTTGTTATTCCAGTATCGGCACCTGCCAAAGCCACTGTGACAGACGTTGATCCAACGTCAGTTCCGGCCGGAACACGTTTGGTTCAACTTGGTGCCTTCGACAGCGCCGAAGTGGCGCGCAGTCAGTGGGACAAGATTGAGGGCCGCTTTGGTGATTTCCTTCAAGGCAAATCCCGCATCGTTCAAAAAGCCAACAGCGGGGGCCGTACATTCTATCGCCTTCGTGCAATGGGCTTCTCTGACCTAAGTGATGCACGTCGTTTTTGTTCCGCACTTTTGGCTGAGAACGCAGATTGCATTCCTGTCGTCACGCGATGAAGCGTTTTGGCGCGACTATCCTCGATGGGAATGGCCTTCGGTTGACAGCTGATGAAGTGGCGTTGTTTCGGGATGTGAACCCATTTGGGTTTATCCTATTTGCCCGCAATATCGACACACCTGATCAGGTTCGCGCGCTTTGCGATGACTATCGCGAGGCTGTAGGTTGGGAATGCCCGATCACAATCGACCAAGAAGGTGGGCGTGTCCAACGACTGCGCAGTCCAACATGGCGCGAATGGTTGCCCCCTTTGGACTTTATCACCGCGGCTGGCACCAACGCTCAACGCGCTATGTACCTGCGCCACCGTATCATTGCGCATGAGTTGCGCGACATTGGTATCGACAGCAACTGTGCACCAATGGTCGATGTTGCCAACACCGAAACCCATTCGTTTTTACGCAACCGTTGCTATGGCACTGATGCCTTAACGGTCGCTGCAATGGGACGTGCAGCGGCTGATGGTCTGTTAGATGGTGGTGTTTTGCCTGTCGTTAAGCATATCCCGGGACATGGTCGTGCGACTGCCGACAGCCATTTTGACCTGCCCAAAGTAGACGCGCCGCGCGATAGCTTGGATATCCAAGATTTTTCGCCCTTTAAGGCGTTGAATGATCTCCCAATGGGGATGACGGCGCACCTAGTTTACACTGAGATCGACGAAACGCCTGCGACATTGTCCAAAACAGTCATGGACATCATCCGTATGGATATCGGATTTGACGGCTTGATCATGACCGATGACATTTCAATGAAGGCCCTCAGCGGCGATGTGGGAACGCTTAGCCGTGCATCCATCGAAGCGGGTTGTGACGTGATTTTGCACTGCAACGGAACCCTAAGTGAACGCACACAGGTGGCACAAGCCGCTGGCGAAATGACAGATATTGCCCAAAAACGCGCGATCCGTGCCGTTGAGATGCGCAAAACACCAGATATGATTGACATTGCTGCCTTAGACGCCGAACTTGAAGCGCTGTTAGGCGGGGGCGCGTTGGCGCAATAAAGTCATGGAAGACATTTTTGAAAAAGAACGTATCGCTGTTGCCGAAAGGGTGGCCGCCGAAGCGTTGATCATTGATGTCGATGGGTTCGAGGGGCCGTTGGACCTTTTGTTGACCCTCAGCCGCACCCAAAAGGTTGATCTGCGCAAGATTTCGGTGCTCGAACTAGCCCATCAATACCTCGCTTTTGTTGAAAAGGCTAAGGCGCTGCGCCTTGAATTGGCTGCTGATTATTTGGTGATGGCGGCGTGGTTGGCATTCCTTAAATCACGATTGTTATTGCCACCTGATCCGTCCGAGGAAGGACCATCTGGCGAAGAACTGGCCGCACACTTGGCTTTTCAATTGGAACGGCTTCAAGCGATGCGCGACAGCGCAGCACGACTGATGGGCCGTGATCAATTGGGCCGTGATTTCTTTGCACGTGGTCAGATCGAAGTGGTCGAACGGGTTAAGCAGGTCACCTATACCGCCACCTTATTGGATTTGATGCAAGGCTATGCACGCCTGAGAACCCGTGATGATTTCCGCCCGTTTGTGATGGATCGTGACAGTGTCTTCACAATGGAACAGGCATTGGAACGGATGCGCGATTTGATTGGCTACACTGGGGAGTGGACTGATATTGTTAGCTACCTTCCTGACGGATGGGCAAATGATCCAGTCAAACGGCGTTCCGCCACCGCGGCGACATTTGCAGCCTCGTTGGAACTTGTGAAAGAGGGCCATTTGGAAATCCGCCAATCCGAAAGCTTTGCACCGATTGAGTTGCGTAAAAGGACTTCAAGATAGTGACTGAAGATTATGATTTAAAAGAGGAAAGCCTTTTTGAGGCTCCGCCCATGGGAGAACAGGAACGCATGATTGAAGCGATCCTTTTTGCCAGTGCAGAACCTGTGACCGTGCGAGAACTTGAAGCACGTATGCCCCATGGTTGCGACGCGGCAGAGGCGATAGTTCACCTGCGTAAGCGCTACGAAGGGCGCGGTGTGAACCTGAGCAAAGTGGGGGATGCATGGACCATGCGCACCTCACCTGACCTTGGTTATCTCATGCAAAAGGAAACGGTTGAGACCCGCAAACTTAGTCGGGCTGCGATCGAGACACTGGCGATTATCGCCTATCACCAACCTGTCACGCGCGCGGAAATCGAAGAGATCCGCGGTGTATCTGTGAGCCGCGGAACGGTTGATCAGTTGCTAGAAATGGAATGGATCCGTTTTGGCAGGCGTAAGATGACGCCTGGGCGCCCGGTTACATTCGTTGTGACGCAAAATTTCTTAGGTCACTTCGGGCTTGAGACTGCACGCGATCTTCCGGGGCTTAAAGAACTCCGTTCCGCAGGGCTGTTGGAAAATCGACCTCCACCCGGGACTGTACCTGGGCCAGGTGATATGGACGACGAAGATGACACGAATGAAGGCCAGTCAGAACTTTTTGAAGATTGATCTGATTCTCGCCATAGTTTCGGTGTAGAGAGTGCATGAAGCAGTTAGGGGAACGACCCATGAATATGAACCACATTATCAATATGATCATCCGTCCGATTATGAACCGTGTGATCCGCAAAGGCATCGATAGCGGTATGAACGCCGGATCTAACATGATGTCTAAACGCCGTGGCAAACAACCACCACAGGGCGAAATCGACGACTACGGTAACCCAACAGGGCGCGATAACCGCCGCTAACGGGTAAAATTCAAGCGTTATTTAAAGTGCTTAGACAACTTAAGGCCTTGGCCTTGGTAGTTTGAGGCTATGCTGACGCCGTATAGCTGAGTAGGGGCTTCTGCCATCTTCTCATACACCAAACGCCCAACCACTTGGCCATGTTCTAAGACGAACGGCGCCTCGTGGCAGCGTACTTCCAACACACCGCGTGATCCTGCACCACCAGCGGAATCATGTCCAAATCCAGGATCAAAGAACCCTGCATAGTGCACGCGAAATTCGCCAACCATTGCAAGATAGGGTGCCATTTCCGCAGCATAGTCCGGCGGAATGCAAACGGCTTCGCGGCTTACCAAGATATAGAATGCGCCCGGATCAAGGATGATATGACCATCCGTACTGTGCACTTCTTCCCAATAAGCGGTTGGATCGTAATGACCGATCAGGTCCAAATCGATGACACCTGTATGAGGCTTTGCGCGGTATCCCACCAGCGTTGAGCCCGGTAGGTTCAAATCAACGGAAAAGCCCAAGCCGTCATCGATCACGGGATCGCCGTTCACCAATGGGATTTCAGCGTGAAGGTTAGCCAATGCAGTGTCTTCCAGAACTGCGTGTCCTGTACGGAAGCGAATCTGGTTCAGGCGCATGCCTGGGCGGACCAACACAGAAAATGAACGTGGGCAGATTTCAGCGTATAATGGTCCGGCATAGCCTGATGGGATCCGGTCAAATTCAGTCCCACCATCGGTGATCGTACGGGTCAGCAGATCAAGGCGACCGGTAGAGCTTTTGGCATTGGCCACAGCGTTCATACCTTCAGGCAACGCAAGGCTCTCCATCAACGGCACTACATAAACGCAGCCTTTTTCTAACACTGCACCATCTGTCAGGTCGACGCGGTGCATTTCAAACTCTTTCAAGCGATCCGTAACCTTAGCACCGTGGCCCGTAAGGAACGACGCACGCACGCGATAGGCAACGTTACCCAAACGAAGATCAAGGCTGGCCGGTTGAATTTGCGCATCAATAACCGATGGAGCGGCGTTGATTTGCCCACTTTGGATCATTTCGCTGATCTGCTGATTTGGAACGACACCGGTCATAAAATTCACTCTTGTTTAAACGCCAAACGCCCGCACACCGAAGGTACGGGCGGTTTGTGCAAGTCTATTATTGGTCGGGCTAGCAGGACTCGAACCTGCGACCTTCCGTCCCCCAGACGGACGCGCTACCAGACTGCGCCATAGCCCGACTTGAGGGATGTCATACGCGATTTGTGGCGTGAGGCAAGGGGGAATTGGCACTTCGTTATTCTTTGCGGCCCTGCGTCATGCGATCAAGCGCATCGCGCAGTTGCGCCAAAAGGAGTGCTATAGACTCCGCTTGTGCGGTGCTTAGCGCACTCACCTTTGACAATGCCGCCAGCACACTAGGAGTGGTCTGAATGTCGGGTTCAGCCACTGCCTGGGGCAATTCTACAGTCAACGGGGCAGGTGCCTCAGGCTCGGTTGCCTCTACTTCGGGAATTGCAACATCAATGGCTTCTACGGTTGGCTCTTCTTCTTGCTCAGATGCAGCCGCTGCTCCAGATACCACGTCCTCAACCTCTGCCACAGTCGCTTCGGGATTAGCCGGTTGCGGAGTTGATCTGCTCAAGAAGGCTGGCATGACGGGGAACGGGTCAATGTCGTCTGGCGTAGACGCGTCCTGTTCCAAAGTTGGTTCCGGTGCGTCAGCCGGCGATTCTTCGATTGTTTCAGCCGATTCGGGTATCGCGGCGACCACAGGTTCATCAGTAATGAGGTCTTCACTCAGCGGCGTTGGTAAATCCTCGTGGACCGAGGCTACCGTGATAGGAGCGTCATCAATCGTTACGTTTGGTTGCTCTATTTGGCTGTCGAAGGACGAGGATTGTGGGTCGTCATTCACAGGCGCGTCCGCAAAGTCGTCTGGCTGTGGTTGCACCTCGATTTCGTCAACGGAATCAGCCACCCCGTCGTCAAGCGCTGTGGTTTCAACATTTTCTTGGATTTCTTCTTCGGCCTCAGCCACATGTTCGCACGTTTCGTCTGGCGTCAACGGCTGGCGTTCTACGGTTTCCTCAACCTTGGTTTTTGGAACAAGCGGTAGAATTTTTGCTGTTTGTGGTTCGGCTTCAATCGTTTCAACGATCTCTGGCATGGCTACCGGCAATTCGTCTGCTGCACCGTCCACGGCAGGCGAAAGGGCAGACACATGCGCCATACCTTTTTCGCGCAAAATCTTCTGAACACCCTTAATTGTAAGCCCATCTTCGTGCAGAAGCTTTTGAATGCCACCCAAAAGTTGCATGTCTGCAGGACGGTAATAGCGACGTCCGCCTGCACGTTTCACAGGCTTCACTTGTGTGAACTTACTTTCCCAAAAACGTAGAACGTGCGTTTGCACGCCTAGCCAGTCAGCAACTTCTGAGATGGTACGAAAAGCGTCCGCAGACTTTGCCATAAGATTAAGACTTGTTGCCTAAAGCAACGCGATCCTTCATCAAATGTGACGGACGGAATGTAAGGACACGGCGCGGATTAATTGGCACTTCTTCGCCAGTTTTCGGATTGCGACCAACACGCGCTGATTTGCTGCGTACTGAAAACGTACCAAAGGAAGAAATTTTAACCTGTTCACCTTTTACCAAAGCATCCGAGATATGATCCAAAACGCTTTCTACCAATTGCGCACTTTCGTTACGTGATAAACCAACTTCGCGAAAAACAGCTTCGCTAAGATCCATACGTGTCAGTGTGTTATCAGTCATGTTGTTCCCCTATTTGCGATCACAATAGGGCGAGGAGAAATTCCGAGTCAATATCAATGCCTTGCCGATGGTAGTTTCAGCGTTGGATTGGTACAAAAATGGTGGATTACCAGCGTAACACCACCGCGCCCCAGGCCAGTCCACCGCCGATTGCCTCTGTCACCAGCAAATCACCTTGTTTAATTTGGTCGTTTTGTGCACCAACAGACATTGCAAGCGGGATAGAGGCGGCAGACGTGTTGCCGTGATCCTGAACTGTCACGATCACATTCTCCATCGGCACACCCATTTTCTTGGCAGTGCCTTGAATAATACGGATATTGGCTTGATGCGGAACGATCCAGTCAACGTCATCTGTGGTCACGTTTGCACGTTCCATCGCAGTTGTTGCTGTGGCTGCCAATTTGCCAACCGCATGGCGGAACACTTGGTTGCCCTGCATCCGCAAGTAACCAGACGTGCCTGTGCTAACACCACCGTCAACATACAGCAGATCACGGTGTGTGCCGTCTGAATTAAGGTCCGTTGATAGAATGCCGCGATCGCTGCTGTCGCCCGTGCCTTCTTCGGCCTCCAAGATGAGCGCACCAGCGCCATCACCGAATAACACACAGGTGCCGCGATCGGTCCAGTCCATGATGCGGCTGAATGTTTCCGCGCCAATCACCAATACGCGTTTCGCCTGACCCGAGAGGATCAAAGCATTGGCATTGCTAAGGGCAAAGACGAAACCGGCACAAACGGCTTGAATATCAAATGCAAAGCCCTTGGTCATACCAAGGTTGGCTTGAACCATCGTTGCAGCTGAAGGGAAGGTGAGGTCGGCAGTTGAGGTTGCCAAAACAATGGCATCCACGTCATCTGCAGTCATTCCAGCATTGGCCAGCGCCGCTTGGGCCGCTTTGGTTGCCAACATGGATGTTGTTTCACCTTCGGCCGCGAAATGGCGACGTTCGATGCCGGAACGCGATTTGATCCATTCATCCGTTGTATCTAAGGTCTTCTCAAATTCAGCATTTGGAACGATACGTTCCGGTAGGTAATGCCCAACCCCTTTTACAACAGCGCGCAATGTCATGCGTCTTGATCCTTTGGTTCGGTGGGCAAAACAGCAGCCACGCGGGCGGCCAGCTTGCCAGTAAATCCATTTTCGGCCAACTGTGCGGCCAATTGCAAAGCTGCAGCAACGCCAGTTGCGTCTGCAGAGCCATGCGATTTCACGACCATACCGTTCAAGCCCAAAAACACACCACCATTTACACGGCGTGGATCGATACGGCGCTTCAAACGCTGCATAGAAGTGAAGGCGAACAAGTAAGCAAGGCGTGACATCGGAGTGTTTTTGAAGGCTTTGCGAAGCAAATCACCGATCAAACCAGCGGTCCCTTCACCAGTCTTGATTGCAATGTTACCGGTGAAACCATCCGTCACAATAACATCGGCGATGTCACCGGGAATGTCGCCCCCCTCAACAAAGCCAACAAACTCAAAGTTGGCTTGTTCCGCTTGGGCTGCGATCAACTCATAGGCTTCGTGCAGTTCAGGACGGCCCTTGTGCTCTTCGGTCCCCACATTCAGCAGGCCAATACGGGGACGGGGCAGTTCCATGCCATTGCGGGCGTAGGATGCGCCCATCAACGCGTAACGCATCAAATCATCAGCATCGGCGCGAATATCTGCACCGACGTCCAGCATGACGTTAAAACCTTGAGGGTTAGAAGATGGCCAAAGCACCGCAATCGCAGGACGATTAACCCCTGGCAGTTTGCGCAGGCGTATCATCGATACAGCCATCAACGCACCAGTGTTACCGCAGCTTACAGCAACACTCGCATCACCCGAGCGCACAGTTTCTACAGTGGCCCACATCGATGTTTTCTTGCCGTGACGAACAACTTGGCTAGGCTTGTCTTCCATTGAAACAACTTCAGCCGCATCACGAATAGTGACACGGCCGTTAAGTTGCTTACGTCGCAAAACAAGAGCCTCAAGCGTGGCTTGAGGCCCGTGTAGGATTATATCGACGTCCTTGCGGCGTTTGGCAAAAGCAGCGCATCCAGCAACAATTGCTGAAGGGCCGCTGTCACCACCCATTGCATCCACCGCAATTACGGTGTTCTGGCGTTTCGCGTCTGTCTGATCGGTCGTTGCCGTCATGTGCGAATGCCTATCTGCTTTAGGGCCAAAAGTTGGTTTATGCCGCGTCGTCTTCCAGGTCTACTTCTTCAGCCAATGCGACGATCTCGTTGTTGTCGTAGTGACCGCAAGCAGCACAGATGTGGTGCGGGCGTTTCAGCTCACCACAGTTGGTGCATTCGTTTGGGTTTGCAGCAACCAGGGAATCGTGCGAGCGACGGTTGTTGCGGCGCGATGTGGAAACTTTGTTCTGTTGAACAGCCATTATAATGGGCCTTTAGATTAAAGGGCGACGCAGTATGCGGAGCCGATGTTGCATAACGTTTGGTTTGGGCGTGACGTGCGTTTAGGCGGTGTGCCTCAACATGTCCAACCTTTAATACCATGAGGCGCGCAAAATACTGCGAATTGTCTCAGACGCAAGCAGATATTTGAACGTTTTAGGGTTATAACTGTTATCTCTTATTCGTCGTCTGATTTCAACTGGTCTTTCAGCGCTGCCAGACCAGCAAACGGGCGTGCATCTTCGTCGCGCATCGGCGCTTCGCCTGGTTGTGTGTAGACGGATTCGCCAAGCGTTGCGCCTTCGGCCCGTGGGTACTCTGGCAACGCAAGGCATAAAGATTCGATCATAATCGCTTCGGGGTCGATCCATGTGCCCAATGGCTCGATGGTATCGTCCTCCGGCATCTCGATTTCCTCTTCACCAAGATCAGCTATTTCTTTTACGAAAAGGCGCTCGACGGGTTCATCAACTCGGGTCGTGACCGGTTCAAGGGTAATTGTGCAGGGTTGGATTACCGTTGCACCTATTGTTCCAGTCAAACGCCAGTCTGACTTACCTGATGACTGTATCTGGCCTGTGAAACGCAGTTTGCGCAAACCCAGTAGGTCTAATTCCGCCGAGATTGCGTCATTTTGTGCTGGTTCTGGGCGCAAATCGAACTTTTTGATCGAGTTATTTGGAAGATCGCTAACGCGATAAGCGAGCTTGGAGGGAAGTGCGACTGACATGATTCATGCTTTCGTTTCTTGAAACAGGGACGTTCCTTTGGTACGCGGGATAAAAGCCGTAACGATTAAGAGCAAGAGGGCAGACAAAATGCAGATCAAATCCTATCTAAAATGGATCACTACTGGTGCAGCATGTTTGACCCTTGGGGCCTGTACGCCAACTTTTATCAATCACGGTTTTATTCCACCACAAGAAGACCTCGATGTGGTTATCGTTGGCGTAGACACACGCGCCTCTGTCGAAGAGACAGTTGGGCCGCCATCCTCTGGTGGTGTGCTAAATGACAGTGGCTATTATTATGTCCGTAGCCGCAAGCGGACATTTGGCCCATCTGCGCCCAAAGAAATTGAACGCCAAATGGTTGCGATCAGCTTTGATAATGCAGGCGTTGTGAGCAATATTGAACGGTTTGGGCTCGAAGATGGCAAAGTTGTCCCACTGGCCCGTCGGATTACAGACACTGCAGTGACGGACAAATCCTTGTTGAGGCAGCTGTTTGGCAATATCGGCAAACTTGGCGGCGGCCTTTAAGGTTGATACCTAAACACAGCATCCTTGCGTCATGACCTGTGTTGAAACATGTGACTGCGTATGGAGCATTTGAGAGCCTTTGACGTGATGGCCTTTTCTAAGGGCCGTTACGTTGTATCCGTCGCTAAATCAGCCCAAGATATTGTGTATGCTCAAGATTTACGTGGCCTTTGTTTCAATCTTGCGGGCCGCGACTCTGATGCGTTTGATCCAAACTGTGCACATATTCTTATTCATTCACTTGTAGACAATCGACTGGTCGGGTGCTTTCGAATGCTGTCCGTTACGGGTGAAACTGTTCAAAGCAGCTATTCAGCCCAATTTTACGACCTCGAGGCCCTGTTGTCTTTTAAGGGACCAATGATCGAACTGGGGCGGTTCTGTATCCACCCTGACGCACAACACCCGGATATCATCAGGATCGCCTGGGCGGCTTTGACGGCTTATGTGGATGAATGCAAAATTTCGATGTTGTTTGGCTGTACGTCATTCGCAGGCACCGACACGTCTGTGCATCAAGAAGTTTTTGAACTGTTAGGAAAACGTCACACCGCGCCATCTCTTTGGGCCCCGCAGGTTAAGTCGCGCGACGTCTTTAATTTCAAACGCGATGGCCGCGCTGAGTTTGACACGAAACAAGCCTTGGCGAGGATGCCACCATTGTTGCGAACCTACCTTTTGATGGGGGGGGTGAGTGATCATGCGGTTTTCGATCGCAAGCTCGAAACGATGCATGTTTTTACAGCCGTCGACATCAACGCCATTCCCAAAGCACGCAAACGCCTTCTTCGTGCTTTGGTCGGCTAGTTTCGCCCTGTGGGCGAGAGTTTATTAGGTAAAATGAAGAGCGGCGATTGACCCTGTCGCGTCGGGCAGGTAGCTGGCAAGCATGGCTCGTATACCCCTTCTTCAATTGAACGAAATTTCGCTGACTTTCGGCGGTGATCCCATTTTTGACGGTCTTAGTCTGGTCGCACAACCGGGGGACCGTGTTGCCCTTGTTGGGCGCAACGGATCAGGCAAGTCCACCTTGATGAAAGTTATGGGCGGATTGGTCGAACCTGACTCTGGCGAGGTGATCGCAGGCCCGGGCGTGTCCGTTGGATATATGGAACAAGAACCAGACCTTTCTGGTTTTGCCACACTAGGTGATTTCGCAGCCCATGGGTTGGACGAGAGCGAGATGTACAAGGTTGAGCGTGCAGGCGCGGGCCTTAAGTTTGATCCGGCACGTCCGGTTGAGACCGCATCTGGCGGCGAACGGCGTCGCGCGGCCTTGGCCCGTTTGATGGCAGGTGGCCCAGATCTAATGTTGCTGGACGAGCCGACCAACCACCTTGATATTGAAGCGATTGCTTGGCTCGAATCCGAACTGAAGGCAACGCGCAAGGGCTATATCCTTATCAGCCACGACCGTGCATTCTTGCAGGCGCTGACCCGCGCGACCCTTTGGATTGACCGCGGTATGGTCAAACGTCAGGAACGCGGTTTCGGTGAATTCGAGGCATGGCGCGATGCGACGTGGGAAGAAGAAGACACCCAGCGTCACAAGCTGAACCGCAAGATCAAAGCCGAAGCACGTTGGGCCGTTGAAGGTATTTCTGCACGTCGCAAGCGCAACCAGGGACGCGTGCGAGCCTTGCAGGAATTGCGCGCCGAACGGGCAGGGCAGATCACCCGCCAAGGGGCTGCGGCCATGGCATTCGAAGCTGGTAAAAAATCAGGCCGCAAGGTCATTGAGGCGACCCAAATTACCAAGGCTTTTGGTGACAAGAAAATTCTTGAACCCTTTGATATCACAATCAATCGCGGTGATCGCATCGCACTTGTTGGACCAAATGGCGTCGGCAAAACCACGCTGCTGAACATGATGATCGGGCGCGAAGAGCCGGACACTGGCACAATCAAGCTGGGTACCAATCTAGAGCTGGCTTTGTTTGATCAATCACGCGCACAGCTTGATGGTGATATGACCCTTTGGGACAGCCTAACAGGTGATCCAGAGATGCGCGTTTCAGGCAAAGCGGACCAAGTGATGGTGCGCGGCATGCCGAAACACGTTGTTGGCTACTTAAAGGAATTCCTATTCGACGAGGGGCAGGCGCGCGCGCCTGTACGCTCTTTGTCCGGTGGTGAAAAAGCACGCCTGTTGCTTGCCAAATTGATGGCCCGCAGCAGCAACTTTTTGGTGCTCGATGAGCCGACCAATGACCTTGATATTGAAACGCTTGATTTGCTTCAGGACTTGCTGGGCCAATACGACGGCACCGTTGTTCTGGTCAGCCACGACCGCGACTTCCTTGATCGTGTGGCCGTAACGACCATCGCGATGGAAGGTGACGGCAAAGCGACTGTTTATGCCGGCGGATGGTCTGACTATATCGCACAGCGCAATCAGGATGATTTTGGCGAAAGCGTTGTGAAATCAAAACGTTCCGCGTCTAAAGGTAAAGAAAAAGAAGAAGCACCTAAGTCAGGCCTTAGCTTTACTGAAAAGCATCGTCTTGAAACTATTCCAGCTGAAATGGAACGCTTGGAAGCCGAAATCGGCAAACTGCAAGAGTTGATGAGCGATCCAGCCTTGTTCACTGAAAACCCAGTGAAGTTCCAAAAGGCGACAGACGCCCTAATCGAACGCCAATCCAAATTGGACGCGGCTGAGGAAGAATGGATGCTACTCGAAGAAAAGGCCGCTAAATAAGCGGCCCTTTCAGAGTTTTCTAAATCGTCAGACTATTACCCAATTTGTACCAGAGCATGGCGCTTTTTACCGGCGCTTAGCTTGATTGGAGTGGCCAGCGCAGCAGCATCAATTATCATGCCAGCTTCAGCCAGTGGTTCATCATTGATTTTGGCACCGTTCTCAGAAATCAGACGCTTGGCTTCTTTGCCGGACCCCGCAAGGCCGGATTTCACCAGCAACTGAACGATTGAGATCCCATCGCCTACTTCTTCAGCGCTCAGAGTTAGCGTTGGCAAATCATCACCAACACCACCTTTTTCAAACACTTCGCGTGCTGTGGCTTCAGCCGCCGCTGCCGCATCTGCACCGTGCAATAGGGTTGTGACCTCATTGGCCAAACGCACCTTGCTCTCGTTGATCTCTGCACCCTCAAGTGCACCAAGGCGATCACATTCGTCTACTGGGAGCTCGGTGTATAGCTTGAGGAAACGCCCGACATCGGCGTCTGTTGTGTTGCGCCAGAATTGCCAGAACTCATATGGAGACAGCATGTCAGGATTTAGCCAAATGGCACCAGACAGTGATTTGCCCATCTTTTTGCCGTCAGACGTGGTTAGCAATGGGGATGTCAGACCATAAACTTCGCCATCAATAACACGGCGCGTCAGGTCGATACCGTTGACGATATTGCCCCATTGATCCGAACCACCCATTTGCAGAACACAGCCATAACGACGGCTTAGCTCCATAAAGTCATAGGCCTGCAGGATCATGTAGTTGAATTCGAGGAAAGACAGCGACTGTTCGCGATCAAGGCGTGATTTCACTGATTCAAACGACAACATGCGGTTGATCGAGAAATGGCGCCCAATGTCCCGCAAGAAGTCGAGGTAATTTAACTCGTCCAACCATTCGGCGTTGTTGATCATCATCGCATCAGTTGGACCGTCGCCGTACTCTAAGTAGGCGCTAAACACTTTTTTGATGCCTGCAATATTGTCATCAATGGCTGCAGCATCAAGCAAAGGGCGTTCATCCGCGCGAAAAGACGGGTCACCAACCTTTGTTGTGCCGCCACCCATCAAGGTGATTGGTTTGTTGCCTGTCTTTTGCAACCAGCGCAGCATCATGATTTGGATCAGTGATCCAACGTGCAGCGATTTGGCTGTGGCGTCAAAGCCGATATAGCCAGGTTGCGCACCTTTAAGCAGCGCCTCATCCAGCCCTTGATAATCGGTACAGTCGGCAAGGAAACCGCGTTCCATCATTACTGCAACAAATTCTGATTTTGGGTGGTAGGTCATAGCACGTACTCTTGGTTGGGTTTGCAAAGCAATCTATAGGGAGGGGTAAGGCAAAGGAAAAGGCCAATGAAGAGCTTTCGAAAAACCAGTACTCCAATTGTTGCTTTAGGAGCGATGAGTGGCACATCCTTAGACGGCGTGGATGCGGCGGTGTTGGTAACGGACGGGCATGACATTACCGCCTTTGGACCGACGCAATACCGACGTTATACAGACGTAGAACAGACAGTGCTTTCGGCTGCTTTGGGCCACTGGTCTGGGCCAGAGGTTGAGGCGGCAACAGTCGTGATCGACGCGGTCCATGCCGAGGCGCTGGCAGAATTTGTCGACATCGATTTAGTTGGATTTCACGGTCAAACTTTGGCCCATGCACCGCGTCAGCAAGGGACCTTGCAAGCGGGTGATGGCGCGGCATTGGCTGAACGTTTAAAGGTGCCAGTTGTATGGGATTTCCGCAGCGCTGACGTTGAACTGGGCGGCGAGGGCGCACCCCTTGCGCCGTTCTTTCACCACGCTTGTGCGCGTTACATTGAAGCTGAGGGACCTATCGTGTTCTTGAATCTAGGTGGTGTGGGTAACATCACATGGGTAGATCCCGCGATTGACGCACCAGAAGATGTGGGCGCATTGCTTGCCTTTGACACAGGCCCTGCGAACGCACCGATCAATGATCTGGTCCAAGCGCGTTGTGATGTTGCGTTTGATAAGGACGGCAAAATCGCGAGCTCAGGCACCGTCGAAATGGGTGCGCTTGAGTTGTTCTTGGCGGAGCCATACTTCTCAAGATTGCCGCCAAAGTCGTTGGATAGAAACGATTTTTCCGAAATGATAAACTTGGTGAAAGAGCTGTCAGATCCCGATGCGACTGCGACGTTAACGGCTATGTGCGCGGCTGGGGTTGCGGAGGCAATGCAGCATTGCCCACGTCCACCAAGCAAGGTTTTGGTGACAGGTGGTGGACGCAAAAATCCCGTTTTGATGAAGATGCTCGAAGTGTCGCTCGAGTGCCCCGTTGTTGAAATCGAGAGCGTTGGATTGGACGGGGATATGCTTGAGGCGCAAGCCTTTGCCTATCTGGCCGTAAGGGTTGCACGCGGATTGCCAACGTCTTGCCCCAGTACCACTGGCGTTCGTGCAGCAGTTTCTGGTGGAACGTTAAGCTATCCAAGAACCTGATTAAGAACGCGGAATTTCAAAACGCGGCGCGGCCAGTGTGAAACCTTCAAATTCAAAACCGGGCGACACAGTACAGCTAACCAACGTATAATCGCCTGTTGTCCGAGCCGCTTGCCAATGACCCTCTGGCACAATCAGTTGTGGTTCACCTTTGGATAAATCAGGCGTCAAAAGGTGATCGGTGGCAGGTCCTGCATCCGTCTCTGACAAGGACAGAACCAGCGGTGCACCTGCGTGATAAAGCCAAATTTCGGTGGCATCGACCTTGTGCCAATGGCTATGACCACCGTCTTTCAATAGGAAATAGATACAGGTCCCAACCGCGCGTCCTTCGTTTTCGGCACGCCATGTTTGGCGATAAAATCCACCCTCAGGGTGAGGTTCGAGTGATAGGCGGTCGATGATGTCTTGTGCTGTCATTCTGCTATCTTATGCTGGCGTCAAAGCAACGCAAGGAAGATCGCAATGCAGGTTGTCATAATTGGAGCAGGGATCGTTGGCGCAAGCCTCGCATTCGCCTTGTCCCAACAAGGTGCGGACGTATCGGTCATAGACGCCAGTGGGCCTGCTGCAGGGGCGACAGGACGTTCCTTTGGCTGGGTGAACGCAAGCTTTTACGTAAATAAGTTGCATCACAATATCCGCGCTGAAGGCATTGCCAGCTACAGACGGTTGAATGACGCACTGCACACCAATGCGATCACGTGGTCGGGATGTTTATGTTGGGAGGAACAGGGAGATGCCTTTGACAACCAAGCCGCCGATCTTAAAGCTATGGGATATGACGTCGAGGTATTGAATAACTCACAGTTTCAACAACTTGAACCGGTTGTAGCGCCCCCCGAACGCGCATTGTATTTCCCTCAAGACGCCGCTGTTGATGGTGTGCAGATAAGTGCAGATTTACTCGCAGCTTCAGGTGCACGTTTGATTACGGGCTGCCATGTTGAGGGCATTGAAACGAAAGGCGGTCAAGTTGTCGGTGTCTCGACGATCGGCGGTGTCATCCCCGCAGACCGCGTAATCGTGGCGGGCGGCACTGGAAGCGCAAAACTGCTGGCTTCGTTAGATGTTGAACTGCCAATGTTACTGCGTCCTGGGCTGATGATGCGTAGCCAAGCCGTAAAACCGATCCTATCGCATGTGTTAGTTGCCCCAAGCCAAGAGTTCCGCCAATTGCCAAGCGGGCATATTTTAGCCCCGACAGTGGCCTCTCATCAATCAGACACTCAAACCCATGTTTCAAGTCGCCCCGATGTGCTTGCCGACGAGGCAATGGAGCGTTTGAATGTATTGATCCCATCAATCGACTTGAATTGGGAGGAGGTGGCGTTTGCTCAACGCCCTGTTCCCAAAGATGGTTTGCCCGTTGTTGGTGCCTGCGGTCCAGATGGCGTGTTCGCAGCTGTCATGCATTCCGGCATAACACTAGCACCGATTATGGCAGAAATTTTAGCAGGTGAGGTTTTGGATAAGGCGACCAGCAATTATCACGCGGGTCTCATCGCCAACTATCGCCCCGATCGGTTTCAGAACGTTTAATTGACGAGATACATGCGGGCGATCCGTGCCGCCCGCATGTGAAATCGCTTAGCGTAGGATAGAACGACCAGCGTATTGCGCTGTTTCGCCCAATGCCTCTTCGATGCGGATCAACTGGTTGTATTTGGCCAATCTATCTGAGCGTGCCAATGAACCGGTTTTGATTTGACCACAGTTAGTTGCAACGGCTAGATCAGCAATTGTTGCATCTTCTGTTTCGCCAGAACGGTGCGACATAACATTGGTGAAACCAGCGCGGTGCGCCATTTCAACTGCTTGAAGTGTCTCTGTCAACGTACCGATTTGGTTCACTTTTACCAACATTGAATTCGCGCTGCCACGTTTGATACCTTCAGCCAAACGCACTGGATTTGTCACGAACAAGTCGTCACCCACCAACTGTACTTTGTCGCCAATTAGGTCAGTCAAAGCCTTCCAACCGTCCCAGTCATCTTCCGCCATGCCGTCTTCGATTGAGATGATAGGGTAATCATTTGCAAGCGCTGCAAGGTAAGCCGCGTTTTCAGCTGAAGACAGTGTTTTGCCTTCTCCAGCCATGACGTAGTTGCCGTCTTTGTAGTACTCAGTCGCAGCACAATCGAGCGCGAGGTAAATGTCTTTGCCTGGTTTGTAGCCCGCTTTTTCGATGGACTTCAGGATGAAATCCAATGCATCGCGGGTCGAGCTAATGTTTGGAGCAAAGCCACCTTCATCTCCGATACCTGTGGACAGGCCGGCTGCTGACAATTCACCTTTAAGCGTATGGAACACTTCAGAACCCATGCGCACTGCGTCGCGGATGTTGGTCGCTGACACTGGCATGATCATGAATTCTTGGATGTCGATTGGGTTATCCGCGTGCTCACCACCGTTGATGATGTTCATCATTGGAACAGGTAACATGCGCGCAGATGTGCCACCAACATAGCGGAACAATGGCTGCGATGTGAAATCAGCCGCTGCTTTGGCCACTGCCAAGGATACGCCAAGGATCGCGTTCGCACCAAGACGTGATTTGTTTTTCGTGCCATCCAGCTCGATCATCATGCTGTCGATTTCGACTTGCTCGGTTGCGTCCATACCAACCAAGTTTTCAGCGATCTCGCCGTTGACTGCATTACAGGCCTCAAGAACGCCTTTACCGAAATAACGTGACTTGTCGCCATCGCGTTTTTCAACGGCTTCGTGCGCACCAGTAGAGGCGCCAGATGGAACAGCTGCGCGGCCCATTGTGCCGTCTTCGAGGATCACATCCACCTCGACCGTAGGATTGCCTCGGCTGTCGAGGATTTCGCGGGCGTGGATATCAATAATGATGCTCATAGGTGCATGTCCTTGGATTTTGAATGGTTATGGGTCTCTTACAAGCCCAAGGGTCTTTGTAAAAGGGTTTTGACCTATATTTGCGACGAAGAATTCCGATTTAGCGACTAAATAGCCTGCTTGATACGTCTTTCACGCCAAACTGTGTAGATGCCTGACAACACTATGATCGCCGAACCTGTTAGCGTTAACACATCTGGGCGTTCGCCAAAGATCACGATTCCAAAGATCAGGGCAAAAACCAACCGAGTGTACCGGAAGGGGGTTACAAAACTGATTTCTCCAACGCGCATGGCCGCAACAATGGCGTAATAGGCGAGGGCAGTGATGATTGTAGCTCCGATCACCAGCAACCAAATGGTTTGCGTTGGCGCAATCCACGGTGTTTTTGCGCCCCATGACAGGATCATTGAGGCCGGTACCAACGTTAAAAACGCGAGAAAGCTTAATTGCATGGACGATGTTTCTTTCGGCACGCCGCGCGTTGCCAAATCACGCCCCGCAAGGCCCAGCACGCCGACTAGGGTAATCAACGACAGCTGGTCAAACCCTTCGGTGCCTGGGCGGATGATCAACAGTACACCGAAGAAACCAACAAAGATTGCGGACCAACGGCGCCAGCCTACCATTTCCCCGAACAGAACTGCAGCACCCAAAGTAACGAGAAGTGGGGTTGCTTGCAAAATGGCAGAAGCTGTTGAAATGGGTGTTAGCGTAATCGCTGTTACATATCCCAATGTACCTATCAGTTCGGCAAGGGACCGCAACAAAATGGGACGAGACAGCATCTTGCTCTCAAACAGCGGCTGCCCTTGAAGGCGACACAAAATGCCAAAAACGATGGCACCACCACCACCGAGCAAAAAGATGATTTGACCTGTTGGCATATCAACCGAAATGACTTTTACCATCATGTCTTCGACTGCAAAGCCAAACATTGCCAAGATCATCAAGGCTGCGCCGCGTAAATTGTCCATGGGGTTTGGCCTAACAAATTAAAGTGTTATGCCAGCCTTATGCCTGTGTTTTAGGCTTGTCCATCTGTGAGCGATGAATGTGACGTCAGGGCTTTTTCGGGACGCCGTATAGCTCAAGGCGGTGACCGCGCAGTTCATAGCCCAACTTGGCCGCTATCTTTTCTTGCAAGGCCTCGATGTCGGGATCCACAAATTCAATAACTTCACCCGAATTCATATCAATCAGGTGATCATGGTGCTCGCGTTCAGCATCTTCATAACGGGCGCGTCCGTCACCAAATTCTAGCTTGTCCAGAATGCCCGCTTCTTCAAACAGTTTGACTGTGCGGTAAACCGTAGCGATCGAAATACCTTCATCAATTGCATTTGCTCGTGCAAACAATTCTTCCACATCTGGGTGATCATCGCTATCTTGCAATACCTGTGCAATGACACGTCGAGGCGTTGTCATACGAAGCGCTTTAGCTTCGCAACGGGCGATGATGGGTCGATGCATGGCGATCTCAATCTGTCGTATCTTGGTTTTCCTACTTAGCGACCTTTGCGCACAGGGGCCAGCAGACAATTGGCGTTTCGCTTGACTTATCACGCCTCACCCCTCATGTGGACCTCAAGTGATACTGTCTGCCGCGTGAGCAGTCATATGAACGTACGAGAAAATTCGACGTCAGCAGTATCGCCTTTGATCCCAAAATCACGCGTGGGGCACAGCGCAGTGGACGTACCATAGGCATTTGGCCGTGGCACGTGATCCGTCTGTGTGACCTTATGACGTGTTTACTCTTTTGTGGGGTGGGCCAAAGGAATACAATGAGCGATTTTGAAATGATGGGCCTGCCAGACCAACTGGTTAAGCGGTTACATGACATGGGTCTAAAAGATCCAACACCTATCCAGAAACAAGCAATCCCACATGCCATGAACGGGCGGGATGTTATGGGCCTTGCCCAAACGGGTACAGGTAAGACAGCGGCCTTTGGTGTGCCGTTGATTGCTAAAATGATGGAAGCAGGCGGTAAGCCTGCCCAAAAGACCGTAAGGGGGTTGATCCTTGCGCCAACGCGCGAATTGGCCAGCCAAATTGCAGCGACCTTGAAAACGTTGACAGACGGCACGCCGTTGAAAACGGGTCTCGTTGTTGGTGGCCAGTCTATCAAAGCACAGATCAACCGCGTTGAGCGTGGCATGGACCTATTGGTCGCGACACCGGGTCGTTTGATCGACTTGATGGAACGCCGTGCTTTGAACCTGCAAGAAACATCATTTCTTGTTTTGGACGAAGCAGACCAAATGCTGGACCTCGGCTTTATCCACGCATTGCGCCGCATTTCATCTATGTTGCCCAAAGACCGTCAGACGATGTTGTTCTCGGCCACGATGCCAAAACAAATGAACGAGATCGCTAACAGCTATTTGACTAGCCCGATCCGCATCGAAGTTTCACCTCCGGGTAAAGTGGCAGACAAAGTCACACAGGAAATCCACTTTATTGCGAAGGCTGAGAAATCCAAACTGTTGATCGAAATGTTGGACAAACACCGCGACGAGCGTGCGTTGGTCTTTGGCCGCACAAAACACGGTATGGAAAAGCTGTCTAAGACCCTCGAAAAAGCGGGTTATGCAGCGGGATCGATCCACGGCAACAAATCCCAAGGCCAACGTGACCGTGCGATTGCCGCATTCAAAGCAGGTCAAATCAAAGTGTTGGTGGCGACAGATGTTGCGGCCCGTGGTTTGGACATTCCAGACGTGAAACACGTCTACAACTACGAACTGCCAAACGTGCCAGACAACTATGTTCACCGCATTGGCCGTACAGCACGTGCGGGCAAAGACGGGGCAGCAATTGCATTCTGTGCACCCGACGAAATGAAAGAACTGAAAGATATCCAAAAAACCATGAAGATGACTATTCCAGTCGCGTCAGGACGTATGTGGGAACCCTCTGAAGAAGTGAAACCAAAGCAGCGCGGTGGCGGTGGCGGTCGTGGTCGCCCTGGCGGTGGACGTCCGGGTGGCGGCGGTGGCGGTCGTTCTGGTGGCGGTGGTCGCCCCGGTGGCGGCGGTAAGCCCGGTGGTGGTGGCGGTCAACGTCGTCGCTCTGGCGGCGGCGGCTCAGCTGCTTCCTGATAGGAAATAAAAAAGACGCCGGAGCAATAGGTTGCTCCGGCGTCTTTCGTTTCACATGTTGGACTGTATTAAGCGTAGAGTGAACGCACACGCAATTGTGCGTGGACATCGTTGATCGTCTCGACGCTCAATCTCAAACCCTGCGCGAGTTTGTGGAGGTATTGTGCTTCCACTTGGGAATCCAAGTTGATCGCGATGACGGACATCGCATAAACTTGTGGACCCATCCCATTTGGAACCTGTGCAACCAAAGCATCCACATCAACCGGTGCTTTCATTTCTGCTTGAACAAATGCGGCTTCTTGACTGTCGACGTCATCGCCCAACTGACCGATCAGTTTTTCACGCTCCGCATCATCCAAAGTACCGTCAGATTTCGCTGCTTGGATCATGGCACGCAGCATTAAGGCAGCAATGGCTTCTTGATCTTAAGTTGGTTCAATAGCTGGTTCTGGATTTGCATCAATTGCTGAATTCAAAACTGCGCCAAAGCTGGAATTGTTTTGGGCAGGGGCTGTAGCTGCATTGCCACCCATTGCACCTGTCAATGCACCCATTGAGCCGCCAGCGCCACCAGAAGCCACGAGACTACCAAGCATTTCCTGAAGGCCGCCAGCTTGAGCGCCACCCTGTGAGCCGCCTAGGCTTTCGAGCAAACCACCAAGGCAACCAGCACCACCACCAGTATTACCACCCAAAAGGCCGCCCAACATATCTTGCATTCCGCCCCCACTTGAACCGCTGTCACCGGCCAAACTGCCCAAAAGCCCACCCAATCCGCCACCACTTGAGGCTTGGGTTACTCCGCCATTTTTGTTCATCATTGCGCCAGCACCTTTTGCAACGGCAACGCCAATAGCTACTTTGGCCAATGTGCTCATCAAACTCATTTTATCACTCTCTAATAAATACCAGAATCAATCTGGAGTAGTTTGACAGGTTTGTTGGGGCTTGCACGCCCTGCATTGACATCACAGTGTTTGCGCGGCCTTGTGCTCCGATGGAACGCAAAACACATATGGATACCTTTGGGGCGATCGCATTATCGCTTTTTGCGCTGCATTTGGCCTTTAATCAGGTTGTTATCAAAGTGACGTCTGGTGGGTTTGAACCCGTCTTTGGCGCAGGTATCCGATCGTTAGGCGCGATGCTGGTTCTGATGGTTTGGATGTCTTGGAGAGGGGTCGGGATTGCACTCCCGCGCGCGGCTTTGACGGGTGGAATCGTTGCGGGGCTGTTTTTTACGTTTGAATTTATGTGTCTGTTTACGGCACTAGATCTGACCACGGTATCACGCACGTCGATCATATTTTATTCTATGCCCGTTTGGCTGGCCTTGTTCGCGCATGTTTTATTGCCGGGCGAGCGCTTGTCTGCTCTGCGGGCGCTTGGCCTTGGCCTTGCTATGTTGGGGGTGGCTTTGGCAGTGTTAGACCGTAGTTCAGGACAAGTTTCGCTTTTGGGCGATCTACTGGCCCTCGGCGCGGCGCTTAGTTGGGCAGGAATAGTTTTATGCGTACGTGTAACGCCATTGTCTGAGGTTCCTACGGAGCAGCAATTGATCTGGCAATTAATTGTATCAGCGCCGTTGTTGTTAATAGCCTCGCCATTCTTTGGCGGCTTCATCCGTGAGCTAGAAGTTATTCATATCGCCGGAATGTTGTTCCAAATCATTGCTGTTGCCAGCTTTGGTTTTTTGATCTGGTTTGCGCTGATGAAAATGTACCCTGCATCTTCCGTTGCTTCGTTTAGCTTTTTATCGCCGGTTTTTGCCGTGATCTTGGGGGGGGTGCTTTTGGATGAGCAGATTGGCTTTCAAATCTGGTTGGCGCTTGGCTTGGTTTCTAGCGGCATCTTCTTGATCAATCGTCGTTAGGTTCCACAAAAAGTAGCAGGAACGATCTCTGCCGCCGAGGGCGCGCGGTGCAAATTACTGTGTGTTGTCTCGAAGGGGGTCGCCAGCGCGGCATTCAATCGCTCAAATGGAGCCAAATCACCGGCGACGGCGGCTTGGATCATTTCCTCAATCCTATGATTGCGTGGAATGATAACAGGGTTCGCAGTTGCCATCGTCGCCGTTGGCTCTTTTTCTTGCGTCAGGCGTTCCCGCCACGAAACCGCCCATGCATCAAAGGAGTCGCGATTTGTAAACTGGTCACGAGCAGTATCAGTCCTTAGAGCTGCAAAGGTGTTGGTGTAATCAGAACCGTCTTTCTCCATCATTCGAAGTAAGTCTTCAATCATTGCATGATCCGCTGGTGAAGCGTTAGCGATGCCGAGTTTTGCACCAAATCTCTTTAGCCATTCGGCCTCAAGTTGTGATGGCATTGCATGAACAATCGCTGTCGCTTCTTCAACGGCAGCTTCTTTGTCGGTTGCCAGCTGTAAGAGCGAAGTCGCCAGTTGCGCCATGTTCCAGACGGCAATGTCAGGCTGGTTGGCGAAGGCATAGCGTGAACCGCGATCAATCGAACTGAACACACGCCGCTCAGCATATGCGTCCATAAATGCACAGGGGCCGTAATCGATTGTCTCACCACTTATTGAGCAGTTGTCGGTGTTCATGACGCCATGAATAAAACCGACAGACATCCACGCTGCTATCAATTTAGCTTGGGCGGCACAGACCGCGCGCAGTAATCCCATCGGGCCAGTGGCATCAGGGTAATGGCGTTGAATGGCATAGTCCGTCAGCGTTTGGAGGTTTTCAAGTTGACCGCGATGGGCAAAAACCTGAAATGTTCCAACGCGCAAATGGCTCCTTGCTACACGCGTTAACACAGCGCCGGGAAACGCAGCCTCGCGGAATACAGGTTCGCCTGTTTGCACAGCTGCCAGAGCACGTGTCGTCGGAATGCCAAGAGCGTGCATGGCCTCGGACACGACGTATTCTCGTAATACTGGGCCAAGCCACGCACGACCATCACCATTGCGACTGTATGGAGTGGGCCCAGAGCCTTTTAACTGAATGTCACGGCGCACACCATCAGTACCGACGACCTCACCCATCAAGACCGCACGGCCATCTCCCAATTGCGGATTATAATTTCCAAATTGGTGGCCGGCATACAGCTGAGCGAGGGGTGCGGCACCCGTTGGGACAGCATTGCCCGCAAAGGTCTGTGCCATTTCATCGATATCACCACCATTAATACCAAGCAGATTTGCCAGGTCTTTATTGAAAGCGATCAAGGAGGGCGCTTTTACAGGCGTTGGATTTTGAGATGAAAAAAAGCCCTCAGGTAGTCCTGCATAAGTGTTATCAAATGGAATATTAAGCGGCATGAGCAAACCTTGTGGCTAAATTAGAATTTGCGGGTCATCACATGGTGGTTTTCACGTACAGCAAAGCCGACACGGGTGAAAAGTCGTCTGTTGGTGTCGTCAACATTGTTGAGTTGCAGATGCAATGCAACCAATCCGGCGTCGCCCAGGGCTTTGGGCAGCTTTTGCAATGTTTCTGTTGCTACACCACGCCCACGTACGCCAGAGCGTACGTAGAACTCATTGATAGTTCCGTCCATTCCACCTAGCTCCAAAGACCACCCAAAGGTGATGATGATGTAGCCTATGGGGGACCGCGGCGGGCCAATAAGATAGGCAATGCCATGCGGTATGCCCTCAAGCAGTGGGGCCACGCCCGCAAGGCGCGCTTCGTCCGATAAGGTAATGCCAGCTTCCGCATGATACGAGGTGACCATGGCAAACAGCTTTTCAAGATGCTCGGGTTTGCCAAGCGTAAGAACAGCGCTCACAGGCGACCAATCCGTTCAACCAGGAGTGCAAAGAACCCGTCAGCGTCCAAATCGCCAATGAATGTCGCGTTGGCTGGGCGATCTGTAACACCCCACCAATCGGCCACTGTCATTCCGCGGGTCAAGTCGGATCGGGTTTCGATTTCTACGTTAATACGGCGTCCTGAAAATAATTCGGGGGCTATCAAATAGGCAGTGACGCAAGGGTCATGCAAAGGTGCTCCGTTTGAGCCGTATTTTTCTTTGTCGAAGCGTTCGAAAAAATCGGTCATTTGCGCCACCGCAATACCTGATGGGGTTCCAAGGTCGCGGAAGGCGTCGTTACGTGGCTGAGTGACCAGTGCCTTGTGCGTTACATCAAGCGGCATCACAACAATATCGACACCACTTTTAAACGTAATTTCAGCAGCTTCTGGGTCGACGTAGATGTTGAATTCTGCAGTAGGTGTAATATTTCCAACCTCAAAATATGCACCACCCATCAGAACGATCTGTTGCACACGCTCTATAACGTCAGGGGCTTTTTCAAAAGCCGTAGCTATGTTGGTCAAAGGGCCCAGCACGCACAAGGTGACGGTTCCCGCATCCTCGCGGCGCAGCGTTTCTATTATGAAGTCAACAGCGTGCTGATCTTGCATTGGCATTGTAGGATCAGGCAAACTTGGGCCATCCAACCCTGTTTTTCCGTGGACATGTTCCGCAGTCACAAGCTGACGACCCAATGGCCGGTCACAACCTGCAAAAACCGGTACATCCGTTTTGCCCGCAAGTTCGCACACGATCCGAGCGTTCTTTTGGGTCAATTCAAGCGGTACATTGCCCGCAACAGCAGTGATACCAAGAACCTCCATGTCTTCAGGGCTGGAAAGTGCCAAAAGAATAGCAACAGCATCGTCCTGTCCGGGGTCCGTATCGATAATGATCTTACGTGGGGGCATGTCAGGATCCGTGGGTTAAGTTGGTTCAATTCAATGAATAGATAAGCGGTTCAAGCAGATAAGTTAAGGAAAGAAGTCGTCGCTTACTTCGTTGAGCCGCTTTTCCGCTCATCAGCCTTAACGGCGTCCCAAAGGGCATCCATTTCAGCAAGGTCACTTTGAGCGGGTGTTTTGCCAATCTCGGCCAATTTGGCTTCGACACCTTCAAAACGCCTTGTGAATTTGGCGTTTGCAGCGCGCAACGCTTCTTCGGGCTCGATCTTGAGGTGGCGCGCTAGGTTGGCCATAACGAACATCAAATCGCCAAACTCTTCAGTCATTTCTTCGTTGGTTAGCTCGTCACGTGCCTCCACCAGTTCAGCAGCTTCTTCTTGGATTTTATCGATAACTTGATCAGTGCTTGGCCAATCGAAACCGACGCGCGCTGCGCGGTTTTGCAGTTTGTAGGCGCGAAGGAGGGATGGCAGGCCAACCGCAACGCCGTCCAATGCGCCGCCTTGCTTTTTGCCAGCACGTTCGGCCGCCTTGATGGCTTCCCAATCGCGCGTTTGCTGTTCTGCGGACTTATCGCGGGATTCATCGCCAAACACATGCGGGTGACGTGCTACCATTTTATTTGAAATAGCGCGTACGACGGATTGGAAGCTAAATTTCCCGTCTTCTTCGCCCATTGCGGTGTGATAAACTGTTTGCAGCAGCAGGTCGCCCAATTCGCCCTCAAGTTCAGGCCAATCCTTGCGTTCAATCGCGTCAGCCACTTCATAGGCTTCCTCGATCGTATAGGGTGCAATCGTATCAAAAGTTTGTTCGATGTCCCATGGGCACCCGTTTTTTGGATCTCGCAATCGACGCATGATCTCTAGTAAACGCTCTATTCCAGCATCTTGGTCATGTATCAATGTATCGGCCATTGCAGCGCCCTCGTGTTCAGTGTTGGATGCATTTGAGCGACATAAGGCAAAGGAGTCCACCCATGGCAATCGTTAATCGTATCGCAGGCTACGCCGATGAAATGACCGGCTGGCGCAGGCATTTGCACACGATTCCAGAGTTGGGGCGCGAGTGTTTCAAAACAGCGGCTTTTGTTGAAGAAAAATTGCGCGAATTCGGTGTTGATGAAATTCAAACGGGATTTGCGACAACTGGTATAGTTGCGATTATTAATGGCCAAGGGAACGGGCCGACAATTGGTTTGCGTGCCGATATGGACGGCCTACCAATTATTGAAACGACAGGCTTGGAGTATCAATCTACCCACGAGGGTCGTATGCATGCTTGCGGCCATGACGGGCATACAACAATGCTATTGGGAGCGGCAAAATACTTGTGCGAGACGCGTAACTTTTCTGGCCGTGTTGCGCTGATCTTCCAACCTGATGAGGAAGCAACGGGTGGCGCGGAGGCGATGGTCGAAGAGGGTATCTTGGATATCTTTGACATTTCCCAAGTTTACGGGATCCACAATATGCCTGAATTTCCAGTCGGAGGTTTTTTTACAACAACTGGTCCGTTGATGGCAGGGGCCGATGTGTTTGATATCAATATCAAAGGGCGCGGTGGTCATGGGGCTATGCCACATGGCACTGTTGACCCAATTTTGGCGGCTTGTTCCATAGCGCAGGCTATCCAATCTATAGTGAGTCGCAATGTGGATGCAGCTGAACGTTTGGTGATTTCTGTCACGCAAATTCATACAGGCTCCGTGGACAACGTTATTCCTGATACGGCCTATATGAACGGGACTGTTCGCAGCTTTACCCCAGAGGTACGCGATCTCGCAGAACGGCGTTTGAGAGAAATCGTAGCGGGCCAAGCCGCAAGTTATGGCTGCGAAGCCGATGTAGTCTATAATCGTGGGTATCCCGCGACGTATAACTCAGCTGAGGGTGTTGTGATGGCGACCAAAGCCGCGCGCGATGTGTCCGGTGATGAGGCTGTCGTTGATGATTTTGAACCGGTAATGGGATCCGAGGATTTCTCATACATGTTACAAAAACGTTCCGGTGCGTATTTGTTCATGGGGCAGGGTCCAAGTGCCGGTCTCCACCACCCTGAGTACAACTTTAACGATGATGTGGCACCGGTTGGTGCATCATTTTTTGCGCGCTTGGTTGAGACAGCGCAACCAGTTGGGAGCTAAGCATGGGACTTGAGGACGCAAAGGAACAAGTTGATCATGCATTCACTCGAGAAGATTTGCGTGGGCTGACAAACGAAAATACCTTTGGTGGCGCGTTGTCGTTTTTGCGCCGTCGTTACACCAAGGATCTGACTGGAGTCGATATCGCGGTAACGGGTATTCCTTTCGATCAAGCGGTTACAAACAGGCCGGGCACACGTCTTGGACCCCGTGCGATCCGTGAAGCATCCGCTTTGCAAGCACCTGATGCTGTCTATGGATGGCCTTTTGATCCGCTGACAGAAACCGCGATTGTGGATTACGGTGATCTGGCATTCGACTACGCCAATATCCCTGCATTTCCCGCCGCCTTGACGGACCACATCCGTGGCATTTTAAATGCAGGCGCTGCGTCGATTGTACTGGGTGGTGATCACTATATCAGTTTCCCGATCCTAAAGGCCTATGCCGAAAAGTATGGCCCAATGTCTTTAATCCAGGTGGATGCGCACACGGACACGTGGGCCGACGACAACATGGACCGCGTAGATCATGGTACGATGTTTTATAAAGCCGTCAAAATGGGATTGGTGGATCCTGCACGGTCAGTTCAAATCGGGATCAGAACGCATAACGAAGACACGTTGGGCGTCAACATCATTGATGCGCGCGAGGTCCATAAAATCGGTGCTGCAGAAGTTGCACGACGAGCTAAAAAAATTGTGGGCGACCATCCAACTTACCTGACGTTTGACATTGATGGTTTGGACCCAGCCTATGCGCCGGGCACGGGCACGCCGGTTTGGGGTGGCTTAACATCGGCCCAAGCGGCTGTGCTGCTACGCGACCTCGCCGGGATCAATATCAAAGGCGGGGATGTGGTCGAGGTTTCACCTCCGTTTGATACTACGGGGGCCACTGCGATCGCAGGCGCCCATGTCGCGACAGAGCTTTGCTGCTTGTTGGGATGGAGATTGCGAAATGGCGGATAAAAACCAACCAATCAGCGGCAATGACCTCGCGCGATTTTCAGGGCCCAATACATTCATGCGCCTACCATCTGCCAATGATTTGGCTGGATTGGATGTCGCGGTTTTGGGCATCCCAATGGATATTGGGACGTCCTGGCGGTCAGGAACACGGTTTGGACCAAAAGAAGTTCGCGCTGAATCCGCAATGCTACGTCCATTTAACTTGCAAACAGGTGCTGCACCCTTTGACAGCCTGCAGGTGGCGGACATTGGTGATCTGGCAATCAACACGTTTTCTTTGAGCCAAAGTTTGTCCATTATTAAAGATAGTTACGACGCAATCCTAAAGTATAATGTGGTCCCAATGGCTATTGGTGGTGATCACTCAATCACCTTGCCGATCCTGCGCGCAATTGCAAAACGTCACGGTCCGGTCGCCCTGGTTCATGTTGATGCGCATGCTGATGTGAATGACGAAATGTTTGGCGAACGCGAAACTCATGGCACAGTGTTCCGCCGCGCTTACGAAGAGGGGTTGATAATACCGGCGAAGACTTATCAGGTTGGGTTGCGCGGAACCGGTTATTCAGCCGAAGACTTTAGCGAAGCTGAGGGTTGGGGATTCCAACATTTTCCTGCGCATGAGCTTTGGCACAAGTCGCTTGCAAATCTTGGTGCAGAAATACGGCGCGATATCGGCGATGTCCCTACATATATTTCCTATGACATTGACAGTCTTGATCCCGCATATGCGCCAGGTACAGGGACACCGGAGATTGGTGGCCTCACAACGCCGCAAGCACTGGAATTGATACGTAGTTTGAAGGGGCTGAATATCGTGGGCTGTGATCTAGTCGAAGTGTCCCCGCCCTATGATATGACAGGGAATACCGCGTTGACGGGTGCGAATTTGCTTTATGAGATGCTATGCGTCGTACCCGGTGTGACCTATCGCTAGTTCTATTGGTCAGTGCAACGAACTTACTTGCAACAAGAAACCCAACAAAAAGTGGTGATGCGAATGTTCCTTTATTTATTGCTCAGTCTTGTCGTTGCCTTTGCGGCCTATGTCCGTCTGGCACCATCTGATCCCAGTCGCTGGCATATTTCTATTCCGAATGAGGGCGACATTGATCTTGCAGGCGGTGCGGTTCGCATCGTCCCCAATAGCCCTGACGTCTTCGAACGTCTGATTGAAATGATGTCGAAGTTGCCGCGCACAGCGGTGTTGGCAGGTACTGTTGAGGAGGGGCATTTGACATACATCACGCGAAGCAAATTGATGGGGTATCCCGACTACACAACGATCGAACGGTCTGACGAAACCATCAAAATTTTTGCACGTCTACGATTTGGGAAAAGTGACCTCGGCCTTAACGCTGCGCGATTGGAGCAATTGAAGGCGGTGCTTGAGTGAACTGGTAAAGCATCCTTGCTGCATTTCGCGCCACATAGGTACATTCAGCGATATCTGACACTGTGCCATGAACATGCGGCCATCCACCTACAAGCAGATGGTTTCTCCCAATTCAATCCGGCTGCCAGATTTATCCGTACAGAAACAATCGATTGTGCCCCCTTGGGGCGTCGTGACATCCGCCAAAACCGGTTGGCTTAACATCAGCAATATGCAAGTTAAACGCTTCATGTTTTGACGGTAACACAGCCTAGGCTATTGACCAAATCACAACTATCGCGCAGGAACAAAGTATGATCCCAGCACATCGCCTAGAACAGATTAATCAGCGCTTTCAATTTCTTGAAGCCTCCATGTCCGATGGGACCGGAGGTGGAGATATTGCAGCTTTGGCCAAAGAATATTCAGACTTGAAGCCCGTTGTTGAACAAATCATGGCCTACCGTCAGATTATCAGTGACATGGAAGAGGCCGAAGAAATGTTGGCCGATCCTGACATGGCTGAACTTGCTCGTGAGGAATTGCCACGTCTTAAGGCCGATTTACCCGATGCAGAGGCTGCCTTACAGCTGGCTTTGTTGCCCAAAGATGCCGCTGATGCAAAGCCTGCAATGCTTGAAATTCGACCCGGAACAGGCGGTGACGAGGCGGCACTGTTTGCAGGCGATTTGTTGCGCATGTACCAACGTTACGCTGAAGCGAATGGTTGGAAGGTCGAGATCATTGAAGAACAGACAACCGAATTGGGTGGTGTCAAAGAGGTCGTCGCCCATATCAAAGGCGAAAACGTCTTTGCACGCTTGAAGTATGAAAGCGGCGTACACCGTGTTCAACGTGTCCCCACGACTGAAAGCGGCGGTCGTATCCATACGTCCGCGGCCACTGTAGCGGTTCTCCCTGAGGCCGAAGATGTGGACATCAAGATCGAAGCAAGTGATATCCGGATCGATACCTATCGCTCATCTGGGGCTGGCGGCCAGCACGTGAACACAACTGATAGTGCGGTACGCATTACGCATTTGCCAACTGGTCTTGTTGTCACCAGCTCTGAAAAGTCCCAACACCGTAACCGTGAGATTGCAATGCAGGTGTTACGCGCCCGCTTGTATGATCAAGAACGCAGCCGTGTGGATGACGAACGCAGCGCCGATCGAGCGTCCCAAGTGGGGACTGGTGATCGTTCAGAACGCATTCGCACTTATAACTTCCCGCAAGGGCGTATGACGGATCACCGTATTAACCTCACGCTTTATAAGCTGGACGCGATTATGGGCGGCGATTTGGACGAAATTGTTGACGCATTGACTGCTGATGGTCAAGCGCGCCTAATAGCTGCGATGGGCGAATGACCACTGCAGCCCAAGCAATGGTTGCTGCAACAGGCCGTTTGCGCGAAGCTGGCGTCGATGATCCGGCACGTGATGCGCGTGTTCTGCTGGCCCATGCGGCAAAGATTGATGCCTCACGGATAACATTGATCGCGCCGGACGACATCTCTGCCGAAATATCAGAGCGTTATGAAAATATGATCAGGTTGCGTGAATCACGTGTGCCGGTTTCTCATTTGATTGGGGAGCGCGAATTTTACGGCCGTCGGTTCAAAGTTAGTCGGGATGTATTGGATCCACGACCCGACACTGAAACGTTGATCGAGACTGCCTTGGCTGAACCGTTTGCGACTGTATTGGATATTGGAACGGGTTCAGGCTGTATTCTTGTCACGCTCTTGGCTGAGCGCGAAAGCGCGGTTGGCGTCGGCACGGATCTGAGCGAAGCCGCATGTTTGCAAGCTGCCGCCAATGCAGTTTTCAACGGCGTTGAAAAACGTGCTGATATTTTTCAATCGGATTGGTTTGGCGCAGTACGCGGGCAATATGATCTGATTGTTTCAAATCCGCCATATCTGGCCGAAGAAGAAATGGCGTTTGTTAGTCCTGAGTTACGCCTTCATGAACCCCGAATGGCGTTGACGGATGAGGCCGACGGATTGACCGGATACCGAGTTCTCGCCGAATTAGGGCAACAGTTCCTTGAAACTCAGGGGCGCTTGTTAGCTGAAATCGGCTGGCAACAAGGTCCTGAAGTTGTTGAATTGTTTGCCAAGGCAGGCTGGACGAATCCGCGTCTATTGCAAGACATCGATGGCCGCGATCGGGTTATCTGTGCTGAGAAACCCCAATAATTCGGTAAATTACAACTAATTTGGCGGTAATCTATAGACGACTCTGTTTTTTACTTGCCCCAAACGTACCAGCATGGTTATTCAAACGTGTCGTTGAGTTGGATTCCTTAAAGGGAGGTCCCAAACGATTTTAAGCCCATCACTCGCTGGTTCGGTTATATTTGACGCAAGAAGCGCCGCCGAATTTCAGACTATACGTCAATCACGAAGGCTGATTTGAATACATGAAACCGCAAAGATCTCGTTCGCGCTCTAAGAACAATCGCAATCGTTCCAACAATAACAACGCAAGTGGCGGCAACGTCATGAACCGTGTTTTCGACAGTTCTGGTCCTGAGGGCAAAGTTCGCGGTACGCCGCAACAGATCATCGACAAATACAATCAGCTCGCCCGCGATGCCCAACTGTCAAATGACCGCGTTGCGACGGAAACATTCCAGCAGCATGCTGAGCACTACATGCGCATGCTAAGCGAAGCGACCCGTGAGATGGAAGTGCGCCGCGAGGAGCAAGAACGCCAAAATCGTGAGCGCCAAATCGAACGCGATCGTGAACGCGAAGAACGTCTCGCACGCCAAGAACAACAAGCCGCTTCACAGCCAAAACCTGTTGAACAAGCCGAGGTATCAGCCGACCCTTCAGATGCACCTCAACCTGACGTGATGGAAACGGGTGCTGAGAGTGGTTTGGTCGAAACACCAGAAACTCAGCCAAAGCCAAAACAGCGGCAGCGTCGCAAACCAAAGACTAAGCCCGTGGAACAAAGTACCGATCAGGCACCTGCAACAACGGATGCACAAGCACCGGTATCTGAGGCACCAGACGCGGCAGAGTGATCAGTCTCTAAATTGCTATTAAGTTTCGAAACGCGGTTCCTAACGGGACCGCGTTTATTTTTGTGCAACAGCGCGTGCCAAGGCACAAAACCCTTCAAGGGGCACTTGTTCTGCACGCTCCGTTGGTTTGATGCCCGCCGCTATCAATCGGTCTTCAATATCAGGTGCTACGCCCTTAAGCGAGGCCCGCAGCATCTTGCGTCTTTGGCCAAAGGCGGCAGCTACAACACGTGACAATATTTTTGCATCGGCAGGAAATCGTGGCTCGGGTAGGGCGGTCAGGTGTAAAACTGCGCTAGACACTTTTGGTGGAGGTGTGAAGGCGCTTGGTGGCAGCTGGATAACGATGTGCGCATCAGCCCGCCACTGTGCCAAGATAGCAAGGCGCCCGTATGCCTTAGACCCCGGCGTAGCGGTAATGCGATGAGCGACTTCAAGCTGAAACATCAGCGTTAAGCTTTGCCAGTAAGGCGGCCACGCTTTTGGAGTTAACCAGCGTACCAATAACTCGGTACCAACATTATACGGCAGGTTTGCTGCCACACGGATCGGAGGTGTCAGATACTCCAGCGGATCAATTTCAAGTGCATCGCCCTCGATGACTTGTAACCGATCAGGGTAAGCATCCGAGATCTCAGCAAGAGCCGGTAAACAACGCGCATCTTTTTCAATGGCCAAAACTCGGCGTGCACCTTGCGCCAATAGTCCACGTGTCAAACCACCAGGCCCTGGTCCAATTTCTAAGACATCGCATTCGGTCACATCGCCAGCCTGTCGGGCGATTTTGGAAGTGAGGTTTAAATCGAGCAAAAAATTCTGCCCTAAAGATTTACGCGCATTCAGTCCGTGGGTTTCAATCACATCACGCAATGGTGGTAGGTTGTCTATCGCGTTCATTCTGCTGCCTGCTTATGGGCCAATCGGTAGGCCAATTTAAGTGCTTCGATCATGCTGGTGGGATTGGCGATACCTTGGCCTGCAATATCAAACGCTGTTCCATGGTCGGGTGACGTTCTAATAAACGGCAGTCCAAGCGTTACATTCACACCTCGGTCAAAGTCGAGGGTCTTTATAGGGATTAACGCTTGGTCGTGATACATGCAGACGGCGACATCATAACGTGCGCGTGCCGCTGCATGAAACATCGTATCGGCAGGTAATGGGCCCGTTAGGTGGAAACCTTCACTGCGCATATCGTCCAACAAATTGGCTATCCAATCAAGTTCCTCAGTCCCCATCGCACCACCTTCGCCTGCATGTGGGTTCAGGCCGGCAACGGCTATGCGCGGTGCATAGATACCAAAGCGCGTCCTTAAATCGGCATCGGTAATCGTGATAGTCTTGCGTAAAAGCGCGGACGTAAGTGCGGTTGGAACGTCGGTCAGGGAGATATGGATCGTCGCGGGTACAACACGCAGCTGGTCGCTGGCAAGCATCATGACCGCGTGGCCTGACTTGGCCAAAGCCTGCAGATATTCTGTGTGCCCCGGATAAGCAAATTGCGCGCCGTCTTTGAGTGCTTTCTTATGAATAGGTGCTGTGCAAAGGCCAGATGCGGCCCCCGTTGTCACGATATCGACGCAACGTGCAATGACGTCAATCACAGCTTGTGCATCCATAGGGTCAGGTTTGCCCTCAACACTATCACCCGGAAAGTCATGGCGTAAAATCGGCAAGCCATGCCTCATTGCTTGAGGAACCTCACTCAGGTCTTCGATCAACGAAACAGGTGTCCCAGCCGGCAAGTGGCGTGGATCCCCGAAATAAGCAAACGGAACTGCTCCAGCTAAGAGTGCATATGCTTTGGCTGTGACTTCGGGACCAACACCTGCTGGCTCTCCGCAGCTCACCACGATAGGTTTAATCATTTGCGGATGATACGTGCACCGGCGCGCAGTTCACTAATGAGACTGTCTGCGTATCCACTTAGGCGCTGTTGGCGTAAATTGGTCGAAACTACATCCCGACCGACATCTTCGTTTAGTGCCGCTGTTCGGCCACACATCATCAAGAAGACCAATGTCGCACCATCGGAGCGTGTTAGGTTGGTTGAAACTTCGCCCGGATCTAACTTGGACAGTTCGATCGCAATGTCTTCTGGGATGTCTTTAGGTGCAAGGGTTCCTCGGTCCAATGCTTCTGGCGGTTTGCCTTTCGCGACACCATATAGATCGTCGCAAACATCGATTTGACTTTCTAACTTTTCAGCAGCGGCGAGGGTTTTGGGTGTGCGTCCGCCTGCCATGTAATATGCAGCATATTCAATCGCTGAATACTCAACTGACGGTGCACTCGTTTCCTCAATATCACGCAACTGAAACAACGCGATAGCTCCCTGCAATGGAATAGGGGGCGAAACCTCGCCGGGTGCCAGTGATAGGATGACGCCGCGCAACTGAGTTGGCAGCTGTGCCAATGGAACCCAATCCAATCGTCCGCCACGTCCCCGCGTTGCAGTCGCAGAGAAACGACGGGCAAAAGACGAAAACTCGGCCACAGACGTTGCATTAGAGGCTTGTTCGGCTTGAGCTCTAGCTTGTGCAGCTCTGGGTGCTGGGGCAGGGATGATTATTTCAGATAAAAGAACCCGAATACTACTCGAACTTCCTGAAGTGCCTAATGCACGGTCAATATCTGCTTCTGTGATCTGGACACGATTGCCGTAGCGGCTGCGGATTAGATCCCTCCACAGAATATTGGTGCTGACAAAATCGCGGAAAGTCTCTTCGGACACGCCAGCACCGGCCAAGGCCGTTATAAACTGTTCCGTCGGTAGATTCACACGCCCAGCAAACTCAGACATCGCATCCGCGAGACCTGCTGCATCTAAGCTTAGTCCAACTGTGCTTGCCGATTGGCTTTTCAGGCGATCATCAATTAGCGCTTCAATCGCACCATCTCGCGAAGAACCTGGCGCACCAATCAGTTGTAGAAATCGCGAACGTTGACCAATTTCAAATTCTGTAATGACCGTGTCATCAACAGTAACCACAGTCGCAAACAGGTTTTGTGCTGCTGCGGGCAAAGCCAGTGCTGCGCATATCATCGTCGTTATCGCAAATCTTTTTAGCACTGTTTTACTGGTCATTTTGTCTGCTTTCCGCATGATCGCTTGAATCGTCTTGTTCCGTTGGAGCCTGAAAACCCTTTTAGAGATACTTTAAACCCTAGATCGGTCAAGGGCTCAACCGTTGATGATGGATTGCTTCTGTTCACCGAAAGGTCAACAGAAACGCATTCGTTTTGATAGGTCACTTTTAAGCCCGATTTCGATGCACGATCGTCGATGAGATTATAGCGCCAATTGGCGTTTGCTGACCATTTATCGCTGATTTGATAAAATCCATCGAAGGTTAGCTCCGAGACCTTAATTGGTCTTTCTTCAGCTAAGTCGTCGGTTAACCAAGTATAGCTTGCGCCAATCCTTGCTTTGTTGATGGCCAAACTGCCTCGCACTTCTGCTTTGGCAACATCAAAACGCTCGTTGAATATACCACGTCCGATCAACTCCAATCCAGATTGTGCCTTCAGTTGACCTGCAATCACAAAGTCAGAGGTTGCCCCTGCTAATCCTGAAGTCTTGGTAAAACCACTGTCGGGGTCACCTTGTAAAACCTGGCCAAGCGTTAGCGTGCTGCTCCATCCCATTGGGTTATAGCGACCCCAATTCATACCAAGCGCGATATTGCTCCCCCGTTCGCGACGATCAAATCGTGGGAATCTTGAAAGAGACATCAGGTTACCTTCATCAAACTCAACGCGAGTACTTTCTTCGATTGGGACATTAAGATTTGCACCTCCCGTCCAACCCAATTGAACAAAGGGTTCAAGAGTTTGAGTAATATCAGCACTCTTGCGGATCATCGGGTAGCGCAACGTTACCAATCCATAAGGGCTAATTCCAGTTTCGTTGTCATGAAACCCCGTATCTTGAACAATTCTGAATATATCCAATGCGACCTCGGCTTTGGTTTGGGCGACCAAGCCATTTCTTAGGGTCCATTGGTTTGCCCACTCAGCTTCAAGATTGAAACGAAGGACATCGCGTCCATCAATATCTACGCTGGACCCACGAAAGTGGCCATGCGCATTTGTGTCTATTGATAGCTCCCCACCCAATAGTGTTGGGAAGAGCCTCTTTTCATAGTCAACATCAAATGTGTTAGATAATAGCGTTGCGCTGGTTTCATTTTCGCGCAAACTGCTAAATTCAACGAATTCTGCGCGAACATATTTATCTCTTCGAGATCGACTGATTGAAATTGCGCTATCAAGGCGATCTTTGCCTGTATAGCCATAAGTACGCAGATAAGCATTGTCTGACGTTGTCTCTATATCGAAAGCCAACACATAATCCCGTCCCAAGTTGAACCGTCCTGAGCCAAAAAGATAAGCGCGGTTTTTGGTTGGAAAAAGATCGTCCTTGGAAACAGCACCGTTGAATTGGATCGTACCATGTGCGAAAGCCTGACGGTATCTGAGCTCCAATGTTTTTGTTTTGGCCGAGAGATAAGGTGTCAGAGTGATGTCGCGGTGGTCGCCCAACTTAATGAAATAGGGTAATTTTAGCCCAGTACCCAACTTGGACGAGGCCTGCCAAAATGGGATTAGAAATCCCGTCGAACGTTCCAGTGTCGGGTCAGGTAGGCGCAATCGCGGAAGATAGAATATAGGAATATTCCCAACTCGTAATTGCGCGTGATCAAAATAAAGCTGTTGTTCAGTGCGGTCATGCACCACGCGCTTTGCTCTGATCTGCCATAACGGTGGGCGCCCATCGTTACAAACTTGGCACGATGTAACCGCTGTTTTGTATAGTTGTGTATAACGTCCATCAGCACGGTTCATTTCCACCGAGGCAAGCTGAAGTCGTTGATCCATAACCATGCGGGCCCCCAACAGCAAGCCATTATGAAGGTCGGTGCTCAACTCAGCCTGATCTGCAAGTATAGTAATGTCATCTCCATCTTGGATGGTGATTGGTCCAGTAATACTAAGTGAACCAGATTTTGGATCATATGAGATTGATACCGCTTTTAAATGAACTTTTCCTTGGAAAGCTTCGACGTTACCTTGGGCATTCAACACACGTTCTTGATCAATGCTTACGTCATCAGCGACCAAAATCGCTGGCAATGTATCAGTGGATTGCGCCTGCGCAACAATCACTGTCAGGCCCATAGCAAAAGTCAATATTAGTAGTCTAAGCATTATCCATCCTCTGCATGCAAAAGCATACCTAGTGCAAGAAAGATAGCTGCAGTTGGCGGTGCCCAAGCTGCAAGCAATATCGGAATTTGGCCGTTCTCCCCAAGAATCTGAGCAAAACTGCGAATGAAATAGAGAGCAAATCCGAGTAGAACTGCCGTTAACACAGCGATGCCAGTACCCCCAAAGCGGGTGTGTCGCATTGTAAATGCAGCCGCAACGAGTACCATCGCCATTAAGAAGAATGGGCGCGCTATTTCCGCTTGAAACCAAACTTTATGGCGTCTTGAGGAAAAACCAGCTTGCTCAAGTTGCCGGATATAATTGCGTAATTCCCAAATCGAGACACTTGACGGCTTTCCAAGGCTTTCACGGATGCTGTCCAAGGTTAG
>Ga0115549_1000146_pt1 | contig 46702 bp, 40 predicted proteins | sample COGITO_mtgs_1004_2_FD_87176 | JGI IMG/M metagenome (GOLD analysis project Ga0115549, IMG submission 87176) | Pelagic marine microbial communities from North Sea - COGITO_mtgs_100430 | ecosystem: Environmental > Aquatic > Marine > Epipelagic | place: Germany:Helgoland, sampling site Kabeltonne...
CGACCGCTGCGCGGTGCCTGCGGCATCCGTTGACTGCGAGCCTCTCCCGGTCGACTGAACGGCGCGCTCAACGGCGAGGGCTCCGCCCACGCCGCCGCATGCGCGGGCGCCCCACCCGTCACACAGACCACAACGCCTCATCGAGTGGGCGCAAACGACACGGTTCCGGCCGGTTTTCGTGTCGTCTCTGCCCAATGAGCGAGCGAATGTGAACCGTGGGACTGGTGGGGCCGCGCTTGCGCGGGCGGCGCCACCGAGCGCCAGCGAGGGGGCCCCGCCCCGTGCGCCGTACAAAGCCGACCTACCGGGTCCCGCAGTCAAGGACACCGAAGGTGCCGCGCAGCGGGCGCCGCAGGCGATCCTTGACGGCGGGAGCAGGTCGGCTACGCGCGCGGCCCCACCACAGCCACCACAGGGCCAGCCCCCAGGGCCCGAAGGACCAGCTAGTGCGCGGCCTCGTGCCAGGTCCGCCCGGTCCCGACGGACACGTCCAGCGGCACGAGCAGCTCCGCGGCACCACCCATCTGCTCACGCACCAGCGCCTCGAGCGCCTCGGTCTCGCCCGGGGCAACGTCGAAGACGAGCTCGTCATGGACCTGCAGCAGCATCTTCGAGGCGAGCCCCGTTCGCTCGAGGGCTGCCTGGGTGTTGAGCATGGCGACCTTGATGAGGTCGGCGGCCGAGCCCTGGATCGGCGCGTTGAGGGCCATCCGCTCGGCCATGTCGCGGCGCTGTCGGTTGTCACTCGACAGGTCCGGCAGGTAGCGGCGACGTCCGAGGATGGTCTCGGTGTAGCCCGACTTGCGGGCCTCGACGACGACCCCGGCCAGGTAGTCGCGGATCCCGCCGAAGGTCTCGAAGTACTCCTCCATCATCACCCGCGCCTCACTCGGCTCGATCCCGAGCTGGCCGCTGAGACCGAAGGCCGAGAGCCCGTAGGCCAGGCCGTAGTTCATCGCCTTGATCTTGGCGCGCATCTCGACCGTGACGTCGTCGGCATCGACCTCGAAGACTCGTGCGGCGGTGATGGAGTGGAAGTCCTGGCCTGACTTGAACGCTTCGATCAGCAGGGCGTCCTCGGACAGGTGGGCCATGATCCGCATCTCGATCTGGCTGTAGTCGGCGGTCATCAGGCAGTCCTGACCCGCTCCGACCACGAAGCCCTCGCGGATCCGGCGCCCCTCCTCGGTGCGGACGGGGATGTTCTGCAGGTTCGGGTCGGTCGAGGAGAGCCGCCCGGTCGCTGCGATCGTCTGGTTGAACGTCGTGTGGATGCGACCGTCGTCGGCCACGGTCTTGAGGAGTCCGTCGATGGTCTGCCGCAGTCGGATCACGTCGCGATGACGCAGCAGCGATGCGAGGAACGGGTGCTCGGTCTTGACGTAGAGCGCCTGGAGGGCGTCGGCATCGGTGGTGTAGCCGGTCTTGGTGCGCTTGGTCTTCGGCATCCCCAGCTCGTCGAACAGGACGACCTGCAGCTGCTTGGGCGAACCGAGGTTGATCTCCTTGCCGATCTCGGCGTAGGCCCGCTGCGCGGCGTCACGCACCTCGGTGTCGAACTCGGATGACAACAGCTCGAGCTGCTCGACGTCCACGGCGATCCCCACCTGCTCGAGACGGGTCAGGAGACCGACCAAGGGCAGCTCGACCTCGGCGAGCAGGCGCGTCCCACCGTGCTCCTCGATGGCCGAGTCCAGCGCGTCGGAGAGGTCCAGGACGGCCCGTGCCTGGAGCATCGCGGTCGCCGAGACCTGCTCCCCGTCGTCGAACAGTGCCTCCTGGTCGGTGGCCTCCTCCTGCTTGAGCTCGCGCTTGAGGTAGCGAAGAGTGAGGTCGGCCAGGTCGTAGGATCGCTGGTCGGGTCGCACGAGGTAGGCCGCGAGGGCGGTGTCGGAGACCAGTCCGGCCAAGGTCCAGCCGTGCGCGGCCAACGCCAGGGCCGGCCCCTTCGCGTCGTGCAGCACCTTGGGTCGCTCTGTGTCCGCCAGCCAGGTGCCGAGCGCCGCGTCGTCGTCGGCCCCCAACGCCGAGGTGTCGACGTACGCCGCGCGTCCGTCACCGGTCGCCAGGGCGATGCCGTCGACCTGGCCGCTCCCGGCACCCCAGGTGCCGCGGACGAAGACCCCGACGCGGTCCGTGCCGACCTCGGCGAGCCAGGCACCCACGGCACCGGCGGCAAGCTCTGCGCCATCGAGGTCGAAGCCGCTCCCGTCGACCTCCTCCTCGCTCTCGAGGGTCTCGAAGAGCCGCTCGCGCAGGACCCGGAACTCGAGTCCGTCGAAGAGGGTGTGGACCTCGTGCCGGTCCCACGGGCGCAGCGCCATCTCGGCGGGCACCAGGTCGAGCTCGAGGTCACGGACCAACGCGTTGAGGCGTCGGTTGCGCATGACGTCTCCGAGGTGCTCGCGCAGCGACTCTCCCTTCTTGCCCGTGATCTGGTCGGCGTGGGTGATCACGTTGTCCAGCCCGTCGAACTGCTTGAGCCACCGGGCGGCGTACCCGGGACCGACGCCCGGCACACCCGGGAGGTTGTCCGACGTCTCGCCCACGATCGCCGCGAGCTCGGGGTAGCGCGCGGGGGCGACGCCGTACTTGGCCTCCACTGCCTCCGGCGTCATCCGCGCGAGGTCCGAGACGCCGCGCATCGGGTACAGCACGGTGGAGTGGTCGGTGACGAGCTGGAGGGAGTCACGGTCGCCCGTGAGGACCAGCACGTCCATGTCGTCGGCGAGCGCCTGGGTGACCAGGGTGGCGATGATGTCGTCGGCCTCGAAGCCGGGCTTCTTGAGGTAGGGGATCCGCAGGGCGTCCAGGACTTCCTCGATGAGCGGCAGCTGGCTGCCGAACTCGTCCGGCGTCTTGTTGCGCTTGGCCTTGTACTCGGAGTACTCCTCCATGCGGAACGTCTGGCGTGAGACGTCGAAGGCAACAGCGACGTGCGTCGGTTGCTCGTCGCGCAGGACGTTGATCAACATCGAGGTGAACCCGTAGACCGCGTTGGTGTGCTGCCCGGTGGTGGTCGAGAAGTTCTCGACGGGCAGGGCGAAGAAGGCGCGGTAGGCCAGGGAGTGACCGTCCAGCAGTAGCAGGCGCGGTCGTGCTTCGGTGGCGGTCTCAGCAGTCACCCGCGCCACCTTAGATCAAGGCTCCGACAACGCGGGGGCGGCTGTCTGCCGTGCTCGAACCGGCGATCAACCGGCAGCGCGGGTACGGCGCATGGACCGGCGCGCTGCGACGATCCGGGTGACCTGGCGCCCCGACGATCCGGCCGCGGTCGCGGCGGATCGCTGCCCGCGCAGACGAGCCCGCACCGCCGTCGTCGGAGCCGTCCGGTAGGTCGCCAGGGGGCTGAGGGCCAGTCGGGCCATGAAGCGGTTGGACTCCCGAGCCCCGGAGCCGACCGCGGTCGCCAAGGACGCGACGTCCTGCTCGTCCGCGAACGCGAGCGCGGCCTCCATCAGGGCTCGGCCCACCCCGTGGCGTCGCAACGCGGGCACGACGGTGGGCGACTGCACCCGCACGGTCGCCTCGAGGTTGAGCGACGAGACGGTCGTGACCTCGAGCAGCACAGCACCCGCCGGCTGTCCGTCGTACTCGGCGACCACGAGCCGCTGCCCCGACGACGTCTGCGCCGTGGTGATGATCGAGACCACGTCGGCGAGTCGGACGGTCGGGTCGCAGCGGCGCAGGCTGGTGTCCCACAGCTCCGCCAGGAACATGGCGTCGGTGCCGGTGGCACAGCGGAGCACGACCTGCGACCGACTCACCACGTCACCTGCCTGTGCCAGAGATAGGGGGCTGCATCCGAGACTCGAGCGCAGACTACGCTCATGGCCGCCCACCTGTCCGAAGATCGTCGGAGTAGCCGACGACGCGGTGCGGCCAGGAGCAGCCCACGTGATCCCCGGTACCGGCACCGCCGTCAACGTCGTCGCCGTCCTGCTCGGCGCCGTCCTGGGCAAGCTCCTCGGCAACCGCCTTCCCGAGCGGACGCGCGACCTGGTGACCGACGGGCTGGGCCTGGTGACGCTGCTGATCGCCGCCACCTCGGCGATGGCCGTCCTGGACCCGGACCTCTCGGACGTGGTCGGCCCGAGCGCACCCCTCCTGATCGTGCTCGGCTCCGTGCTCCTCGGCGGCATCGTGGGCTCCCTGCTGCGGCTGGAGAGCCGTGTCGAGGGGCTGGGGGCGCTCCTGCAGCGCAGGCTGTCCCACGGGGCCGACTCAGTCGAGCGACAGCGCTTCATCGAGGGGTTCGTGGTGGCCTCCCTGATCTTCTGCACGGGACCACTGACCATCTTGGGGTCGATCAATGACGGACTGGGCAACGGGGCCGACCAGCTCTACCTGAAGGCCACCCTCGACGGCTTCGCCGCGATCGCCTTCGCCGCCTCGTTCGGATGGGGCGTGGCCGCGAGTGCTCTCACGGTGGTCGTGGTCCAGGGCGGGCTGACCGTTGCCGGCGTGCTGCTGGGAGACGTGCTCCCCGACGCCCACCTGGCCGCCATCACCGCCACGGGGGGCCTGCTGCTGATCGGCGTCGCCCTTCGGCTGCTGAAGATCCGCGAGATCGCCGTCGCCGACCTCCTACCGGCGCTGCTGGTGGCCCCGGCCCTGGTCGCGATCGTTGCGGCGACCCGCTGATCGCTCGCCGCACGCACGGCCCCCGTTGCGGACCCGTCACCGGATTGCGAGCGAACGTCACGATTGGGCTACGACGTCACGATTCGGCAACGACGCTCCTCACCCGGCCTTGACGGGGAGCCCAGCGGGTCTACGGTAAGGGCGCTGCGCCCTACCTCCGGGGGTCGGGCACACGGTGAAACTCACCAGTACCTTCACCACATCTGAGAGAAGAAGGGTCCACCACGTGAATCGAACCACGACTCCCAACTGGGTCAGACTGATGGCCGGCACCGCCGCGCTCGGTCTGGTCCTGACCGCCTGCGGCTCGGAGGACGAGCCGGAGGCCGCTGACGACACCTCGAGCCCGAGTGCGTCGGCGGACCCGAGCACCGATGCTGCGCCCGTTGGTGACGACTTCACCAACGACGAGTGCGCCAACGGCACCACCAGCGCCGACACGTTCAAGGCCGGCGGCATCCTGCCGCTCACCGGCAACCTGGCGTTCCTCGGGCCGCCCGAGGTCGCCGGCGTGGGTCTCGCGGTCTCCGACATCAACGCCGCCGGCGGCGTCAACGGCGCCGACGCGTGCCACCAGATCGAGGACTCCGGCGACTCGACCGACATGTCGGTCAGCACCGCCTCGGCCCAGAAGCTGATCGCCGACGACGTCTCGCTCGTCGTCGGTGCGGCCTCCTCCAGCGTGTCGCTGAACTTCGTCGACGCCCTGACCGACGCCAAGATCGTCCAGGTCTCGCCGGCCAACACCGCGGTGGCGCTGAGCGGCTACTCGCCGTACTACTTCCGCACCGCCCCGCCGGACGGCATCCAGGGCAACGCCCTCGGCTCGCTGATCTCCTCGGACGGCTTCCAGAACGTCGCCTTCCTGGTCTTCAGCGACACCTACGGCACCGGCCTGCGCGACGTGGTCCAGGAGACCATCGAGGCCAGCGGTGGCACCTGCACCTACGGCTGCAAGGGCGACGGCGACGAGTTCCCCGCCGGCAACACGACCTTCTCCTCCGAGGTCAGCGCTGCGGTGGCCACGAACCCGGACGCCATCGTCGTCCTCGCCTTCGACGAGACCAAGGCCATCGTGCCCGAGCTCGCCTCGACCGGTTTCGACATGTCGGCCACGTACTACTCCGACGGCAACACCGCCGACTACACCGAGGACTTCCCCGAGGGGACGCTCGAGGGCGCCCAGGGCACCATCCCCGGTGCCGACGCCTCGGCTGACTTCAAGGACCGTCTGAGCGGCTGGTCGGAGTTCGCCGGCGGCGGCGCGCTGACCGACTTCGCCTACGGTGCCGAGTCCTACGACGCCACCATCCTGGCCGCCCTCGCGGCGTACAAGGGTGGCGCCACGGACAGCCAGACGGTGCAGAAGAACTTCGCCGACGTCTCCGGTGCCTCCGGTGGCGACGAGTGCGCGTCGTACGCCGACTGCATCGCCCTGCTCGACGAGGGCGGCGAGATCACCTACACCGGCCCGTCGGGTATCGGTCCGATCGACGACGAGAACGACCCGTCCTCGGCGTTCGTCGGTATCTACACCTTCGACGCGACCAACAAGAACGCTCTCTCCGCCACGGTCGAGGGCAGCAAGTCCTGATCACCTCACGGTGAGCAACACCGAGGCCCCGGACCGAAAGGTCCGGGGCCTTGGTGTTTCTGGAGGGTGGGGCGCCCGCCGAGCGGAGCGAGGTCGGTCGTCGCCCCGTGCGCCGTACAAGCCGACCTACCGGGTCCCGCAGTCAAGGACACCGAAGGTGCCGCGAAGCGGGCGAGCGCGGCGAGCTCCTTGACGGCGGGAGCAGGTCGGCTACGCGCGCGGCCCCACCACCGCCACCACAGCCACCACCTCGAAGAACCAGGTCGGCTACGCGCACGGCCCCACCACCGCCACCACAGCCAGCACCCCGAAGAACCAGGTCGGCTACTCGGCGCCGACCTCCTTGGCCAACGTGCCGAGGTACAGCTCGATGACCTTGGGGTCGTTGGCGAGCTCGCGTCCGGTGCCGGTGTAGGCATCGCGGCCCTGGTCGAGCACGTAGCCCCGGTCGCAGACCTGCAGGCAACGGCGGGCGTTCTGCTCGACCATCACGACACAGACGCCGGTCTTGTTGATCCGGCGCGTGCGGATGAACGTCTCGTCCTGACGCACGGGCGACAACCCGGCCGACGGCTCGTCGAGGAGCAGCACCGAGGGCTCCATCATGAGAGCACGCGCCATCGCCAACGACTGCCGCTCCCCGCCGGAGAGTGCTCCGGCGCTGCGGTCCTTGCGCTCGTGGAGGTTCGGGAAGAGGTCCCAGGTCGCGGCGAGCCGCTCCTTGAGCTTCTTGGGACGCAGGAAGAGTCCCATCCGGAGGTTCTCCTCGATGGTCAGCGACGGGAAGACGTTGTTGTTCTGCGGGACGAAGCCGACACCCATCTGCACGAGCTGGTTGGCCTTCATGTTGGTGATGTCGCGCTCGCCGAGACGCACCTCACCGGAGTGGATCTTCACCAGGCCGAACATCGCCTTGAGCAGGGTCGACTTGCCGGCCCCGTTGGGACCGATGATGCCGATCATCTCGCCGGGGTAGGCCGTCAGGCTGCACCCGTTGAGGATGTTGACGCCGGGAAGGTAGCCGGCGACGAGGTCCCTCGCCTCGACGACCGCCTGCTGGCCGGTGGGTGAGCTGCTCATGCGTGCTTCCCTTCGTCGTGGCTCTCGGGTGACTGCGAGCCTTGCTCGTCGGAGACGGTCTCGGACACCGGGCCGAGGTCGGCGCCCTCGTCGAGCAGGTCGTCGTCGCCCAGGTCGGTGTCGTGGTGCGCGCCCAGGTAGGCGTCGATCACGGCGGGGTTGGCCATCACCGTGTCAGCCGGCCCCTCGGCCACGATCTGTCCCTCGGCCATCACCACGACCCAGTCGGAGATGTGCTGGACGACGTGCATGTCGTGCTCGACGAACAGCACCGTGGTGCCTTCGTCGCGCAGCGCCTGGATGTGACCGAGCAGAGACTGCGTCAGCGCCGGGTTCACCCCGGCCATCGGCTCGTCGAGCATGATCATCTTGGGGTCGCTCATCAGGGCGCGCGCCATCTCCAGGAGCTTGCGCTGACCGCCCGACAGGCTGCCGGCGTAGTCGTCCTTCTTCTCGAGCAGCTTGAAGCGCTCGAGAAGCCCGGCCGCCTTCTCCTCGACCTCGCGCTCCTGTCCCGACCAGATCGGTCGGAACATGCAGCGCAGCAGGCTCTCACCCCGCTGGTCCTTGGCACCGAGCAGCATGTTGTCCATCACCGTCATCCGGCTCAGCGCCTTGGTGAGCTGGAAGGTACGCACCATGCCGGACTTGGCGACCGCAGAGGCACCGGTCTTGTCGAGCGTGGCACCGTCGAAGGACCAGTGGGCCCCCTTGCCGGCGCTGCTGGGCTTGTCGAAGCCCGTGATCAGGTTGAAGAACGTCGTCTTCCCGGCCCCGTTGGGACCGATCAGGGCGGTGATCATGCCGCGCTGGACCTCGAGGTGGTTCACGTCGACGGCAGTGATGCCACCGAAGCGGCGGGTGATGTTGTCGACCGAGAGGATCGAGTCGGGCTTCGCCGAGCCGGGCTCCTGGGCCACGTCGGCCATGAGCTGACGACGGACGGCGGGGTCGGCCATGCCGACGGTGGTCTCAGACATTGAACCGGAGCTCCCTCTTGTTGCCCAATATCCCTTGTGGTCGGAAGATCACCAGCAGCATCAGGCCGACGCCGACCACCACGTAGGAGAACTGCTCGGTCTGCGAGTTGGTCATGATCGCGTCCGGGATGTAGGCACCCGAGGCCTCCCGGATCAGGATGCGGGCCGAGAAGAAGATGATCGTGCCGAGCACCGGACCGAAGATGGTCGCCGCACCACCCAACAGCAGCGCGGTGTAGGCGAAGAACGTCAGCGACCGGCCCATGGAGTCGGCCTGCACCGTGCCGGTCAGGACGTAGACCATGCCGCCCAGCGAACCGAACATGCCGCCGATGATGAGCGCCTGCATCTTGATCGCGAAGACGTTCTTGCCGAGGCTGCGCATCGCGTCCTCGTCCTCACGCACGCCCCGCAGGAGCCGGCCCCAGGGGCTGCGCACCAGCAGGAAGACCACCGCGCACGACAGGCCGACGATGAACCAGGCGATCATCCGGACCCACCAGCCGTCGACGCCGGTGCGGTCGTAGGTCTTGGGGAACGTGAAGAAGATCGCGAGCACGGCGAAGATGATCAGGGCACCGGCGAGCACGGCCTTGCGTCCCTTGGAGGTCTTCCAGGCGGCGTAGGCGGCCTGACCCCCGAACAGCACCGCGAGCACGATGCTCGTGAAGATCACGAACGCCACCACGCGGCTGAAGATGTCCGTGGCGGTGTCCCGATCGGCGTACGCCGGCACGACCACCGTCAGGATGGCGCCCAGCACCAGCGCGGCCGCGACCAGCGCGCTCCGCACCGTCGAGGACGTCGGGGCCAGCACGGCTCCCCCGCTGGACTTCAGGCTCTTGAGCAGCAGGACCGCACCCACGATGGCGCCGATGAGCGCGATCAGGCCGAGGACCTGGACCCACCGCGCACCGTCGGCGACGTCGGTGTAGTTGAACTCCAGCAGGGTCAACCGGCCCGAGCCGAGGAACGACAGCGAGATGAAGGGCCCCTGGTAGTCCTTGCCGAAGATGCCCTGCGAGCCTCCGGTGAAGTCCTCGAAGGCCGCTAGTCGTCCTGAGTACCGGACGATCTCTGCGGCCGAGATCGTCACGATCGCCAGGTAGTCGCCTCGGAGCTTGAGGGTCGGTAGCCCGAGGATCAGCGAGAAGACGAAGCTCACCACGAAGCCGATGAGCACGGCGAACAGCAAGGGGATGTCGTAGGTGATCGAGATGGCCATGCCGTAGGCGCCCAGCAGCATGTAGCCGGCCTGACCGATGTTCAGCAGTCCCGTGAAGCCGAAGTGGATGTTGAGGCCGATGACGGCGATCGCGACCGCTGCGGTGTTCGGGGCGATCGCCTCGCGCAGGGTGGCGTTGAGGATGCTCAGAATGGTGTCCATGTGGGCTCCTTCAGCCGACCCGTGCTGCTCGACCGAGCAGGCCCTGGGGCCTGACCATCAGCAGAACGATGAGGATGACGAGGGCGACGGCGTACTTGAGGTCGCCGGGGGCGCCGAGCGGTCCAGCCAGCTCGACCACCAGGCCGATGATGATCGCGCCGACGAAGGCACCGAAGGCCGTGCCGAGCCCGCCGAGGGTCACTGCGGCGAAGAGCAGCAGCAGGATCTGCATCCCGGTGTCCCAGCGGATGCCGTTGCTGACCACGAGGGCGTAGAACACGCCGCCGAGGCCGGCGAGGCCGGCGGCCACCACCCAGACCATCCGGATGATCTTGTCGACGTCGATGCCGGACGCCGCGGCGAGCGCCGGGTTGTCGGACACGGCCCGGGTGGCCTGGCCGACCCGGGTGTAGAGCAGGACGTAGCCGACGATGGCGATCGCGACCAGGGCGACGCCCATCGCGACGAACGACATGCCGGTGAGCCGGATCGGGCCGAGCTCGACGACGTCGAAGTTGCGGACCACGACCTTCTGCTGGGAGGCACCGACGAAGAACTGGAACGCGTACTGGGCTGCCAGTGACAACCCGATCGTCACGATCATCATCTGGGTGAGGCCCAGCCCCCGCTTGCGCAACGGTTTCCACATCACGAAGTCCTGGAGGAAGCCGCTGAACCCGCAGATCAGCGTCGTGAGCACGATGCCCACCCAGAGGTTGATCCCCGCGACGTTGCACAGGCCGTAGGCGACCATGCCGCCGAGGGTGACCTGCTCGGCGTGGGCGAAGTTGGACAGTCCCGTGGTGCCGTAGATCAGGGACAGGCCCACCGAGGCCAGGGCCAGCAGCAGTCCGAGGCGCAGTCCCTGGGCGATGCTCTGGATGATCTGGTCACCGAAGCTGTCTCCCCCGGCGTCGAAGTCGACCGAACGCACATTGAGGTCCGGGCTGACCGAGCCACCCAGCGCGACGGTGACCAGGATGGAGCCGTCCGGCCCTTGGAAGCGTTCGGCCGGCGGGCGGACCTCCAGCCCGTCCGGGAGCTCGCCGACGCTGACGAAGTAGTCGCCTGCCTCGGTGACCTGGAAGCTGAACTTGCCGTCGGCCTCGGTCGTCAGGGAGTCCACCTCGACACCGTCTGCGTCGAGCAGGGTGACGTCGACTCCTTCAACCGGGTTGGCGCGGTTGCCCACGGTGCCGGTGACGCAGCCGGTCTGGTCGGCCTGGGCCAGGCAGAGCACCACGGCGTTGGCGGGCGGGGCTCCCATCAGCAGTGCCAGGGGCGCGAGCAGCATGCCTAGCAAGGCACCCACAACAGTCGTTCGTCTACGAAGACCGGGTGGCCTCGTGCATGGCTTCACGTGGTTCTCCTCCTCCGCGCCCGGCTGGGCGGCGACTCAGCAGTCTAGGGGCAGGTTCGGCCGCTGAGCAGCACATCGGGAAACCCGGCAGGAGCGCAACGAGGGCTTAACTACCTCGTGACCGTGCCGAGACCTGCCGGACCTGACGACTCCTGCCTGTCCGGAGGCACGGTGCCACCATCGGCTGTCAGGAGCCCCCGGCGATCTCGGGCCCGTGCGTCACCACGCCCTCGGCCACCTGGCGCATCGACAGGCGTAGGTCCATCGCGGTCTTCTGGATCCAGCGGAACGCCTCCGGCTCGGAGAGCGACAGCTTCTCCTGCAACACACCCTTGGCGCGGTCGACGGACTTGCGGGTCTCCAGCCGCTCCTGCAGGTCGTGCACCTCGCTCTCGAGCTGGGCGAGCTCGGCGAAGCGGGACACCGCCATCTCGATCGCGGGCACCAGGTCCGACTGCGTGAAGGGCTTGACGAGGTAGGCCATCGCCCCCGCGTCGCGAGCCCGCTCGACCAGCTCGCGCTGGGAGAAGGCCGTCAGGATCACGACCGGCGCGATCCGCTTGGCGGCGATCGCCTCGGCGGCCGCGATCCCGTCGAGCACGGGCATCTTGACGTCCAGGATCACCAGGTCGGGTCGGTGCTCGGAGGCGAGCTCGATGGCCTTGGCGCCGTCGCCGGCCTGACCGACGACGTCGTACCCCTCCTCGGTGAGCATCTCGGCGAGGTCCATCCGGATGAGGGTCTCGTCCTCGGCGATGACCACGGTGCGGCTGGCGGCCGGGGTCGGGCTCGCGGCTGGTGCTGGGGCGGGGGTGTCGTTCACGCGCTCAGGGTAGTCGGGGCCGCAGGCAGAGGTGGCGATCGGCTAGGGTTTCGACCGCATCAGCCCCGGTAGTCCAACGGCAGAGACAATGCACTCAAACTGCATCCAGTGTGGGTTCGAATCCCACCCGGGGTACCCATCGATCCCTGTCGGTGGCCGCCTACACACTCGATGGTGTGTACGACGCCACCGTGCGAGCCGCGGCCGCCCAGCACCGAGCTCAAGGCCCGACGACGTCCGAGATCTCTCGCGCGTTGGGCGTCAGCCGCGCGACGGTCCGCTCCTGGGAGGGCGAGGCGCTCGCCAGCGCACGACTCCAATGTTGCCCCGCGTGTGACGGCGCCACGCTCGACGAGAGCGCGTACGCCGCACTGCTCGGCTTCTACTTGGGCGATGGTTGCATCTCCCAGGCTGCGCGCTACTTCGCCCTGCGCGTCTCGTGCGACGCCCCCCGCTGGCAGTTCACCAACGAGAGCGCAGACATCCGCGAGCTGTGCTGCTGGGTGCTCGACCTCGTCGACATCGCCTGGCGAAAGAGCGGACGGAACGTCATCAGCGTGTCTCGGCGTGCGGCTGTCCAGCGGCTCGACGACCTGATCGGGCTCGAGTCCTGAGCCCGACGGCTGTCACGACTGGCGATAGGCCGGCGCCGCCCCGTTGATCGCGTCACCCATCTGGTGGATCCGCAGCGCGTTGGTCGAGCCGGGGATGCCGGGCGGGCTGCCGGCGACGATGACGACGAGGTCGCCCTCCTTGACCCGGCCGATCTGGAGCAGCTGCTCGTCGACCTGGCGGACCATCTGGTCGGTGTGCTCGACGGCGTGGGTGCGGAAGGTCTCGACGCCCCAGCTCAGGGACAGCTGCGAGCGGACCTTGTTCTCCGGGGTGAACGCGAGCACCGGCACCTTGCTCCGCAGGCGCGAGAGCCGCTTGGCGGAGTCACCGCTCTGGGTGAAGGCGACGATGTACTTCGCCCCCACCCGGGTCGCCACCTCCTCGGCCGCCTTGGCGATCACGCCGCCGCGCGTGTGCGGGTCCCAGTCGATCGCCTCGAACTGACCGAGGTCGGACGGCTCGAGCGCGTGCTGCTCGGTCGCGGAGATGATCCGCGCCATCGTCTCGACGGTGTGGATCGGGTGGTCGCCCACGCTCGTCTCCCCCGACAACATCACCGCGTCGGCACCGTCGAGCACCGCGTTGGCGACGTCGCTCGCCTCCGCCCGCGTCGGAGCCGGGTTGGTGATCATCGACTCCAGCATCTGGGTGGCGACGATCACCGGCTTGGCGTTGAGGCGTGCCTTGTCGACGACCTTCTTCTGCAGGAACGGCACGTCCTCCAGCGGGCACTCGACGCCGAGGTCACCGCGGGCCACCATGAAGCCGTCGAAGGCGCGCACGACCTCGTCGAGGTTGTCGATCGCCTGCGGCTTCTCGATCTTGGCGATGACCGGCAGCAGGACGCCCTCCTCGCGCATGATCGCGCGCACGTCCTCGGCGTCGGCGGCGTTGCGCACGAAGCTGAGCGCGATGAAGTCGACGCTGAGACTCAGCGCGAAGCGCAGGTCGGCGATGTCCTTGACCGACAGCGCCGGGACCGACACCGCGACGCCCGGGAGGTTGATGCCCTTGTTGTTGCTCACCGGGCCACCGACGAGCACCTCGGTGACGACGTCGGGGCCGGCCACGGAGACCACGCGCAGGCGGACCTTGCCGTCGTCGATGAGGATGGGGTCGCCGGGATGCACGTCGCCGGGCAGGCCCTGGTACGTCGTCCCGGCCACCTCGCCGTCGCCGGGGACGTCGCGCGTGGTGATCGTCCAGCGCTGACCGCGACTCAGCACCGCGTGACCGTCGGCGAAGGTGGCCAACCTGATCTTGGGCCCCTGCAGGTCCGCGAAGATCCCCACGCCGTGCCCCGAGGCGTCGGCGGCCTCGCGCACCAGGCGGTAGGTCTCGGCGTGGTCGGCGTGGGTGCCGTGACTCATGTTGAGCCGAGCGACGTCCATCCCGGCGTACACGAGCTCACGGATCCTCCGCTCGGAACTCGTCGCAGGGCCCAGGGTGCACACGATCTTTGCTCTCCGCACGTGCCTCACCCTAGCGCGGATTGGAACGTTCTAAACCACCAATGGCCTCGCCGTCGGCGGGATCGGCCTGGGCAGCGTGGTGGAGCCGGTGAGGTGCTGGTCCACCGCGGCGGCCGCGGCGCGGCCCTCGGCGATGGCCCACACGATCAGCGACTGTCCGCGACCGCAGTCACCGGCGGAGAAGACGCCGGGGACCGAGGTCATGTAGTCCTTGTCACGCGCGACGTTGCCTCGCTCGTCCAGGTCGACGCCGAGCTGCTCGACGATGCCGGGCTTCTCGGGACCGACGAAGCCCATCGCGAAGAGCACCAGCTGGGCCGGGATCTCGCGCTCGGTGCCCTCGATCTCGGTGAGCTTGCCGCCCTCGAAGACGACATCGACCAGGAGCAGCGCGCGGACGTTGCCGTCCTCGTCGCCGAGGAACTCCTTCGTCGAGACGGCGTACACGCGGTCGCCGCCCTCCTCGTGGGCCGAGGAGACCCGGAACGTCATCGGGTACGTCGGCCACGGCTGTCCGGCAGGACGGCTCTCCGGCGGCTCGGGCATGATCTCGAGCTGCGTGACGGAGCGTGCACCGTGCCGCGTCGAGGTGCCGAGGCAGTCGGCGCCAGTGTCACCACCACCGATGATCACGACGTCCTTGTCGGTGGCCATGATCTGCTCCTGGCCGTCGAGCTGCTCGAGACCGAGCGCAGCGCGGTTGGCCTGCGGCAGGAACTCCATCGCCTGGTGGATGCCGCCGAGCTCGCGGCCTGTGACGGGGAGGTCGCGCGCCTCGGTGGCGCCCATCGCCAGCACCACGGCGTCGTAGCGCTCGCGCAGCTTGGTGCCGCTGAGCCCCGACGCCTCCGACCCCACATCGATGCCCGCACGGAAGACGGTGCCCTCGCGCTTCATCTGGTCGAGGCGACGGTCGAGGTGCTTCTTCTCCATCTTGAACTCGGGGATGCCGTAGCGCATCAGCCCGCCGATCTGGTCGGCCCGCTCGTAGACGGCGACCGTGTGACCGGCACGGGTGAGCTGCTGGGCAGCGGCCAGGCCGGCCGGGCCAGATCCCACGACCGCCACGGTGCGGCCCGAGAGCCACTCCGGGGCCTGGGGACGGACGTAGCCCGACTCCCAGGCCCGGTCGATGATCGAGACCTCGACGTTCTTGATCGTCACCGGGTCCTGGTTGATGCCCAGGACGCACGCCGTCTCGCAGGGTGCGGGACACAACCGCCCGGTGAACTCCGGGAAGTTGTTGGTGGCGTGCAGGCGCTCGATGGCGCCCTCCCAGTCGTCGCGCCAGACCAGGTCGTTCCACTCGGGGATGATGTTGCCCAGCGGGCACCCCTGGTGGCAGAACGGGATGCCGCAGTCCATGCAGCGTCCGGCCTGTGGCGTGATGATCGGCAGCAGCGCGCGGCCGATGCCGTCGGGGTAGACCTCGTTCCAGTCGTGGATCCGCTCCTCGACCGGTCGACGGGTCGCGACCTCGCGACCCTCCTTCAGGAATCCCTTGGGGTCAGCCATGCAGCGCCTCCATCATCGCGTGAGCGGTCTCGTTCTCGTCCAGTCCCTCGGACTCGGCCTTGGCCTTGGCCTCCAGCACGATCCGGTAGTCGCGGGGCATCACCTCGGTGAAGCGTCCCAGCGACGACTCCCAGTCGCCCAGCAGCTCCTCGGCGACCTTGGACCCGGTCTCCTCGAGGTGCTCACGCACCATCAGCTGCAGCTCGTCGGCCGCGTCGCCCGTGACCGGGCCGAGCTCGACGAGCTCCTTGTTGACGCGGAACTCCTTGAGGTCCAGGACCCAGGCCACGCCACCGGACATGCCGGCCCCGAAGTTGCGTCCGGTCTTGCCGAGCACGACGACGCGCCCGCCGGTCATGTACTCGCACCCGTGGTCGCCCACCCCCTCGGTCACGACCCAGGCCCCCGAGTTGCGGACGGCGAAGCGCTCGCCGACCCCGCCCCGCAGGAAGATCTGACCCGCCGTGGCGCCGTAGGCGATCGTGTTGCCGGCGATGATCTGCTGGTTGCTCTCGAACGTCGCCGCCCGGTCAGGGCGTACGACGATGCGTCCGCCGGACAGGCCCTTGCCGACGTAGTCGTTGGCGTCGCCCTCCAGCCGCAGGGTGATCCCCCGGGGCAGGAACGCCCCGAACGACTGCCCTGCCGACCCGGTCAACGTGATGTCGATCGTGTTGTCGGGCAAGCCTTCACCGCCGTACTTCTTGGTGAGCTCGTGACCGAGGATCGTGCCGACGGTCCGGTTGACGTTGCGCACCGTCACCTCGGCGCGCACCTTCTCGCCACGCTCGAGGGCGGGCTCGGCCAGCGGCACCAGCTCGGTGACGTCGAGCGAACGCTCCAGACCGTGGTCCTGGCCCTTGGTGTTGCGCCGGTCCTGGTCGGGGAACGCGTCGGTCTCGACCTGGTGCAGGATCGGGCTCAGGTCGAGGCCCGAGGCCTTCCAGTGGTTGACGGCGGTGCCCATGTCGAGGCTCGCGACGTCGCCGACGGCCTCCTCGATGGAGCGGTAGCCGAGCTCGGCCAGGATCTCGCGGACCTCTTGGGCGATGTACTCGAAGAAGGTCACGACGTACTCGGCCTTCCCGCTGTAGCGCTCGCGCAGCACGGGGTTCTGCGTGGCGACGCCCACCGGACAGGTGTCGAGGTGACAGACCCGCATCAGGATGCAGCCGGACACGACGAGCGGGGCGGTCGCGAAGCCGAACTCCTCGGCGCCCAGCAGCGCGGCGATGACGACGTCGCGGCCGGTCTTGAGCTGACCGTCGGCCTGGACGACGATCCGGTCGCGCAGCCCGTTGAGGAGCAGCGTCTGCTGCGTCTCGGCCAGGCCGAGCTCCCAGGGTCCGCCGGCGTGCTTGAGCGAGGTGAGCGGCGAGGCGCCGGTGCCGCCGTCGTGGCCCGAGATCAGCACCACGTCGGCGTGCGCCTTCGAGACACCGGTCGCGACGGTGCCGACGCCGACCTCGGAGACGAGCTTGACGTGGACCCGTGCCGACGGGTTGGCGTTCTTGAGGTCGTGGATCAGCTGGGCGAGGTCCTCGATCGAGTAGATGTCGTGGTGCGGCGGCGGGCTGATCAGGCCCACGCCCGGCGTGGAGTGCCGGGTCTTGGCCACCCACGGATAGACCTTGTTGCCGGGCAGCTGGCCACCCTCGCCGGGCTTCGCGCCCTGCGCCATCTTGATCTGGATGTCGTCGGCGTTGGTGAGGTACTCGGAGGTCACCCCGAAACGACCCGAGGCGACCTGCTTGATCGAGCTGCGCCGCTCGGGGTCGTAGAGCCGCTCGGGATCCTCGCCGCCCTCACCGGTGTTGGACTTCGCACCGAGACGGTTCATCGCGATCGCGAGGGTCTCGTGCGCCTCCTGGGAGATGGAGCCGTAGGACATCGCGCCGGTGGAGAACCGCTTGACGATCTCCGAGACCGGCTCGACCTCCTCGATCGCGATCGGGTCGCGTCCGGTGAGCTCGGCGCCCTTGAAGCGGAACATCCCGCGCAGCGTCATCAGCGCCGAGGACTGGTCGTCGACGGCGGAGGTGTACTGCTTGAAGATGTCGTAGCGCTGGGCGCGTGTGGAGTGCTGGAGTCGGAAGACGGTCTCGGGGTTGAACAGGTGGGGCTCACCGTCTCGACGCCACTGGTACTCCCCGCCGATCGCGAGCTCGCGGTGGGTGGGCAGCACACCACCACGGGGGTACGCCGTGGCGTGGCGCTGCGAGACCTCCTCGGCGATCGTGTCGAGGTCGATGCCACCCAGCTTGGACGTGGTGCCGGTGAAGTAGGCGTCCACGACCTGCTGGGAGAGTCCGACGGCCTCGAAGATCTGAGCGCCGGTGTAGGAGGCCACGGTGGAGACGCCCATCTTGGACATCACCTTGAGCACGCCCTTGCCGAGTCCCTTGATCAGGTTGGCGACCGCGGCCTCGGGCTCCGCCTTGACGTAGTAGCCCTCGCGCGCCAGGTCCTCGACCGACTCCATGGCCAGGTAGGGGTTGACCGCAGCGGCGCCGAAGCCGACCAGCAGGGCCACGTGGTGCACCTCGCGCACGTCGCCGGCCTCGATGAGCAACCCCACCTGGGTGCGGGTCTTCTCGCGCACCAGGTGGTGGTGGACCGCGGCGGTCATCAGCAGCGACGGGATCGGCGCCAGGTCGGCGTCAGCGTGGCGGTCGGAGAGCACGATGACGCGGGCGACCTCGGCGATCGCGGCACTGACCTCCTCGCAGATCTCGGTGATCCGGGCGGCCAGGGCGGCCCCGCCGCCGGACACGTCGTACAGGCCGCGCGAGACGTGGGTGATGAACCCGGGCATGTCGCCGTCGCGGTTGATGTGGCGGATCTTGGCCAGGTCGTCGTTGGAGATGACCGGGAACGGCAGCACGACCTGGCGGCACGACGCCGGCGTCGGCTCCAGGAGGTTGGCCTCCGGGCCGATCGTGCCGTTGAGCGAGGTGACGAGCTCCTCGCGGATCGCGTCGAGCGGCGGGTTGGTCACCTGCGCGAAGAGCTGGGTGAAGTAGTCGAACAGCAGCCGGGGCTTGTCGCTGAGGGCCGCGATGGGGGTGTCGGTGCCCATCGAGCCGAGCGGCTCCCCCCCGGTGTTGGCCATCGGGGTGAGCAGGACGCGCAGCTCCTCCTCGGTGTAGCCGAAGATCTGCTGACGGCGCGTCACCGAGGCGTGGGTGTGCACGATGTGCTCACGGTCGGTGATGTCGTTGAGGTGGATCAGCCCGGCGTGGAGCCACTCGCCGTACGGGTGCTCCTCGGCGAGCTCGGTCTTGACCTCCTCGTCCTCGATGATCCGGTGCTCCTCGGTGTCGACGAGGAACATCCGCCCCGGCTGGAGCCGGCCCTTGCGGACGATCGAGGCCGGGTCGAGGTCGAGCACGCCGACCTCGGAGGCCAGCACGACCAGGCCGTCGTCGGTCACCCAGTAGCGCGAGGGCCGCAGACCGTTGCGGTCCAGCACCGCACCGATCTGGGAGCCGTCGGTGAAGACCACGCAGGCCGGTCCGTCCCAGGGCTCCATCATCGCGGAGTGGAAGGAGTAGAAGTCGCGGCGCTGCTGATCCATCTCGGTGTGGTTCTCCCACGCCTCGGGGATCATCATCAGCACGGCGTGGGGAAGGCTGCGCCCGCCCATGTGCAGCAGCTCGAGGACCTCGTCGAAGGACGCGGAGTCGGAGGCGCCCTCGGTGCAGATCGGGTAGAGCCGCTCCAGCTCGCCAGGGATGAGGTCGGAGTCGAGCAGCGCCTCGCGGGCGCGCATCCAGTTGCGGTTGCCCTTCACGGTGTTGATCTCGCCGTTGTGGGCGATGAACCGGAACGGGTGCGACAGCGGCCAGCTCGGGAACGTGTTGGTCGAGAAGCGCGAGTGGACCACGGCCATCGCCGAGGCGACGCGCTCGTCGACGAGGTCGGGGAAGAAGTTGTCGAGCTGGTCGGTCGTCAGCATGCCCTTGTAGGCCAGCGTGCGCGACGACAGGGACGGGAAGTAGACGTCGGTCTCGCGCTCGGCGCGCTTGCGCAGGCAGAACGCCAGGCGCTCCAGGCCCATCCCCGTGAGGCGTTGGCCGGAGGAGGCGACGAAGAGCTGGCTGAAGACCGGCATCACCGAGCGGGCGGCCGCTCCGAGGATCTCGGGATCGGTCGGGACCTCGCGCCAGCCGACGACGCTGAGGCCCTCCTCGGCGGCGATCTCCTCGACCCGCGCACGCGTGGCGGCGACCTGGTCGGCATCGCCGGGCAGGAAGGCCGTTCCGACGGCGTACGACGCCGGGGCGGGCAGCTCGAAGCCGGCCTCGGCCGCGACGTCGCGCAGGAACGCGTCGGGGACCTGCATGAGGATGCCCGCTCCGTCACCGGAGTTGGCCTCGGCGCCGGCGGCGCCGCGGTGGTCGAGGTTGCGCAGCGCCGTGAGGGCCTTGGCCACGATGTCGTGGGAGGCCTCTCCGGTCAGCGTGGCGACGAAGGCGACACCGCAGGCATCGTGCTCGTTGGCTGGGTCGTAGAGCCCTTGGACTGGCGGGAACGCGTGCGGATACGGCACTGGTGTTCTCCCGTCGGCGTCGGTTGCGGCCGTGCTGCCCCCGAGGGGGCGGACCGGCGGCAACGGTGGGTCGCAGGGGACAACGTTGGCCCACGCGGCGGAAGCTCGAGATTACCACCGGGTTACTTCGGAGGTGGCCCCGAACCCCGGTGATGGACACCTCGTCGGCCGTGGATCAGGTCCGCTCGGACTCCACGTCCGGCTCCACGTCCGGCTCCACGTCCGAGTCGCCGCCGGAGGAATCGCGCTCCGCGCTCGCCGGGGTCTCGTCGCCGTCGTCCTGGTCGACGTCCTGGTCGACGTCCTGGTCGACGTCCTGGTCGACGTCCTGGTCGACGCCCTCGCGCGCCGCCTCGGCGTCGGGACCGAAGCCGGGCCGGAAGACGTCGTCCTCACGGCCGGGGTGCCGCTTGCTGCTCCACACGAAGTAGGCCGCTGCCGCGACGAAGAGCACGATCGAGGTCCACACGTTGAACCGCAGGCCTCCGACGTCGCTGAGCTCGACGGAGTCGATGCGCAGGTCCTCGATCCAGCCGCGGCCGAGGGTGTAGCCCATGACGTAGAGCGCCATCACGCGGCCGAAGCCGAGCTTGAAGCGCCGGTCGGCCCAGACGAGGATCGCGAAGACGCCCAGGCTCCACAGGAACTCGTAGAGGAAGGTCGGGTGGAACGTCGTACCCGCCGGGAAGTCGAGGCCGCCGGGATAGTTCTCCGGATCGATCTCGAGGCCCCAGGGAAGGTCGGTCGGCTTGCCGTAGAGCTCCTGGTTGAACCAGTTGCCCCACCGCCCGATCGCCTGGGCCACGATCACGCCCGGCGCGAGGGAGTCGAGCATCGGCAGCAGTCGGATGCCCTTGCGGCGCGCGCCGATGTAGATGCCGACGGCACCCAGGGCGACGGCACCCCAGATGCCGAGCCCGCCCTGCCAGACGTAGAGCGCCTCGATCGGAGACTTGCCCTCGCCGAAGTAGAGGCCCGAGTCGGTCGCCACGTGGTAGAGCCGGGCACCGACGAGGCCGAACGGGATCGCCCACACCGCAAGGTCCTGCACGTCGCCGGCTCGTCCACCGCGCGCGATCCAGCGTCGCTCGCCGATGTAGATGGCCACGATGATGCCGAGGATGATCGACAGTGCGTAGCCCCGGATCGGGATGCTGCCGAGGTACCAGACACCCGAGGAGGGGCTGGGGATCGACAGAGCGGTCAGCCCGGAGAGCATGGTCAGGGTCACGTCAGGAGTCCTCGAGGAGCGTGTGGATGTCGGAGGCGAACTGGGCCGGAGTGGTGTCCTGGCCCCAGTAGATCGGGGCCTCGTCGGCGGTGTCGACCCCGAGGACCTGGGTCGTGTGCCCACCGGGGTCGTCGCGATCGATCCCCACCGCCAGGGAGCGGCCCACGTCGACGATCGTGTCGAAGTCGGAGGTGGCGCCGATGAAGGAGCGGTCGAAGGTGTCGAGGTAGTCGCGGATGACCTGCGGCGTGTCGTGGTCGGGGTCGCTGGTGACCATCACGACGTCGACCTGGGAGCGGTCGTCGTCGTCCAGGCGCGTCAGTGCGGAGGCGAGGTGACTCAGCACCGCCGGGCACACGTCCTCGCACCGGGTGTAGCCGAAGAAGACCATCGTCAGCCGCTTGTCGGTGTCGGCGGCGAGCGAGAAGGCGTCGCCGTCGGTGTCGACGAGGTCCACGTCGGGCACGACGTACGGCGAGTCGAGCGGGCGTCCGGAGAACGGCACGTCGGCCTCGCCACCGCACGCGGTCAGCGCCAGGAGCAAGGTCGCCACGACGGCGGCGAGCCCAGCGCGTCCGGCGCGGGCGTCAGGCACCGCGTCGCACTCCTTCGGCCAGGTCCTCGGTCAGTGCCGACAGGGCCCGCAGCCCGGCGACCCGGTCGTCGGGGTGGTCCAGGAGCGTGCGGACGAAGGCGGAGCCGACGATGGCGGCGTCGGCGTACGACGCGACCTCGGCGGCCTGGTCCCCGGTGCTGATCCCCAGGCCTACCCCGACAGGCAGGTCGGTGACTGCCTTGGTGCGCGCGACCAGGGGGCCGGCGAGGTCGCTGGTGCTCGCGCGGGCACCGGTCACGCCCATGACGGCCGTGGCATAGACGAAGCCGCGACACTCGGCGACGGTCATCGCCAGGCGCTCCTGGGTCGACGACGGGGCGACGAGGAAGACCTTGTCGAGGTCGTGGTCATCGGCGGCGGCGATCCACTCGGGAGCGAAGTCGGGGGTGAGGTCGGGAGTGATCAGGCCCGCTCCCCCGGCGCCGGCGAGGTCGGCGGCGAAGCGCTCCACGCCGTACCGCTCGACGGGGTTCCAGTAGGTCATCACCAGCGTCGGCGTGCCCGTGGCGGCGACGGCCTCGACCGTGCGCAGGACGTCGGTGGTGCGGAACCCGGCCTCGAGCGCCTGCTGCGCCGCGGCCTGGACCGTGGGTCCGTCCATCACCGGGTCGCTGTAGGGAAGCCCGACCTCGATGACGTCGCACCCGGCCGCAACCATGGCCTGCAGGGCCTCGATGCCGCCCGCGACGTCCGGGAACCCTGCGGGCAGGTACCCCACCAGTGCGGCGCGGCCGTCGGCGCGCGCCTTCTCGAAGGCGGTGGCCACGCTGTGGCTGCTCACGAGGCCTCCCCGCCCGTCTCCCCCTGGGGCTGGCCCAGTCGGAACCACTCCAGGGCGGTCTCCATGTCCTTGTCGCCGCGACCGGAGAGGTTGATCAGGATGGTCGCGTCGGGACCGCACTCGGCGAGGAGTCGCGGCGCGTCACGCAGGGCGCCCGCGATCGCGTGGGCACTCTCGATCGCCGGGATGATGCCCTCGGTGCGACTGAGCAGTGCCATCGCCTCCATCGCCTCGGTGTCGGTGACCGGCGTGTACGTCGCCCGGCCGACCCGCGCCAGGTGGGCGTGCTGCGGCCCGACTCCGGGGTAGTCCAGGCCGGCCGAGATGGAGTGCGACTCGACGGTCTGCCCGTCCTCGTCCTGGAGCACGAACGTGCGGGCGCCGTGCAGCACTCCGCTGTCACCGGCGTGGATGGTCGCGGCGTGGCGACCCGTCTCGACGCCGTCCCCGCCCGGCTCGTAGCCCCAGACGCGGACGTCCTCGTCGGCGAGGAAGGCCTGGAAGAGGCCGATCGCGTTGGACCCCCCGCCCACGCACGCAGCGATGGCGTCCGGCAGCCGGCCGATCTGCTCCAGGCACTGGGCGCGGGCCTCGTCCCCGATCCCCCGCGCGAAGTCGCGCACCATGCTGGGGAACGGGTGCGGCCCTGCCGCGGTGCCGAACAGGTAGGCGGTGTGGTCGACGCTGGCGACCCAGTCGCGCAGCGCCTCGTTGATCGCGTCCTTGAGCGTGGCGCTGCCGGAGTCGACGGTGATCACGGTCGCACCCAGCAGCTGCATCCGGGCGACGTTGAGAGCCTGGCGCCTCGCGTCGACGGCACCCATGTAGACGGTGCAGTCGAGACCGAAGTACGCCGCCGCGGTCGCGCTGGCGACACCGTGCTGGCCGGCGCCGGTCTCGGCGATCACGCGCTTCTTGCCCATCCGCTTGGTCAGCAGCGCCTGGCCCAGGACGTTGCGGATCTTGTGGGCGCCGGTGTGGTTGAGGTCCTCCCGCTTGAGCAGGACCCGGACGCCGACCTGCTCGCTGAGGCGTTCTGCGAGGTAGAGCGGGCTCGGGAGGTTGGCGTAGTCGCGCAGGATCGCGTCGAACTCGGCCCCGAAGGCGGGGTCCGCGGCGGCGTCGTGCCAGGCGTCGGTGAGCTCGTCGAGGGCGGCGATCAGCGCCTCGGGCATGAACCGCCCGCCGAAGTCACCGAACCAGCCCTGCTCGTCCGCCCCGTAGGCGTCGATCGTCGTGTCCTGCACGCCGCCAGCCGTCATGCCTGCGCTCCTGTCGTGAGTCCTGTCAGTCCCGTCATGCCGGCCACGGCTGCACGGGGGGCCCCGTCCTTGACCAGGGCCTCGCCGACCAGCACCGCACGTGCGCCCTCGCCGACGAAGCGCGCCACGTCGTCCCGGTCGGTGATGCCCGACTCGGCGACCGCGACGCGGTCGTCCGGGAGCAGCGTCACCAAGCGCCCGAAGGTGTCGTTGTCGACGGCCAGCGTCTTGAGGTTGCGCGCGTTGACGCCGATCAGCTCGGCGCCCAGGTCGACGGCTCGCTCCGTCTCGGGCTCGTCGTGCACCTCGACGAGCACGCTCAGCCCGAGCTCGCGCGCCTCGTCGTGCAGGCGGCGCAGCCGGTCGTCGTCCAGGGCAGCCACGATCAGCAGGGCGAGGTCGGCTCCGGCAGCACGGGCCTCGACGAGCTGGTAGGTCTCGACGATGAAGTCCTTGCGCAGCAGGGGTACGTCGACGGCCGCACGCACGGCGTACAGGTCGGCGAGGCTGCCGCCGAAGCGGCGCTCCTCGGTGAGGACGCTGATCGCGGCGGCTCCGCCCGCGGCGTACTCCATCGCGAGGGCGGCCGGGTCGGGGATCTCGGCCAGGTCGCCCTTGCTGGGGCTGCGTCGCTTCACCTCGGCGATCACGCTCGAGCCGGGCGCCCGGAAGTGCGCCATCGGGTCGCGCGGGGGCGGCGCGTCGGCCAGCGCCGCACGGACGTCGACCAGGGGCCGTTCGGCTTCGCGTCGTGCGAGGTCGATCCGGACTCCGTCGACGATGTCGTCGAGCACGGACACGACTGCTCCTCGCTGAGGCTGGTGTGGACTGGGCTGGTTTGGACTGGTGCTGGCTGGGCACGCACTACGAGCGCGGTCGGAAATTCATCCCCGCGAACTCCGCAAGTCTGGCACGCCAGGCCATAGGGTCTGAGGCGAGCCCGGGCAGACCGAGCCCACCACCGGAAGGAAAGCCGACGATGAGCTACAACCAGCCCCCGCCGCCCCCCGAGTACGGCGCTCCCGGAGGCGGCTACGGCGCCGTCCCGCAGGGCACCAACCAGAAGGCCATCTGGTCCCTGGTGACCGGCATCCTGAGCCTGCTGTGCTGCGGCATCCTGTTCGGACCCGTGGCGCTCTTCCTGTCCAACACCGCCAAGAAGGAGATGGCCAACGGGCAGCCCGGCGGCGGCCTGGCCACCGCCGGCCTCGTCCTCGGGATCATCGGGACGCTCTTCGGCGTTCTCCAGATCATCCTGCTGGCGACCGGCAACTTCTACTTCGAGGTCAACTGACCCCCTGCGTCGACCTACGTCGACCCCGCAGCGCAACGCCTGCCCGTCAGGGAGCCAGCCAGCTCCCGGCGGGCAGGTTGCGTAGCAGGGTGAAGGCCGCCAACGCGGTCAGCGAGAGGGTGAGGAGCACGGCATTGAGGCGGTGATCCATCGGCGTGCGCAGGCGCCCGGACCACGAGTCGAGCGCCCAGCGCCCCAGCAGGAAGATCACCACCGGCATCGCGAGCACCAGGACCAGGTTGCTGGAGGCCGCGTCGACGATCCGCAGGTCGGTGAGGTCGTTGACCCCCCGCAGCCCCCCGCAGCCCGGGCACCAGAAGCCGAGGGCCGCCGAGGGGCACAGCCCCCACGATCCCGACTCGTGCGGGTCGCGCAGGTGCAACGCGACCGTGGCCAGGCCCAGGCCACCGATCGTGGCGAGGGGCGCGAGCATTCGTCGTCCGCGCGCTGTCCCCTGCGGCGACGACGCCTCGACGAGGTGCTGGCTCATCGGCTGAGTCAGTGGCCGGTCTCGTGGAAGCCCATCTTGGCCATCACCACGAAGAGGACCCCGGCCACGCCGACCAGCGCGACGCCGACCCAGAAGACCGGGTAGCTGATCGGGCTGAGCATCAGTCCGGCGCCGCCCACGGCGAACCCGAGGAGCCCGACCGCGACCGCGGTCCAGGCGGCGGGAGTGTTGCCGTGGTTGTCAGACATGGTGCTCCTTCGGTGACGTACGACTTCGATGCTGCGGCTCAGCGCGGCTGAGGCAACTCTAGTGCCTGGCCCCGTCGCTCGGACCATCGGTCGTGGTCGTGGGGTCACGCCCGTCGTCGATCGCGCGCCAGAGGTCCAGGTTGGTCTGCTCCTCCAGCGGTACGGCGGGCGGTGGCGCGGCAGCGCCGTCCCCGGGGGCGTCGTAGCGACGCCCCATCTCGGGCCAACGCCCCACGGAGCGGACCGCGAGCACCGAGGTCGCCGACGCGACCACCGCCGCGAGCACACCGACGTACGACCAGACGGTGCGCGAGGCCGCCACCTCGACACTGGCCCTGACGTCGACGAGGTTGCCCGGAGTCGCGAGCCACGCCGCCACGGCGAACCCGACGACGCCGAGCGCGGCGAGCAACCCGAGCCAGGTCACCGCGAGGCGGACACGCCCCCGCGAGACCAGGACCACGCCCCAGGTGGCCAGCAGCACGAGAGCCAGGGCGGTCACCGGTGGAGCGGTGGCGTCGAGCGTCGAGGCCGCGGCCGAGGAGAAGGCGGTCGCCGTCGCGTCACCACCGCGGTCGATGCTCGCCCAGTCCTGGTTGCCCGCGATCGCCGCGCAGGCACCGGAGCCGAGGCCGGCCACGACGACCGGGACCAGGCGTCCGCGGAGCTCAGCCACCCAGCAGCCCGTCGTCGAAGCAGGTGCGCGAGCCGGTGTGGCACGCCGCGCCCTCCTGGTCGACCTTGACCAGCAGGGTGTCGCCGTCGCAGTCGAGGCGGACCTCCTTGACCCACTGGACGTGGCCCGAGGTGTCGCCCTTGACCCAGTACTCCTGGCGCGAGCGGCTCCAGTAGGTCGCGCGCCCGGTGGTCAGGGTGCGGTGGAGTGCCTCGTCGTCCATCCAGGCCATCATCAGCACCTCCCCGGTGTCGTGCTGCTGCGCGACGGCCGGCACCAGGCCGCGGCCCGAGGAGCCCTGCGGGTCGTCCGGGTCGGGGCTGCGCTTGAGGCGTGCGGCGATGGCGGGGTCGAGAGCGGTCACGCTCCCATTATGACGAGGCGGCCATCATGACGAGGCGGCCTGCGCCGCCCAGCTGCGGTGCAGGCCGGCGTAGACCGACCCCTGCTCGGCCACGAGCACCGCGTGGGGCCCGCGCTGGACGATCCGACCGCGGTCGACCACGACGACCTCGTCGGCGCTCTCGGCGGTGGACATCCGGTGGGCGATGGTGACCGACGTCCGGCCGGACATCAGCCGCTCGAGCGCGCGCCCGATGCGCATCTCGAGCTGGGGGTCGATCGCGCTCGTGGCCTCGTCGAGCACCAGCAGGTCGGGATCGGCCAGGTGGGCGCGCAGGAGCGCGACGAGCTGGCGCTCGCCGGCCGAGAGCGCCTCGCCCCGCTGGCCGACGCGGGTCTCGAGACCGCGCGGCAGCCCGGCGAGCCAGTCGTCCAGGCCGAGCTCGACGGCGCTCGCCCGGATCTCCGACTCGGTCGCCGCCAGCCTCCCGTAACGGACGTTGGCGGCGATGGTGTCGTCGAAGAGGAAGCCCTCCTGCGGCACCAGCACCACGCTGCTGCGCAACGAGGCCTCCGAGATGTCCCGCACGTCGATCCCGTCGAGCAGGACCGCGCCCGTCGTGGGATCCATCAGCCGGGTCAGGAGCTTGGCGACGGTGGACTTGCCGGAGCCGGTCTCCCCCACGATCGCGATCCGTCGACCCGCGGCGATGCTGAGGTCGACGGATCGCAGCACCGGCGGCCCGGACGGGTAGGCGAAGCCGACGTCGGTGAAGCGCACGTCGATCGGTCCCCGCGGCAGCACGTGTCCGGCGGAGCCGGGGTCGACGAGGTCGGCGGGGGTGTCGAGGATGCCCAGGACTCGTCGCCAGCCGGCGATCGCGTTCTGCGCCTCGGTGACGATCTGCGTGCCCATCTGCACCGGCCCCACGAACAGGGTGACCAGGAAGGCGAAGGCGAGCACGGTGCCGGAGGTGACGTCGCCGGCGAAGCCGAGCCAGATGCCGACGATCAGGACGCCGGCGTTGGCCAGCCCGGCGGAGACCCCGCCGAGCGAGAACGAGAACGCCGTGTAGCCCTGGGCACGCACGCTGGCGCGCTGGTGGCGGGCGACCGCCTCGTCGATGCGGGCCTGGGTGCGCGCCTCCACGGCGTACGAGCGGACCACAGCCGCGCCCACGACCGGCTCGGAGATGGCCGAGAGCATCAGTCCGACCTGGTGACGGACGACGCCGTAGGCCTCGGAGAGCTTGCGCTGGAAGAAGCGCAGCGATCCGAACAGCGGGGCGAAGCAGACCCACACCACGATGGTCAGCTGCCAGGAGTAGACCAGCATGACCACGGTCGCGATCAGGATCTGGCCGACGCTGACGATGAAGAGCAGTCCGCCGAAGACCAGGAACTGGCTCACCTGGTCCACGTCGCTGGTCACCCGGGAGACCAGCGCGCCCCGGCGCTCGGTGGTCTGGGTGAGGAGGGGCAGGTCGTGGACGTGGCGAAACGCCTTGATCCGCAGCGTGGCCAGGCCACGCTCGGAGGTGGTGAACAGCCGGGACGTCATGGCGTACGACGCCCACGTCGTGATCCCGATCGCGCCGGCCGCGACCAGCCCCATCAGCACCGTGAAGGAGGTGTCGGGACCTCCGTCGCCGTTGAGGCCGCGGTCGAGCGTCTGCTGCACGGCGATCGGGACGACGACCTGGCCGACGGAGGCGAGCACGGCCAGCAGGAGCGTGCCGGCGATGCCGTCCTTGAGCTCGGGCGAGTAGTGCAGGCCACGTCGGATCGTCGCCATCGCACCCAGGTCCTCACCCGTGGCCAGGCTGGTGTCGTTGGTCCGGTTGCGGGCGCCGCGTGCGGCATCCGGCTCGGACTGCGGGGAACGGTCGACGGTCGTCATCAGGTCGCCTGCTCGGAGGTGTGCTCGTAGGCGTTGACGAGCCGGGCGTACGACGGGGAGCGGCGCAGCAGGTCGGCGTGCGTGCCCCGGTCGGCGATCCGTCCGCCCTCGAGGTGGAGGACCTCGTCGGCCAGCCCGATCGTCGCCTTGCGGTAGGCGACCACGACGAGCGTGGTCCCGACCCCGCCCTCGCTGGTGCCGGCGTCACCCCGCAGACCGGCCAGGATCCGCTGCTCCACCTCAGGGTCCACAGCCGAGGTGGCATCGTCCAGGATCAGCAGCCGGGGGCGTCGGACCAGGGCGCGCGCCAGCGAGATCCGCTGCCGCTGGCCGCCGGAGAGGGACGCCCCCCGCTCCCCCAGCCGAGTCGAGAGTCCGTCGGCCAGCGCCTCGACGAAGCCGTCGGCCTGGGCGACACGGAGGGCGGCCCACACGTCGTCGTCCGAGACATCGGCACCGAGGGTGACGTTGCCCCGGACCGTGTCGTCGAAGAGGAACGCGGACTGCGGCACGATCGCCACCTGCTCGGCGAGAGCGCCACGCTCCAGGTCGCGCAGGTCCGCACCGTCGATCGTGATGACGCCGGTGTGCGGGTCGACGAGGCGGGTCAGCAACGTGGTGATGGTGCTCTTGCCCGAGGCCGTCGCGCCGACGAGGGCGACGGTGCGACCGGGCTCGGCGACGAACGAGAGTCCGTCGAGCAGGCGCTGGTCGGGCTCGTAGCCGTAGCCGAGGTCCTCGACGCGGAGCTCGGCTCCCCCGGCCCGCACCGGCGCCGGCTGGTCGCCGTACGGCATCTCGCCGGTGGTGCGGAGCACGGCGTCGACCCGGCGGTAGCCGACGACGCTGCGGGGGAACTCGCCCAGCAGCCAGCCGATGGAGCGGATCGGGAAGGAGACGATCGTCAGCAGGTAGGCGACCGTCACGACGTCCCCGGGCGCGGCCGCGCCACTGGTCACCCGGGAGACCCCGACGGCCAGGACGACCAGGACCCCGAGGTTGGGCAGGGCGGCGAGGATCGGGTCGAAGGCAGCCCGGATCCGGCCGACGCGGATGTTGACCTCGCGCAGCTCCCGCGCCGTGGCGGCGAAGCGTTCGGTCTCCTGCGGCTCGCGTCCGAGCGTCTTGACCACCATCGCGCCGTCGAAGGACTCGTGGGCGATCTCGCTGACCTCGGCGCGCAGCTCCTGGGCGCGGGTCGCCCACCCCTGCGCGAGGTGCTGGTACATCACGTTGGTCGCGATGATCGCGGGGAAGATCAACAGCCCGACGATGGCCAGGACCAGGTCGGCCACGAGCATCTGGCCGATCGCGATCACCATCATCGCCACGGTGCCGACCGCCATCGGCAGCGGCGCGATCGGTCCCCACGCCGCCTCGACGTCGGAGTTGGCGTTGGACAGCAGCTCGCCCGTCGGGTGCTTCTGGTGCCACTCCATCGGGAGCGCGAGGTAGCGCCGGGTGACGGCACGGCGCGTGCTCGCCTGGAGGCGGTACTGCATGATGCCGGCGCCCACGCGGCGCGCGACGATGCCGACGGCTCGCAGGAGGGCCACCCCCATGAACAGGCCCAGGATCGCCCAGAGGAGTCCGCCGCCGATCTCGCCGTCGCGGAAGGCCGGCAGCACCACGTTGTCGGTCGACCAGCCCAACACCCAGGCGTCCGCCACCGTCAGCGCGCCGAAGAGCACCGATCCAGCGGTGGAGATCGCGAAGACCCCGGGCTCGCGCTTGATCGCGACCCAGAGGACGGCGAAACCCGCCCGGGTCGAGCCCCGGCCCTTGCCGTGCTGCAGCCCGGTCGTCGCGGCCGGGTCGAGCCCCCTGGCGGACCGATCGGTCGTGTTGCTCACCGCACTCCTCGCGTCCTGGCCCCCGGTGGCCGCTGACTCACCGTAGGCCACGCCGACGACATCGCACGACTCGCTGGTCGTCGCCACACGTCGGCACACGTCGCCAGCGTCTGTCAGCGCACCGGGTGTCCCGCAGCCTCGAGCGCACCCTTGACGTCGGAGATCCGCAGGGTGCCGAAGTGGAAGACCGTCGCGGCCAGCACCGCGTCGGCGCCGGCGTCGACGGCCGGGGCGAAGTGGTCGACCGCGCCGGCACCGCCCGAGGCGATCACCGGGATGGTGACCTCACGGCGTACGGCGGCGATCAGGTCGAGGTCGAAGCCGTCCTGGGTGCCGTCGGCGTCCATGGCATTGAGCAGGATCTCGCCGGCGCCGAGGTCGGCGGCGCGCCGGGCCCACGCGATGGCGTCGAGACCTGCGGACTTGCGACCGCCGTGCGTGGTGACCTCCCAGCCGGAGTCGGTGCTCGCCCCGCCGGCGGTGACGCGGCGGGCGTCGACGGAGAGCACGAGGACCTGGTTGCCGAAGCGGTCCGCGATCTCGGCGACCAGCTCGGGACGGTGGATGGCCGCGGTGTTGACGGCGACCTTGTCGGCTCCCGCACGCAGGAGCCGGTCCACATCGTCGACCGAGCTGATGCCGCCGCCGACCGTCAGCGGGATGAAGACCTCCTCCGCGGTGCGCGAGACGATCTCCATCGTCGTGGCCCGACCCTCGTGGGAAGCCGAGATGTCGAGGAAGGTCAGCTCGTCGGCACCCTCGGCGTCATAGGTGCGGGCCAGCTCGACCGGGTCGCCGGCGTCGCGCAGGTCGAGGAAGTTGATGCCCTTGACCACCCGGCCGCCGTCGACGTCGAGACACGGGATGACGCGTACGGCGAGGCTCACTGCGCGCTCCCGGCCCGGCCTCCACGACCCGAGGGCAGGGTGAGCGCCAGGGCGTCCTCGAGGGTGAAGCGGCCCTCGTAGAGCGCGGTGCCGGCGATGGCGCCCTCGACGCCGTCCGGCACGAGGGTCATCAGGGCCTCGAGGTCGGCCAGCTCGGTGACGCCGCCCGAGGCGATGATCGGGGCATCGGTGACGGCGCAGACGTCCCGGAGCAGCTGCAGGTTGGGCCCCTGCAGCATGCCGTCCTTGTTGACGTCGGTGACCACGTAGCGCGCGCACCCCTCGGCGTCGAGCCGGGTGAGGACGTCGTACAGGTCGCCGCCGTCGCGCGTCCAGCCGCGCGCGGCGAGGGTGCGCCCGCGGACGTCGAGGCCGATGGCGATCCGGTCGCCGTGCTCGGCGATCACCTTCGCGCACCACTCGGGCTGCTCGAGGGCCGCCGTGCCGATGTTGACGCGCCGGCACCCCGTCGCCAGCGCGGCGGCGAGGGACTCGTCGTCGCGGATCCCGCCGCTCATCTCGACCTGGATGTCGAGCGCGCCGACGATCTCGGCCTGCAGCTCGCGGTTGGAGCCACGCCCGAAGGCGGCGTCGAGGTCGACGAGGTGGAGCCACTCCGCGCCGGCGTCCTGCCAGCGTCGCGCGGCGGCGACCGGGTCGCCGTACACCCGCTCGGAGCCGGCCACACCCTGGGCGAGCTGGACCGCGCGGCCCTCGGTGATGTCGACGGCAGGCAGCAGCTGGAGGTAGGTCACGCCATACTCATTTCTTGGGCTTCGAGACTCGGTCTGGGGCTCGGTCTGGGACTAGGTCTGGGTGATCAGCAACAGGGCGACGGGGGTCAGCAGGACGCTCAGCAGGAGCACGAGCGAGCGCAGCTCCCACCCGTCCGAGGCCAGGAACACCACGACGTTGAGCCCGAACACAGCGGTCAGCACCATCCCGGTGTTGCGCCGACGACGAGCCGCCAGGGTGCCGCTGGGGCCGGGAGCCGGGCGCGGGATCCAGCCGGTCAGGACCTCGCGACGCCGAGCACTGCGAGCGGCCTTCTCGGCCGCGGCCGCTCGCGCCGCCTCGGCGATGGCGGCTTGTCGTTCGCGTTCCTCGCGGCGTCGCGCGCGTTCCCTGCTCACAGGGACGCGACCCAGTTGCGCAGGAGCGCGGCCCCCGCGTCGCCGGACTTCTCGGGATGGAACTGGGTGGCGGTCAGCGGACCGTTCTCGACGGCGGCGACGAACCGGTCACCGCCGTGCTCGGCCCAGGTCACCAGGGGCGCGCGGGTGCGGTCGTTGGTCTCGAGCACCCACTCGCGCGCGCCGTAGGAGTGCACGAAGTAGAAGCGCTCGTCCTGGATGCCACTGAACAGCGAGGTCTCGTCGGGGGCCTCGACGGTGTTCCAGCCCATGTGCGGCACGACGGGTGCGTGCAGCCGCGAGACGACACCCGGCCACTCGGAGCAGCCCTCCGTGACGACGCCGTGCTCGACGCCCTGGTCGAAGAGCACCTGCATGCCGACACAGATGCCGAGCACCGGCCGACCGCCTGCGAGCCGACGTCCGATGATCCGCTCACCCTTGACCGCGCGCAGCCCCGCCATGCACGCGGCATACGCACCGACACCGGGCACGACCAGGCCGTCGGCCTCCAGCGCCGCGTCGAAGTCCGCGGTCAGCGTCACCTCCGCGCCCGCCCGCTCGAGGGCGCGCACGACCGACCGGACGTTGCCGGAGCCGTAGTCGAGGACGACCACCCGCGGGGGTGCAGGATTCAAAGCGCGCCCTTGGTCGAGGGGATGCCCGTCTCGCGGGGGTCGATCGCGATCGCATCGCGCAGCGCGCGGGCGAAGGCCTTGAACTGGGTCTCCACGATGTGGTGCGGCTCGCGGCCGGCCAGCACGCGCACGTGCAGGGCGAGGTGGCCGTGGAAGGCGATCGACTCGAAGACGTGCTGGGTCAGCGACCCGAGGTAGGACACCCCGGATCCACCGAGCTGCACGTAGGCCTGGCCCTCGGGCTCGCCGGTGTGCACGCAGTAGGGCCGACCCGACACGTCGACGACGGCCTGCACGAGCGCCTCGTCCAGCGGCACCGTGGCGTCGCCGAAGCGGCGCACCCCGGCCTTGTCCCCCAGGGCCTGGCGAAGCGCCTGGCCGAGCGCGATGGCGGTGTCCTCGACCGTGTGGTGGGCGTCGATGTGCACGTCACCCTCGGTCTGCACGGTGAGGTCCAGCAGTCCGTGTCGGGCGAGCGCGGTGAGCATGTGGTCGTAGAACCCGACCCCGGTGGAGATGTCGTGACGCCCCGAGCCGTCGAGGTCGACCTCGACGATCACCTTCGACTCGCTGGTCTGGCGCTCGATGCGGGCGGTGCGGCTCATGACTGCTCCTTGCTGGAGTGCGTGGTGGCGTCCTTGACGACGTCCTTGATGACGGTGGCGAGGGCCTGACGGAACGCGGCCATCTCGTCCGCCGTGCCGATGGAGACGCGCAACCATCCCTCGGGGCCAGTCTCGCGGATGAGCACGCCGAGTGCGAGCAGGCCCTCCCACACGGCTCGGCGGTCGCCGAACGTGCCGAAGAGGACGAAGTTGGCGTCGGAGTCGGCCACGTCCAGGCCGAGGTCGCGCAGCCACGTCACCGTGGCGTCACGCTCGGTCCGCAGGCTGTCGACGGCGGCCAGGAGCTCGGGGGCGTGACGCAGGGCCGCCAGCGCGACGGCCTGGGTGATCGACGACAGGTGGTAGGGGAGCCGGACGACTCGGATGGCGTCGGCGATGGCGGGGTCGGCAGCGAAGTAGCCCAGGCGCAGTCCGGCTGCGGCGAAGGCCTTGCTCATGGTGCGCGTCACCACCAGGTTGCGGTGCTCGGGCAGCAGCTCCAGCGCCGAGGCCGTGCCGGCGCGACGGAACTCGCCGTACGCCTCGTCGACGACGACGATGCCGCGCTCCCCGACCAGCTCGCACAGCGCGCCGATCGCCTCGGGGGCCAGCGCGGTGCCGGTCGGGTTGTTCGGCGAGGGCAGGAAGACGACGTGCGGCTGCTCGGCCTCGACCAGCTCGCGGGCAGCCCCCAGGTCGAGACCGAAGTCGTCGGCACGCCGGCCGGCCACCCACCGGGTGTGGGTGTCGCGGGCGTACTCGGGATACATCGAGTACGTCGGCGCGAAGCTCACCGCCGTGCGGCCCGGGCCGCCGAAGGCCTGCAGGAGCTGCAGCATGACCTCGTTGGAGCCGTTGGCCGCCCACACCTGGTCGGGCGTGATCGGGTGAGGCGTGTCGCGGGCGAGGTACGCCGCGAGCGCGGCGCGCAGCTCGACGTGCTCGCGGTCGGGGTAGCGGTTCAGCGACGTCGCAGCCGCCCTGACGGCGGCCGCGACGTCGTCGGCGCACGCCTCGGAGGGGCCGTAGGGGTTCTCGTTGGTGTTGAGTTGCACCGGGACGTCCAGCTGAGGAGCGCCGTACGGCTCGATGCCGCGCAGCTCCTCCCGCACAGGAGGGAAGGCCATGGCGGCCCTCAGTCCGCGAACCGGATGCTGACCGCGGCACCGTGACCGGGCAGGTCCTCAGCCTCGGCCAGGGTGACCACGTGGTCGGCGACCTCGGCCAGGGCATCTCGGGAGTAGTCGACGACGTGGATCGACTTGGTGAAGGCGCGCACCGACAGTCCTGAGGAGTGACAGGCGCACCCACCACTCGGCAGCACGTGGTTGGAGCCCGCGCAGTAGTCGCCCAGGCTCACCGGGGCGTGCGCGCCGACGAAGATCGCGCCCGCGTTGCGGACCCGCCCGGCGACGGCCGACGCGTCGGCGGTGTGGATCTCGAGGTGCTCGGCCGCGTAGGCGTTGACGACGTCGAGGCCCTGGTCCAGGTTGTCGACGAGCACGATGCTGGACTGGGCGCCCGTCAGCGCGGTGCGAATGCGCTCGGTGTGGCGGGTGGCGTAGACCTGCTTGTCGAGCTCGACGTCCACCTCGTCTGCGAGACGCTCCGAGGTGGTGACCAGCACGGAGGCCGCCAGCGGGTCGTGCTCGGCCTGGCTGATCAGGTCGGCGGCCACGAAGCCCGCGTCGCCCGTGTCGTCGGCCAGGATCGCGATCTCCGTGGGACCGGCCTCGCTGTCGATGCCGACCTGGCCCTTGAGGAGACGCTTCGCGGTGACGACGTAGATGTTGCCCGGCCCGGTGACCAGGTCGACGCGGCGACAGGGTCCGATCCCGTAGGCGAACATCGCGATCGCCTGGGCGCCGCCGACGGCGTACACCTCCTCCACGCCCAGCAGCGCGCAGGCCGCCAGGATCGTGGGGTGAGGCAGCCCGCCGAAGTCCTTCTGCGGCGGCGACGCCAACGCCAGGGACGGGACCCCGGCTGTCTGGGCGGGGACGACATTCATCAGGACGCTGGAGACCAGCGGGGCCAGGCCGCCGGGCACGTAGAGCCCGACCCGGTCGACCGGCACCTTGCGGTGGGTCACCCGGGCTCCTGGCCCGAGCTCGGTGTGGGCGTCCTGCTCGAGCTCGGCGGCGCAGGTGACGCGCAGGCGCCTGATCGACTCCTCGAGTCCGGCCCGGATGGCGGGGTCGAGGGCGTCGAGCGCGGCGGTGATCGTCGCCGCCGGGACCCGGATGTCGTCGTCGGCGGTGCCCCCGTCGAAACGCTCGTTGTAGTCGAGGATCGCCTCGAGTCCGCGGGTGCGTACGGCCTCGCAGATGTCATGGACCGCCGGGACCGCCGCCTCGATGTCGAAGTCCGCGCGCGGGACGGCGCTGCGGTAGTCGGCGAGGGCGTTGCCTCGCAGGTCGATGCGGCGAATCATGGGATGCAGTCTACGAAGTCGTGCCGACTCCCCCGGCATCGCCGACACTGGCTGGACGGCGCCGCGCCGGGCAGTAGGTTGGGCGCGTGACCGAGACCCTGCCGATGTTCCCGTTGAACTCGGTGCTCTTCCCCGGCCTCAGCGTGCCCCTGCACGTGTTCGAGGACCGGTACCGGGCGCTGGTCCACCACCTGCTGCGCATCGAGGACCCCGCCGCACGGGTCTTCGGCTCGGTGGCGATCCGGGAGGGCTACGAGGTCGGCGACCACGGCGCCCAGTCGTTGTTCCGGATCGGTTGCAAGGCCCAGCTCACCGAGATCGAGTCGCACGACGACGGCAGCTTCGACGTCGTCGCAGTCGGCCTGGAGCGGATCAAGCTCGATCGCCTCGACCGAGGCGACCTGTTCCCGCTCGGCCACGTGACCGAGCAGCCCGAGCAGACCCCACCGGTGGACGAGGACGTCCTCGAGCGCGCACGATCCACCTTCACCGCCTACCGGATGGCGCTCACCGAGATCCGGACCGATCCCTACACCGGCACCCTGCCGCGCGACCCGACGTACCTGTCCTGGACGTTGGCGGCCTGCGCCCCGCTCCCGCTCCAGGACCGCCAGGCCCTGCTCGAGGCGGACGACGCGACCGACCGGCTCGTGCTCGTCACCGATCTGCTGCGCTCGGAGCTGAAGGCGATGAACGTGATCCCCTCGTTGCCGGCCACCGAGGTGGCGCGGACGCGCTGGTCGCCTAACTGAGCCCGCAGAGACCCTGCGAGGAACGAGCAGGGTGTCGTGGCGGGCGAAGATTGAGCGAGGCCCGCGGGCGAGCCTGCGAGGCCGCGACGCGCCGAGACGAAATCCGGTGAGCCGATAGCCAACAGCACCCCGTTCGAGACGTAGAGGACATCATGGCCACGAAGCAGCCAGGCGCCACCCCCGCCACCGTCGCCCTGGCGCAGGCCGGGATCGCGTTCACGGTGCGCCCCTACGACCACGACCCGCGGGCCGCCTCCTTCGGGCTCGAGGCCGCCGAGGCGCTCGGTGTCTCTCCCGAACGCGTCTTCAAGACCCTGCTCGCCGACGTCGACGGCGCCCTGACGGTCGCGATCGTGCCGGTCAGCGGACAGCTCGACCTGAAGGCGCTCGCCCGCGCCGTCGGCGGCCGCAAGGCGGTGATGGCCGACCCCACGGCGGTCGAACGGGCCACGGGGTACGTGGTGGGCGGGATCTCGCCGGTCGGTCAGCGACGGGCGCACCCCGCGGTGCTGGACGCCTCGGCCCTCGAACACGCCTCGATCCTCGTCTCGGGCGGACGTCGCGGGCTGGACATCGAGCTGGCGCCGACCGACCTGGTCGCGATCACGAGCGCGATCGTGGACGAGGTCGGCCGGGCCTGAGCCGAGCTACTCGGTCGTCACGCGCAGGACCGCGTGGCCCACCCCGTCGTCGTTCCACACCGAGAGGCCCAGCGCGCGGAGCGGGGCGAGGTTGTCCCGGACCTCGCTCGGCAGATCGGGCAGCCCGGTCAACCAGGGGCCGGCGTCGACGTTGACGAAGAGGACGGCGCCGGCCTCGTCCCCGTTGACGACGGCGTCCTGGTAGGCGTCGGTGTCCCCCAGACCGCCGTCCTCCAGCACGGAGGCCCGGTAGGCCGACGACGGGCCGGCAACGACGAAGTCGCCGTCTGCGTCGTAGCCGAGCAGCGTGGCGAGGGAGTCGTCCCCGGAGGTGGTCACGAACTGGTCGACGAGATCGCCGATGTCGTCCGCGTCCCCCTCGACCTTCAGCGCGAGCTCCAGGTCGCTGGGCGGCTCCGGCTCCTCGAAGCCGGTGAGGTCGGCGTCTCCGCCGAGCGCGAGCGCGGCCGACTCGCCCAGGAGGGTCTCGAGGTCGTCGGGCAGGTCGAGTCCGGTCTCCTCCTCGGCCAAGAGGAGGAAGGCGTCGAGACCACCCTCACCGAGCACCCCGTCGGCGGACTCGGCGATCGCATCGAACCATCCGTCCTCGAAGCCCAAGCCGACGCCCACCGCGGTGTCCTCGGGGAGGGTGACGACCACGTCGTCGCCGCCGTCGTCCACGCCGGAGGCGGCCTCGACGTCGGCCGAGCCCACGGCGGACTCGAGCTCGAGCCCGCCGTCGTCGAACCTGATCGTCAGAGCGGCGCCGTCGAAGTCGTCGGCGAGGCTCGCGAGCTGATCGCTCATCCCCGTGGTCGGGCCCGCGAAAGGATCGCAGTCGTCGCCGAACGCATCGTCAGCGAACGGGTCGTCGCCGAACGGGTCGTCACCGAGCGGCGGCAGGCACGTGTCACCGCTGAAGGCCGACTCGAAGCCACCGAAGACCTCCGCGACGTCGGCCAGCAGCTCCCCCGCCTCCGGCGCCACGTAAGCCGTGAGGATCCCGGGATCGCCCGCCTCGCCGGTCCAGCGCTGGAAGTCGTCGTCGGCGGCCAGCGATGCATCGGCGGCAGCCTCGGTGACCTCGGCGGCGATGCCGTCGGTCTCTGCGACGACCGCCCAGTCACCCGCGACCGACCAGCCGAAGGTGTCACCCTCGCCACCGCAGGCACGCAGCGCCGCCAGACCCTCCTCGGCTGCCTCGGGATCGTCGATCTGGACGACTCCGACCGCGTTGATGCCCAGGTCCAGGGGCCCTGAGGCGCCACCCATGTCGACCGCGGCGACGGCGAACCGGTCGCCGAGCCACGGGTCGACGTCGTCGGTGAAGTCGATCTCCGGGCACAGACCGTCGCCCTGGAGCTCCTCGAAGAGCCGCAGGCGAAGGTCGTCGTCGGCCGCTAGGTCGATGTTGTCGACGAAGGCCGGGAACTTCCGCAGTGCCTGAAGCGCCTCGAGCTTCTGCTGACCGCTGGGGTCGAGATCGACCGAGACGTAGCCGACTGTCGAGTCGGGCAGGGCCTCAGCGGGCTGCGGGCCCGTGGCGAAGAACATCGAGTACCCCGCCCAGGCCCCCGCGGCGAGGACACCCACCCCGAGCAGCGCGCCACCTGCGATGAACGCGCCACGGCGACCCCGGCCCCCGGTGCCCGGAGGTCCTGGCGGGATCGGCGGCATCGGACCTCTCCCACCGCCCTCCAGCACCTCGGCAGCACCGTCCGACCACGCCTGGGACGAGCCTGGCGGGGAGGGCGGTGGCGGGCCCGTCGGTGCCCCCCAGGGGGAACCGGCGGCGCCCTCGGGCGGGCCTGGCGGTGGAGGCGGCGGACCCGAAGGAGGTCCGGTGGGCGGGAGGCTGCTGGACATGTGGGTCATCCTCGATTCGACATGTCGGCGGAAGGAGCAGGTGGGACGGGTCTAGGACGAGGCACTACCCGGTCTGGTTCCGGATGAATCCTCGTCCAGCCACGTGGGCCGTTCCAGCCAGCGCGGGTCGTCGCTCTGCTGGCGTCGTGACTCCGCGGTCACGGCGGTGAGCAAGTAGGTCACGCACAGACCCAGCAGCGAGCCCAGTGGCCACGCCACGAAGGGGCTGGCCCCCTTGATCGACAGAGCCACAGGCAACGCGGTGCCGGTGGCCGCCTCGGCCTCCAGCGTCGTCGGGTCGACCGGTCCCAGGTGGGTGCCGAGTCGGTAGGCCACCAGGCTCGCGAGGGCCGAGCCCGCCGCCACGGCCACCAGCATCACGAGCTCCGAGCGACGCCCGAGCAGGCTGCACAGCACGCCGATCAGCACGCCTGCGGCCACGCCCAGCACGACGTACATCGCTGTGCCGTCGAAGAAGCCCTCCAGGCTCGGGAAGTCGAAGACGAACAGGTCGCCCTCAGCCCGGTAGCCCGGCACCCACGTGCCGTCGACCACGACCCCGACCGTCGGCGTCCACCATCGCTCCCAGATCCAGCCGACGGCGGCGCCGGCGCCGGCGAAGACCGCCAGGACGAGCAGCGGCTCCAGGACCTGCCCGAGAAGTCGAGGCCGACCCGTGGAGGTGGCGGAGGACGGGACACCGGTCGCACGATCGTGCGAGATCATCCCGTCAGACATCCTGGTCCCAGCAGCTGCTTCAGGTCGGCGAACAACGCCGAGGTCGGCGTCACCCGGAGGCGGTCGTCCAGGCGCATCACCTTGGTCGACTCCCGTGCGAGCAACCGTAGCCGTACCTCGGTGAGGCCCGGGTGTGCGCCGAGGACGTCCTTGAGCTGCTCGATGACCGGAGCAGTGCACCGGGTGGAGGGCAGGCTGATCGTGACCGGCCCGGTGGGCCCGCCAGGACCGGTGTTGAGGTCGGGCACGGTGAGCTCCTGCCCCCGCAGCTCGGGCTGCTCCTTGTCGCGCGAGAGCTGACCCTTGACCCGCACGATGGCGTCCTCGACGAGGTAGGGACTCGCCAGCTGGTAGGAGCTGGGGAAGAGCAGCACCTCGATGGCGCCGTCGAGGTCCTCGAGCGTGATCGTGGCCCAGGCGTCGCCACGCTTGGTGATCTTGCGGTTGACCGACGTGATCAGGCCGCTGATCGTCAAGGTGCTGCCGTGGGCGCGTTCCTCGTCGAGCATCAGCTGCCCGATGGTGCAGTCGGTGCCGGTGGAGAGCACGTGCTCGAGCCCGAGCAGCGGGTGGTCGGAGACGTAGAGACCGAGCATGTCGCGCTCGTGCCCGAGGAGCGTCATCTTGTCCCACTCGTCGATGTCCGGGACAGCGATGCTCGTCCCGGCCGAGCCCACGTCGGTGGCCTCCAGCAGGTCGAACATCGAGTCCTGCCCACCCTCGGTGTTCTTCTTCGAGTCGACGAAGCGGTCGACGGCGTCGTCGACGATGCTCACGACCGCCTTGCGCTTGTGCTTCATCTCGTCGAAGGCGCCACCTCGTGCAAGCGAGTCGATCACCCGCTTGTTGCACGCCTGCAGCGGGATCTTGTCCATGAAGTCGTTGAAGTCCTCGAAGCGTCCCCGCTCGGTGCGGGCGGCCACGATGTGGTCCACGACGTTGGCACCCACGTTGCGGATCGCGGTCAGGCCGAAGCGGATGTCCGTGCCGACGGGGGTGAAGGTCGCGGCGGACTCGTTGACGTCGGGGGGAAGGACCTGGATCTTCATCCGGCGACACTCGTTGAGGTAGATCGCCATCTTGTCCTTGTCGTCCTTCACCGACGTGAGCAGGGCCGCCATGTACTCGGCCGCGTAGTGGTGCTTGAGGTAGGCCGTCCAGTAGGAGATCAGTCCGTACGCCGCGGTGTGGGCCTTGTTGAAGGCGTAGTCGGAGAACGGCACCAGCACGTCCCACAGCGCCTTGATGGCCGCCGCCGAGTAGCCGTTGGCCTTCATGCCGTCGGAGAAGGGGACGTACTCGGCGTCGAGGACCTCCTTCTTCTTCTTGCCCATCGCGCGCCGCAGCAGGTCGGCCTGACCCAGTGTGTAGCCCGCGAGCTTCTGGGCCACGGCCATGACCTGCTCCTGGTAGACGATCAGGCCGTAGGTCTGACCCAGGATCTCCTTGAGCGGCTCCTCGAGCTCGGGGTGGATCGGCGTGCTCTCCTGCTTGCCGTTCTTGCGCAGGGCGTAGTTGGTGTGGGAGTCGACCCCCATCGGTCCGGGTCGGTACAGCGCCAGGACGGCCGAGATGTCCTCGAAGTTGTCGGGGCGCATGAGTCGCAGCAGACTGCGCATCGCTCCCCCGTCGAGCTGGAAGACGCCGAGGGTGTTGCCGGTGCCGAGCAGTGCGTAGGACGCGGGGTCGTCCAGCGCCAGGTCCTCCAGGACCAGCTCCTCGCCGCGGTTGGCGCGGATGTTGTTGACGCAGTCGTCGAGGACCGTGAGGTTGCGCAACCCCAGGAAGTCCATCTTGATCAGGCCGAGGTTCTCGCAGGTCGGGTAGTCGAACTGCGTGATCATCGCGCCGTCGGCGGGACGCTTGAGCATCGGGATGATGTCGAGCAGCGGCTCGGAGGACATGATCACCCCGGCGGCGTGCACGCCCCACTGCCGTTTGAGGCCCTCGATCCCGATCGCGGTGTCGACCACCTTCTTGACGTCGGCGTCGCCGTCGTACAGGCCCCGGAACTCCCCGCCCTCGCCGTACCGCTTGTGCTGGGGGTCGAAGACCTCCTGCAGGGGCACGTCCTTGCCCATCACCGCCGCCGGCATCGCCTTGGTGATCCGGTCCCCCATCGCGAACGGGTAGCCGAGGATCCGGCTGGAGTCCTTGACGGCCTGCTTGGCCTTGATGGTGCCGTAGGTCACGATGTAGGAGACCCGGTCGTCGCCGTACTTCTCGGTGACGTACTTGATGACCTCACCGCGGCGACGCTCGTCGAAGTCGATGTCGAAGTCGGGCATCGAGACGCGGTCGGGGTTGAGGAACCGCTCGAAGATCAGGCCGTGGACCAGCGGGTCGAGGTCGGTGATCCGCATCGCGTAGGCGACCATCGACCCGGCCCCCGACCCACGGCCGGGCCCGACGCGGATGCCGTTGTTCTTGGCCCAGTTGATGAAGTCGGCGACCACGAGGAAGTAGCCGGGAAAGCCCATCTGCATGATGACGCCGAGCTCGAACTCGGCCTGCTTCTGCGAGGCCTCCGGAACACCACCGGGGTAGCGCGCCTCCAGTCCACGCTGGACCTCCTTGACGAGCCACGAGTCCTCGTTCTCCCCCTCGGGGCACGGGAACTTGGGCATGTACTTGCCGACGGCCTCGGAGAACTCGACGTCGCACCGCTCGGCGATGAGCAGGGTGTTGTCGCAGGCCTCGCGCAGGTCGTACTTGTCGACCCACAGCGCACGCATCTCGGCGGCCGACTTCAGGTAGTAGCCGTCCCCGGAGAACGCGAAGCGCTGCCCCGGCCCGTCGCCGGCCGGGATGTCCATCGTGGAGCCGGAGTTGATGCACAGCAGGTGCTCCTGGGACTTGGCGTCCTCACGCATCACGTAGTGGGAGTCGTTGGTCGCCAGCAACGGGATCTTGAGGTCTGCCCCCAGGCGCAGCAACCCGTCGCGGACACGGTTCTCGATGTCGAGACCGTGGTCCATCAGCTCGAGGAAGTAGTTCTCCCGACCCAGGATGTCCTGGAAGTCGGCGGCCGTCTGGCGCGCCGCCGCGTAGTTGCCGTAGCGCAGGTGGACCTGGATCTCCCCGGACGGGCAGCCGGTCGTGCCGATGATCCCCTTCGAGTGCTGGGACAAGAGCTCGCGGTCGGCGCGAGGGTGCTGGAAGAACCCGTCGCGCCAGGCGCCCGTAGAGATGCGGAACAGGTTGTGCATGCCCTGCGTCGACTCCGAGAGCAGCGTCATGTGGGTGTAGGCGCCACGCGAGGAGACGTCGTCGGGGCCGCCGTCGTAGAAGTTGACCCGCTTGCGCTCGTGGCGGCTGATGTTGGGGGTGAAGTAGGCCTCGATGCCGATGATCGGCTTGACGCCGGCCTTCTTGGCCTTGGAGTAGAACTCGTAGGCGCCGAACACATTGCCGTGGTCGGTCATCGCCACGGCCGGCATCTCGAGCTCGGCGGCACGTTCGGTCAAGGCCCCGAGCCGGGCTGCCCCGTCGAGCATGGAGTACTCGGTGTGGACGTGCAGGTGGACGAAGGAGTCCTTGCTGCCGCGCGAGCCTGCGGTGGTGCTGGTCGTGGCGGGTTCAGGGGTGCCGGCAGACATCGGTGGCGTCCTCGTCGGGTCGTGTGCGGGCGTGCTGCAGTGGTCTCGAGCGTGCCAGTGAGCAGCCGAGCGACCTTCTGGGGGAAGGGTCCTCAGCCTACGTCACCGGCACCGCCGATGGTGCCAGGCGCCGCCGACAGCCACTGGTCGTCCGCGCCCCCCGCGGCCCGCTTCACGGGGACCACACGACACGAAGGTCCGGCGCGCGCTCCTCGTTGTCGCTACCGTCCGTGCGCTCCACCTCCACGAGCCCGTGGGCGGCGTAGAAGGCGCGGGCGGGTGTGTTGACCTCGAAGACCCACAGCCCGAATCCGTCGGGACGCCGTGCCTGCGCCAGCGCGAGCAGCGCCGAGCCGATCCCCCGACCGGCCTGGTCCGGCACGACGTACAGGTCATCGAGCCATTCGTCGGTCAGGCGCACGTAGGCGACGATCGCACCCGCCGACTCGGCGACCCAGACCTCGTCGATGCCCAGCCGCTGGGTGAGCCACGGCAGCGCCTCGTCGTCGTGGTGCACGCTGGCCGGCATCGTCGCGGACCTCACGGCCGCAGCCCGTGAGGCCAGGTGCACGGCCGTGACCGAGGCCGCGTCGTCCGGTGTCGCCGGGCGCAGCGTCAGGTCAGTGGGAGTCTCGGATGGCATCGAGGGACCGGGCGAGCTCGACCGGGTAGGCCGACTCGTAGCTGACGTACTCCCCACTGTCGGGGTGCTCGAAGCCGAGCTTGACCGCGTGCAGCCACTGGCGGGTGACGTCGAACCTCTTCGCCAGGGTCGGGTCGGCGCCGTAGGTCAGGTCACCCACGCACGGATGCTTCAGCGCTGACATGTGCACCCGGATCTGGTGGGTCCGCCCGGTCTCGAGGTGCACCTCGAGCAGGCTCGCGAAGCGGTGCGCCTCGAGAGTCTCGTAGTGCGTGACACTCGCGCGCCCGCCGTCGAGGACGGCGAACTTGTAGTCGGCGCCGGGGTGGCGAGCGATGGGCGCGTCGATCGTGCCCTCCAGCGGGTCCGGATGACCCTGCACGACGGCGTGGTAGGTCTTGTCGACCGTCCGGTGGCGGAAGGCGTTCTTGAGCACGGAGTAGGCGTGCTCCGACTTGCAGATCACCATCACCCCGGAGGTGCCGACGTCGAGGCGCTGCACGATGCCCTGACGCTCGGACGCACCGCTGGTCGCGATCCGGAAGCCGGCCCCGGCCAGGTGCCCGACCACCGTCGGGCCCGACCAGCCAGGTGACGGGTGCACCGCGACGCCGACGGGCTTGTCGATGACCACGATCGAGTCGTCGTCGTGGATGATCCCGATCCCCTCGACGGTCTCGGGGACGACCTCCAAGGGGTCGGACTCGACCGGGATCGTCACCTCGAGAAGTCCACCGGGAAGGACCCGCTCGCTCTTGCTGACACCGGAGCCGTCGACCTGCACCAAGCCACGGCTGATCAGGTCGGCCGCCCGCGTGCGCGAGAGTCCGAACATCTGCGCGATGGCGGAGTCCACGCGCTCGCCCGCCAGGCCCTCGGGGACGTGCAGGCTCCGGTAGTCGGACTGGGTCATTCCGACTCCACCTCGGTCGTGTCCTCAGCGGCTGGTGCCGCCTCGCGATCCTCCTCGAGGGTGTCGCCGTCGTCGGACTCTCGTGTGCCGTCGAGGCGCATGCCCCGGAAGGCCTGCAGGATGATGAGCCCGGCTGCCACGTTGATGCACATGTCGGCGACGTTGAAGACCGGCCAGTTGGGCAGCTGCAGGAAGTCGATGACGTGGCCCTGGAACGAGCCGGGCGGCCGCAGGATCCTGTCGGTCAGGTTGCCGGTGACGCCCGCGAGCAGCAGCCCGAGGGCTACCGCCCAGGCCGGGCTCCCGAGACGACGCGCGAACCACAGCACCGTGACCGCAGCCACCACAGACAGCCCGGTGAGCACCGGCGTGAGCTCGGTGCCGATGCTGAACGCGGCGCCGGGGTTGCGGACCAGGTTGAGCTGCAGCAGCTCGCCGACCACGTTGACGTCGGCACGACCGTCGAGCCGCGCGACGGCGATGGCCTTGGTGACCTGGTCGGTCGCGTAGGCCGCCAGCGCCACGAGGGCGAAGACAACACGAACACGGCCGCGGGATCCTCCGGCGGCCTCAGCGGTGCCTACCGGCGTTCCTCGCGCTGCTTGCATGTCATGCACAGTGTGGCACGCGGAAATGCCATGAGCCGCATCTTGCCGATCGGCTCACCGCACGACTCGCACACGCCGTACGTGCCGTCGTCGATGCGCGCGAGGGCACGATCGATCTGGGCGACCTTGTCGCGCTCGTTGCCCAGCAGCGTGATCTCGTAGTCGCGCTCGAAGCTCGAGGCACCCACGTCCGCCTGGTCCTGGCCCGCCCCGTCGCCAGAGTTGCGCAGGAGACCGTCCAGCTCCGACTCGTGCTGCTCGACGATGCCCGAGCTGTGCTCGCGCTGCTCGTGGAGCTCGTCGAGCACCTCCATGAGCTCGGCCGGCGTCCACGCCGACTCACCCTTCTGCACCACCAGCGCGCTCGCGGGGGCCCTCTTGGCCGGCGCGGTCTTCTTCGCGGGCGCGGTCTTCTTCGCGGGCGCGGTCTTCTTCGCGGGCGCGGTCTTCTTCGCGGGCGCGGCCTTCTTCGCGGGCGCGGCCTTCTTCGCGGGCGCGGCCTTCTTCGCGGGCGCGGCCTTCTTCGCGGGCGCGGCCTTCTTCGCGGGCGCGGCCTTCTTCGCGGGCGC
>Ga0115549_1000154_pt1 | contig 44798 bp, 34 predicted proteins | sample COGITO_mtgs_1004_2_FD_87176 | JGI IMG/M metagenome (GOLD analysis project Ga0115549, IMG submission 87176) | Pelagic marine microbial communities from North Sea - COGITO_mtgs_100430 | ecosystem: Environmental > Aquatic > Marine > Epipelagic | place: Germany:Helgoland, sampling site Kabeltonne...
GTACCGACCTGGGCCAGGTAAAAACCAAAGCCGACCCGCAGCAAGACGGTTCTTACAAAATCTCCGGTACCAAGATTTTCATTTCCTCCGGTGATCATGACCTGACCGAAAACATTATCCACATCGTGTTGGCCCGTCTGCCGGATGCACCGAAAGGCACTAAGGGAATTTCCCTGTTCATCGTACCCAAGTACTTGCCCGGCAAGATCGGTGAAGACAACGGCGTAAGCTGTGGTTCCCTGGAAAAGAAAATGGGCATCAAGGCATCGGCCACCTGCGTGATTAACTTTGATGAAGCCACCGGCTTTTTGATCGGCCCGGAACACGGCGGGCTGGAATGCATGTTCACTTTCATGAACAGCGCCCGTATCGGTACGGCAATGCAAGGTGTGGCCCATGCAGAACGGTCTTATCAAGGCGCACTACCTTACGCCAAAGAGCGCAAGTCCATGCGCGCACTGTCCGGCAAGAAAGAGCCCGATGCCGTCGCTGACAGCTTGATTCATCACGGCGACGTACGCCGCATGCTACTCAAGCAAAAGGCTATTGCCGAAGGCGGCCGCGCGATGATTTATTACGCTGCCCAGTACGCAGACAACATGATCGCTGGCATGCTCGAAGACGACATGGAAAAGTACGACCACTGGGATAGCGAGCTGGGTTTCCTGACGCCGATCCTGAAAGGCTTCCTCACCGAAAAAGGCCTGGAAGCGGCCAACGAAGGCATGCAAGTTTTCGGTGGCCACGGGTATATCAAAGAACACGGCATGGAACAGATCGCGCGCGACGCGCGGATCTCAACCCTGTACGAAGGCACCACCGGTATCCAGGCGCTGGACTTGCTTGGCCGCAAGGTACTGCTGTCTTCCCGTGGCAAGTGTGTGCGTGAATTCTCCAAGAAACTGGTGGATTTCGGCACCAAGAACCTACGTGATCCCAAGCTGCGTCCGTTCGCATGGAAGCTGCTGAAAATTGCTGCCGAGTGGAACTACCTGACCACCCGCATCATGCTGGTAGCGGCAAAAGATCGCGATATGGTGGCCACTGCCAGCTACGACTTCTTGATGTACAGCGGTTACGCCATGATGGCTTACTTCTGGGCGCTGCAAGCCGGCGTTGCCAGTGACAAGCTGGAAAATGGCGGCGAAGAGCCGGCGGAATTCTACAAAGCCAAACTGGCTACCGCAGAATTCTATTTCGACCGCATGCTGCCCAGCGCCAAGGGCCATGCCGAAGCGGCTCTCAAGCCCACCAAAAGCACCATGCAGTTGAGCGCTGAGGACTTCTCGTTCGATTACGAATAACACCGTGCGTTCAATAACAAGGCGGCCACTTGGCCGCCTTGTTATTTTTTATCTATCCACACCCCAACCAGGCCTGGTTGTCCAAGCCCCCTCCTTTTATACATCCCTCATATAGGGTATCCACTCAGTAGCTGCCAACTGCTACATTAGCAACGGTTTTATCGGGGGTTTTACGTTATAAATAATGATCGGGGAAGGTCATGACCATCTTGAAACCATTGCGGGCCGCTGTTGTGGCTAGCCTTCTGGTAGGCTGCGCAGCCCCTCATCAACAGCACGCTCAAATCAACGCTGCTCAGAGCGCCTTGTATGCCGAGGTTGTTGATCCTGTAGACCACTGGCCCACACAAACACAATGGGATATCAGCCTCCTTGAGTCGGATTACTTCACTCACTACCAGCAGGATTACGCCAACGGTGAAGTGTATGCCGATTTCCCCAGTCTGACTGAATGCGCCTTGCCGCAGGAACGGGCTTTAGAGATTGCCGCCCTCAGCCCCGAGATGATTAATCCACCCAGTAAAAGCGCTACGATTGAAAGCCTGTCCACTGTTGGCTATGAACAGATTAGTGTTCGCTCAACTCCGACCGGATGCCAAGCGTTAAGCGCCGTTGTGATGCACACCATCCCGAACATGGTGGTGGAACTGAAACAACTGCCCGATGCCTTTCGGCACCCGGTTTATATTCATGCGGTTTACACCAACCACATCAAGAATCGAGTCAATATCAATGGCTCATGGAAAAAAAGCGACCTGGGCAAGTCTCGCATTACCGTAAAGCGCTACCGTCGCGATAGCGGGCTAAACGATTTCCCCGTTATTGAAACCACTTGGCAAAAAACCGATCGGCTCAAGAAAGGCGATATCGATACCTCCCGGTTTATCGATAAACCCATGTATGTCGCTTACTATGTTGCCTCAGCTCCCCAAGCCCCGTACCAAGGCATTACTCTGATACGGCAGACTGTTGCCAATAAAACCGGCAATAGCATCAAAATGCGCTGGCAAGAAGATGAGCACTCCATGAACCGCACCTGGACGCATAACGGTACCGTTCTTACCCAGAGAGATGGCGTCCAGCATGGTGTTTTTATTGTTTCCAGCCATACCGGTGAACAAAGTGTGTACTGTAAAGACATGGGCCAGTCGGTGGATTATTTCAGAATTGAAAATATCTACGATTGCGTTAGCGCCACCGAAAGCAGCTTCGGCGAAGAAGGGGTGTATATGGATCCCTTGTTGAAAATTCGCAATAGTTTTCCCACTCCAGCCCCCACCATAGCCAAGCCCACAGCACCGAGCCAACCGGCAAGTACTTTTCCTGCAGCAACCACGCCTGCCAGCGCGGTTTCCTCTACTACTTCGGAGTGCGCTAAAGCCTACGCCGCCAAAGAAGCCTGTGGCCGTATTCCAGGTGACCCCTTTGGCATCGCAACCAAGTTATGCATCAGTACTACCAAGAAAAAATTCGGCGGACTCAACTGTCCGATATCGCTTTAAACCTCCCTGCCCTTTTATTTGACCAACGGCCAACTGGTCGTTGGTCAATCCTCTGCGATAATCCCCTCGGCGTATTCGGTCCCGGCCACCGATTATCTCATATAGGTGATGCGACCACCGCGTGCCGAACCGTACTCTAGTTAGAATGCAGCATTGTTCCATACAGCCCCGCGGTACATCATCAAACACCTCCTTCTCTGTTGTGTGTTAGCACAACTGTTTCTGCTTTCGCCCACCCTGGCTGAATGGGGCCACTCCCCCCGTTTTACTGTGTTGGAAGGCGTCTTTTTTCAACACAAAAAAAGCGGCCTCCTTACGGAGGCCGCCTCTTAAAAGACTTACCTATCTATCGAGACTTAGTTGTTCTCGAACTGACCCATGGTGTTGTCTTTACCGCCGGCTTTCAGTGCTGCTTCGCCGGAGAAGTACTCTTTGTGGTCATCACCGATGTTAGAACCGGCCATGTCCTGGTGCTTCACGGTAGCAATGCCCTGACGGATTTCTTTACGCTGAACGCCTGCAACGTAGGCCAACATGCCTTCTTCACCGAAGTAACCTTTAGCCAGGTTGTCGGTGGACAGAGCGACAGTGTGGTAAGTCGGCAGAGTGATCAGGTGGTGGAAAATACCTGCTTCACGGGCCGCGTCACGCTGGAAGTTCTGGGTCCACTGGTCAGCCAGCTGAGCCAGCTCGGTGTCGTCGTAGTCCGCGCTCATCAGCCTGGCACGATCGTAAGCGGATACGTCTTTACCTTCTTTCTCCCAAGCATCAAATACCTGCTGACGGAAGCTCAAGGTCCAGTTGAAGGACGGGCTGTTGTTGTAAACCAGCTTGGCATCCGGCACCACTTCGCGGATACGGTTAACCATTTCTGCGATCTGGCCAACGTGAGGCTTCTCGGTTTCAATCCACAGCAGGTCAGCGCCGTTCTGCAGGCTGGTGATACAGTCCAGAACAACACGGTCGATACCAGAACCGGCTTTAAACTGGAACAGGCCAGAAGCCAGACGCTTCGGCTTGAGCAGCTTGCCGTTGGACTTGATCACAACGTCGCCGTTGTTGATGTCGGCAGCGGATTCGATCACGTCACCGTCCAAGAAGGCGTTGTACTGGTCACCCAAGTCGCCCGGCTCGTTGGTTACTGCGATTTGCTTGGTCAGGCCAGCACCCAGGGAGTCGGTACGGGCAACGATTACACCGTCGTCAATACCCAGCTCCAGGAACGCGTAACGGACAGCGTTGATCTTGGCCAGGAAGTCGGCGTGAGGCACGGTTACTTTACCGTCTTGGTGGCCACACTGCTTCTCGTCAGACACCTGGTTCTCGATCTGGATACAGCAAGCACCGGCTTCGATCAGTTGCTTGGCCATCAGGTAGGTGGCTTCCGGGTTACCGAAACCAGCATCGATGTCGGCAATGATCGGAACAACGTGAGTTTCAAAGTTGTCGATCTGACCGATGATTTCTTTCTGCTTGGCTTCGTCGCCAGCTTCTTTGGCATCGTCCAGCGCACGGAACAGGTGGTTCAGTTCCCAAGCGTCAGCCTGCTTCAAGAAGGTGTACAGTTCACGGATCAGGTCAGCGACGACAGTCTTCTCGTGCATGGATTGGTCAGGCAGCGGACCAAACTCAGAACGCAGTGCAGCAACCATCCAGCCAGACAGGTACAGGTAGCGACCTTTAGTGCTACCGAAGTGCTTTTTGATGGAGATCATTTTCTGCTGACCAACAAAACCGTGCCAGCAACCCAGGGACTGGGTGTACTTGGAAGTGTCAGCGTCATAGGCCGCCATGTCTTCACGCATGATCTTGGCGTTGTACTTGGCGATGTCCAGATGCGTGTTGAAACGGTTTTGCAGACGCATGCGAACCGCAGATTCCGGGTTGATATCTTTCCAGGTGCTTTGCGCACCAACCACGGAGCCGAGTGCTTCGATGTCTTTGGTGTATGACATGGTGAACCTCTGAATATGAAATTAGTTTATCGACGCCGGAGAGGGAAAACCCTGCTCATGTCATTCCATGCCGGTCTACCGATGCCGCGCATTCTAGTGCCCCAGAACACATAAACATAATCAATATGATCTATATTCGGTATTCACGGTATGAATGCCGCAATAACGTCGCGTTTATGGCACCGGTGGCTGGTGGATAAAATAAGAATTAAGCATTAGTTTGCACCCGCCATTGCCATCGCTCACTGAGACAGATCCTTGATTTAGCGCAACGCCCACGTTTGGGGGCCTACATACAGTGACCCACCCTCCTCTTTGCGACTATGATCTACTTTTCACAGCTGGCATGGAGAGTGCATAACCTGTTAAAAGTAGACAGCGTGTGTCTAGGGAGCAAATTATTACCAAGGAGAATATATGAAAGCGCTTAGTCCAGCGGATCAACTGTTCCTGTGGCTGGAAAAACGACAACAACCCATGCACGTGGGCGGCTTGCAGCTGTTTTCCTTCCCGGAAGGTGCCGGCCCGAAGTATGTGAGTGAGCTGGCCCAGCAAATGCGGGATTACAGCCACCCGGTGGCGCCGTTCAACCAGCGCCTGACCCGTCGGCTCGGCCAATATTACTGGACTGAAGACAAACAGTTCGATATCGACCACCACTTGCGCCACGAAGCGCTCCCCAAACCCGGTCGCATCCGCGAACTGCTTTCTCTGGTCTCCGCCGAACATTCCAACCTGCTGGACCGGGAACGCCCCATGTGGGAAGCCCATTTGATCGAAGGGATCCGCGGTCGCCAGTTCGCTCTCTATTACAAGATCCACCATTCGGTGATGGATGGCATATCCGCCATGCGCATCGCCTCCAAGACGCTTTCCACTGACCCCGGCGAACGTGAAATGGCCCCGGCTTGGGCGTTCAACACCAAAAAACGCTCTCGCTCACTGCCCAGCAACCCGGTTGACATGGCCTCCAGCATGGCGCGCCTAACCGCGAGCATAAGTAAACAAGCTGCCACAGTGCCCGGTCTCGCGCGGGAGATTTACAAAGTCACTCAAAAAGCCAAAAAAGATGAAAACTATGTGTCTATTTTTCAGGCGCCCGACACGATTCTGAATAATACCATCACCGGTTCACGCCGCTTTGCCGCCCAGAGCTTTCCATTACCACGCCTGAAAACCATCGCCAAGGCCTATAACTGCACCATTAACACCGTGGTGCTCTCCATGTGTGGGCACGCTCTGCGCGAATACTTGATCAGCCAACATGCGCTGCCCGATGAGCCGCTGATTGCCATGGTGCCCATGAGCCTGCGGCAGGACGACAGCACTGGCGGCAACCAGATCGGCATGATCTTGGCCAACCTGGGTACCCACATCTGTGATCCAGCTAATCGCCTGCGCGTCATCCACGATTCCGTCGAGGAAGCCAAATCCCGCTTCTCGCAGATGAGCCCGGAAGAAATTCTCAATTTCACCGCCCTCACCATGGCCCCCACCGGCTTGAACCTATTGACCGGCCTGGCGCCAAAATGGCGGGCCTTCAACGTGGTAATTTCCAACATACCCGGGCCGAAAGAGCCGCTGTACTGGAATGGTGCACAGCTACAAGGGGTGTACCCGGTGTCCATCGCCTTGGATCGCATCGCCCTAAATATCACCCTCACCAGTTATGTCGACCAGCTGGAATTCGGGCTGATCGCCTGCCGCCGTACTCTGCCTTCCATGCAGCGGCTGCTGGATTATCTGGAACAGTCCATCCGCGAACTGGAAATCGGTGCAGGAATTAAATAGTCACACCAGACTGTTGATTCCTGACTGGTCCGACGTTTGGCATCCGGCGAGCAATCATGGCAACTGAACTAAACCGCATCAGGCGAGGCGGTCTCAACTGCTGGCAGTTACACCATCGCGGCCAGACGCTGGTAATCGCCGAACAAGGTGCCCAAGTGCTCGAATACGGGCGCGATGGCGAGCCACCTATTCTGTGGCTCAGTGAACAGGCGGCCTACGAAGTTGGCCAAGGCGTGCGCGGCGGCGTGCCGATCTGCTGGCCTTGGTTCGGCGCACTGGAGCGCAACCCTGACAGTGTTCAGCGGCAATATCAGCTCCACGAGCCGCCCGCCCACGGCCTGGTTCGCCAGCAACCCTGGCGGCTCGACGAAGAGCACATCGACAAAGAACGAGTGCAACTGATTTTCCAACTGGCAGAGCATGGCGACCACCAGCATTTTCCCCCGGTCACGCCCACACTCACTGTCACCCTCAGCAACACCCTAACGTTAAGCCTGAGCAACCATAATCACGGCAACCGTTCGGTGACTCTCAGCCAAGCCCTGCACACCTATCTGGCCGTGGCCGACAGCCGGCAGATTACCGTGCACGGGCTCGCCCATACTCCCTACGTGGATGCACTGGACGACTGGCAGACACGCCAAGACGATCAGCCACTACAATTGCACCAGGAAACCGACCGACTTTACCTGCAACTGCCTTCGCAGCTACACGTGGAAGATCCCCTCTGGCAACGACAAATTCAGCTGACTTGTCGAGGCAGCCACTCCGCCGTTATCTGGAATCCGTGGATCAAAAAAAGTCAGTTGCTCAGTCAATTTGCCCCCGACGCATGGCAGCGAATGCTGTGCATCGAAACCGCTCGAGTATTGGATGATGTGCTCACTTTGGCTCCAGGAGAGTCCCACGAAATGGCCGTTGAGATTAGAGACAATGGTTCATTCCAGCCTTAAAAACAGGCAAAAAAAAAGGGGTGGTGCAATCAAAAAAAGGGGAGTAGAGTCAGAAGTGGCTGCGAATTATGGCCGTGGATTGTTTTGGTAGTTGTCTTCCCTGCGTGAAGCTGAAGTTGTCTCCGAACACCGCTCAACATGGTTTGCAAGCAACACCCTAAGTAATAGTTTTTGAGGTATATATTCACATGGCTACAGGTACTGTGAAGTGGTTTAACGAGTCCAAGGGTTTTGGCTTCATTTCCCAGGACGATGGTGGTGCGGACGTGTTCGTTCATTTCAGTGCAATTACCGGCTCAGGCTTCAAAACCCTGGCTGAGGGTCAGAAGGTTTCCTTCGAGATCCAGCAGGGCCCAAAAGGTCCACAGGCTGCTAACGTTGTTGCTGAATAAGCAACCACGTTAGTAGAAAAAACCCGCTTCGGCGGGTTTTTTTATGTCTGGTGAAACGTTGAAAGTGCAACGTTTAAAAACGCGCAACAAGTGCTCGCGTGTTGAAAGACCATGCCCACGTACTCTGATTCATCACCGGCACAACATGGCCAACCCTCCCACGCTTGAATCTTTACACTCTGCACGATTAACTCAGCGCTCAGGGCTGATAACATGGTTGGTCTAGGAGATTTTTTCGCTGACGCCAGTCGGGCATACGGGCGTCCATCAGGGCGTGAAAACCGGGGCCGTGGTTCATGTGTATGAGATGGCAAAGTTCATGCATGACCACATAATCCAGCGCCTTGGGAGGATAGTGCAGCAGCGCCAAGTTAAGATTGATGTAGCCGCGGGCAGACAGAGACCCCCAACGGGTACGCATGCTTTTCACCCGTAATACCGGGCGTGAGAATCCTTCAGCAGCAAACCAGTCGAACTGGCGCTCAATACTGTCTTCGAAAGCCGCTCGCGCCTGTTTGCGTAACCAGTTTTGCACCGCCATTTTCACGATACTTTCCTGATCCGAATCGCCCACTCGTACGGTGAGATAGCCGCCACTGACGAAAACCCGTGTAGCGCCTTCGCTCACATCCAGGCTGAGGGTTTTCCCCCGCAGGACAAACGCAGCACCGTCGTGCCAACGCTGCCGGGGCCGTTGTGCTTGCCGTTCTTGCTGCGCGGCAATCCATTGACTACGGCTTGCCACAAAAGCCTGCACCATCCGTAAAGGTGCCTGTTGCGGCGCGCGCACTTGAACACGCCCATCTTCCAGAACACGAAGTTCTAGGCTGCGGCGCTTGCTGCGGATCAGTTCGTAATCAGTCATTACAAAGGCAAGCTAAAAAGTTAACCGTTGAAAGAAAAATGCGACGCGCACAGAGGTTTTTCTGGCTCGCTGTGGCTGCGAAATCGTTGTGGCCACACGCAGGTAATAATGTTCTCGGCTGGCAAAATATCATCCGCGTTTGAACTTTGCACTTTCAACGGCTTTTGCACATTTCCTTGTCCAGTTGTTGGCTGACCGCATCCGCCGGTGTGGCATAGGGTGCCAGCCATTGATACAGCACCGGGATAATAAACAAGGTCAGCACGGTGGCAAACAATAACCCCCCGAGTATCACCACGCCGATGGTAAAGCGACTTTCCGCACCAGCGCCGGTGGCCAGCACCAACGGCACAGCACCGAAGATAGTGGAGACCCCTGTCATCAATACTGGCCGAAAACGCACGATAGCACCTTCGTAGATAGCGTCTTTAACGCTGCGCCCCTGATCACGAAGCTGGTTGGCGAATTCCACAATTAGGATGCCATTTTTCGCCATCAGCCCGAGTAACATGATCATGCCAATCTGACTGTAAATGTTCAGGCTGTCACCGGTAATACTGATCGCAATCACCGCACCTGCTAACGCCAGTGGCACCGTGAGCATGATAATTAACGGATGAATCCAACTTTCAAACTGGGCGGCCAGCACTAAAAACACGATCACCAACGCCAATGCAAAAGTCACCAAAATCGCTGACGCCGATTCCTTCAGTTCCTCGGCCATGCCCTTGTAGCCAATACGCGCTTGCAGCGGTAACCGCTCCTTCGCTTGCGCTTCCACATAGCGCATGGCGGTAGCGAGGTCATAACCATCGGCCAGATTGGCAGACAAAGTGATAGCCGGTAACCGGTCCACCCTGCGCAGCTCTGGTGCATCACCAGTGGTCGTCAGATTTACCACACTGGAGAATGGTACCAACCCACCATTGTCACTGCGCAGATAGATCGGCAGCACGTCCTCGGGAACTTCACTGGCGCTCTTTTCTGCTTCCAGTAGCACATCGTATTCCCTCCCCCGGTCCACATAGGTGGATACGGTGAGGGTGGCAAACATGGCCTGCAGGGTAGTGCCCACATCGGTGGCTGTGATCCCCAAATCTGCCGCCCGTTCACGATTCAAATTCACATCCAGCTGCGGCTGGGTCTGCTCAAAATCAGTATCGATGCTGGTCAAGTTGGGGTTTTCGCGCAGGGCCGCCATCAGAGTCTCGCTCCAGGCCAGCACCTGCTCATAGTCCGGCCCGGCCACCACCACTTCCAAAGCCTGGTCGAAGGCACTTTGCCCCAACCCCGGCGGATTGACCGCAAAGGCGCGCAAGCCGGTGACTTGGGACAGTTGGCCGCGTAACTCGCTAACAATTTCCTGCTGAGTGCGTTCACGCTCTTGCCAATCTTTTAGCCGCACAATGGTAAACGCCCGCTCCGGCACACCACGAAAACCGATAATTGCCAGCACCCGCTCTGCCTCCCCTTTTTCAACCAGAGGGATCAGAATTTTTTCCAGTGCCCGAGTATGGTGCGCACCGTATTCCAGGGTGGAGCCCTGCGGTGAGGTAGCAGGAATAATAAACACGCCGCGATCTTCCGTAGGCGCCAGCGCTTGGGGGAGCTGCCGAAATAATAACGCTGCCACCAAACACAGCAGCACACACCCTAGCGCCAACGGCCAAGGGCTTTTCAATGTTCGTTGCAGAGCATTGGCGTAGGCCTGGTTTAACCGGGTCAGGCCGCGTTGAAGAACGTTGCTCTGGCCCTGCCTTTCTTTACGGCTGTGGCGGTGCAGCCAGCGTGAACACAACATCGGAGCCAAGCTCAGCGCCACGATGCTGGAAATAATCACCGCCGAGGCCAGTGTAAAACCAAACTCACTAAACAGCCGGCCCACATCGCCTCCCATAAAGGAAATGGGCACAAACACCGCTACGAGTGTCAGCGTCGTGGCCACCACGGCAAACGCCACCTGACGGGCGCCAAAATACGCTGCCACCAGCCGTGACTCACCTTCGTCGATACGACGCTGAATGTTTTCCAGCATCACAATGGCATCGTCCACCACCAGGCCAATGGCCAGTATCAGCGCCAGCAAAGTCAGTACGTTGATGGAAAAATCCATCACCCCGAACCCGATAAAGGCACCGATCACAGACACTGGAATAGTCACCGCCGGAATCAAGGTAGCCCGCAGGTTACCCAGGAAGGCAAAAATCACCGCTATCACCAGTACCACGGAAATGCCCAGGGTAATCAGCACTTCACGAATAGAGGCCCGAATAAACAGGGACTCATCAGAATTGATGTCTAGCTGGATATCCGCCGGCAGGTTGTCACGCACGGCCACAATTTCTTCGCGCACCCGGTCTGATACTGCCACCGTGTTGGCTTTAGACTGACGCACCACCCCCAGCCCAATAGCCGTTTGGCCATTAGCACGGAGCACCGAATCATCGTTTTCCACGCCCAGCGCTACCCGCGCCACATCACCTAAGCGCAACAAATAATCCCCCTGGCGACTAATCACCAGGTTTTCAAAAGCCTGCACCGTGGCCAGACGATTATCCGCGCGTATGGTAAAACCCCGGGATTCCGATTCCAGCTTACCCGCCGGCAGCTCCACATTATTGCTGCGCAGAGCCTGCTCGATATCGGTGACGGTAACCTGATTGGCCGCCATACTCTGGCGATCCAGCCACACCCGCATGGCATAACGGCGCTCACCGCCGATAATCACTTCCGACACGCCATCGAGCACCGCAAAGCGGTCCACCAATGATCGTTCGGCAAAGTCCGTGAGTTCCTGGGGAGCCAGGCTACTGCTGGTCAACGTAACCCAAATAATGGGCCGAGCATCTGCATCGGCCTTGGCGATAACCGGGGATTCTGCTTCTTCAGGTAAACGGTTAAGCACCCGAGACACCGCATCACGCACGTCATTGGCGGCGATATCCACATCCCGCTCAAGGGTAAATTCTACCGTGGTACGGGCGGAACCCAGCCGACTACGCGACTCGATCTTGCGCACCCCTTCCACTCCGGAAATCGCGCCTTCAATAACCTGAATAATCTGGGTATCGATGACTTCCGGCGCGGCACCAGCGTAATCCACACTGACCGACACTTCCGGCGGATCGATATCCGGATATTCCCGGATTGGCAATTTCAGCAAGGCGCTAACGCCAAACACCACGATCAGCAGGCTGATAACGGTGGCAAAGACCGGTCGTTTAATAGAAACATCCGACAGGATCATGCCGCCGCCTCATTAACAGCCGAATCATTCGGTTGCGGCTCCCCAAAGGGAGCATCGTCTGCTGGCTCCGAGTTCAGCAACACCCGCTGGCCAGGCAGCAATGCCTCCGGATCATCAATCACTTTTACCGGCTGACTGCTGCCGAGCCGGGAGTGGCCATTGACGACTACGTCCGGTTTATCCGTTAGGCCACTGGTGACTTCCACCCAGCCATCACGGCGCCCGCCCAAGGTAACCGGATGACGCCGCGCCCGGTTATCCTTGCTCACGGTGAACACATAGCTCTGCGCGCCCTGGGTGATAACTGCCTGCTCCGGCACCAGCAAGGCATCGCGTTGCGCTAATTGCACAGACACTCGCAAAAACTGCCCAGGCAATAACTGGCCCTGAGGATTATTCAACCGCGCACGCACAGTGAGGCTACGGCTACTACTGCTCACTCGCGAATCCAGGTGGGTAATGGTGCCTTCAAAGGTCTGATTTTCAAACGCTGAATTGCGGATCTGCACCGGCAAACCAACGGCCAACTTGGCCAAGTAGCGTTCTGGTATCTGGAAATCCACTTCCAAATGCCCCAAGTTATCCAGCGTCGTGATGGGATTACCGGTCTGCAGATAAGCGCCGGGGTCCACCTGTCGAAGACCCAACACGCCGGCAAATGGCGCGCGGATGGTATGGTCGCTGAAATTGGCGCGGGCGACATCCCGGCTGGCTTGAGCGGCTTCCAAGGTAGTGCGGAACGTATCTACCTCGGACTGGGAAATGGCGCGCCGATCCACCAATTGCTGGCCACGACGGTAGTCGTCCTTGGCGCGCTGGTACTCCGCTTCAGCGCGAGCGAGTTCAGCACGGGCGTTGCGGTCATCCAAGGTCACCAGCAACTGCCCTCGCTTGACCTGCTGACCCTGCTGGAAGTGGATTTCCGCTACCCGCCCCGGTACTTCTGCCAACAGCACAACGGCCTGAGCAGCACGAGCGGTGCCCACGGCTTCTACCCGGTCATAGAGAGGACGCTCGATGCTCGGCGCTAAGTTCACCACCGTCGGCGGGCGCGAGCCCATGGGGGCCTGTTCCGTGGGCCAAAACCACCACACAGCCCCCCCCACCAGTACTAACAGCACCAGCCCCGCGATAATCCGCGCCATGCCACTCTCCATTATTTTGATTCGAACCGAGACTGATTGAAGCACATCAGTGTAACGCGAAATTATGCAAGCAATGTGTATTCACACGGGGCAAAGAGAGCGCGATTTTCAAGATGTACCCGGGGGAAGCTAAATATGACTATTCATGCCTCCATGGAAAACGACGCTTTACGATAAAAAAGAAAAGCCCACCAAAATGGCGGGCTTTGTGTCTTAGCACTTGGCCTGTTGCGTCTAGCTAAACCATTTCGGCACGCATCTTTTTCTTGTCGAGTTTACCTACGGATGTTCTTGGTAATTCATCAACGAAGATCACTCGATCGGGAATCCCGTAACGGCTGATCACGCCCTTCTCGGCATAATCAGCGACCAGCGCCTTGATGCTGTCTTCATCGACTTCACCATTTTTTACCACCAGCGCCACCGGGCGCTCGCCCCATTTTTCATCGGGCACGCCAACCACCGCGCACTCGCCGGCGCCGGGATGCTGAAGTACCAGGCTTTCTAGGTCGATGGAAGACACCCATTCACCACCCGTTTTGATCACATCCTTGATGCGGTCGACGATTTTCAACCAACCGTCATCGGACATCACCGCTACGTCACCGGTATGCAACCAACCACCGTGCCACAACTCTTCAGATTTTGCCTGATCTTTCAGGTAGCCCTGAGTCAGCCACGGGGCGCGCACGACCACTTCACCCTGGCTCTCGCCATCGTGGGGCACGTCATTCATTTCTCCATCGACAATGCGCAACTGCACCATGGCTACCGGGCGGCCGGTGCGGGTGCGGTAATCCACCTGGGTCTCCAGGTCCGCCTTTTCCAGTTCCGGGGTCAACATAGCCAGGGTTAACAGCGGGCAGGTTTCGCTCATACCGTAACCGGTATAGATATCGATGCCGCGTTTAAGCGCTTTCATGGCCATCGCCTTGGGCAAGGCTGAACCGCCAATAATGACTTTCCAGCCGCTCAGATCGACGCTCTCGGCCGCTTCAGACTGCAATAACATCTGGATGATAGTGGGTACACAGTGGGAAAAAGTGACTTTGTGGGTAGCCAGCAACTGGAGCAAGGTGGCCGGCTCATAGCGACCCGGATAGACCTGCTTTACACCCATCAAGGTCGCCATGTACGGAATGCCCCATGCATGCACATGGAACATGGGCGTGATCGGCATGTAGACGTCATCTTCATTGAAACGCCCCTGCCCCACACCGGCAATAGTATTGCGAGCCGCAAAGGTATGCAGCACCAGCTGACGGTGGGAGAAATACACGCCCTTGGGCAGGCCGGTGGTGCCGGTAGTGTAAAAAGTGGTGGCGCGGGTGTTTTCGTCCAGCTCAGGGAAATCGTACTGAGCCGGCGCCTTGGCCAGCAGCTCTTCGTATTCACCCGCTAACGGCAGGCTGTCACTCCCTTTCACCCCACTGTCGTCGAGCAGGATATAGGTTTTCACCGTTTCGATGCGGTCTTTAATCTCTTCCAGGGTCGACAGGAATTCGCTGTTAACCAGAATCGCATCATCTTCGGCGTGGTTGATGGTGTAAAGAATCTGCTCCGGGCTTAGACGCACATTCACTGTATGCAGCACGGCACCCATCATCGGGATGGCAAAGAATGCTTCTAGATAACGGTTAGTATCCCACTCCATCACCGCCACCGTATCGCCGGGCTTGACGCCTTGGGCTTCCAGCACACCGGCCAAACGGTGAATTCGGTCATTCAATTCACGATAGGTAAAAGTGCGATCACCATAAGTAATGGTCTGATCCGGGGACTTGAGTACTCCCGCTTCCAGAATATGGTTGATGACTAAAGAGGACTCCACCGCAGAGTCGCTGCGAGTGATGTTCAGGTGACTACTCATAACTTGCTCCGTTACCTTTTTATTCTGCCGTTCGCGGGCAGGGAAAAGCGACACACTCCTCCCTACCCGTGAGTATGTATGGCGCTCAAGCCTGACACAGACCTCCACACAGGTCATCTGGCGTCAGGCGCATTAGGTTACAAAATACTACCTATTGTAGACACCTTTTCTAGCATTGCCCATTTCCTGTCCTTTCAAGAATAGTGACGCGCCTTTGCACAAGGCTGGTGTGAAACCGCTGGCGATACGGTCGGCCCCCTCCTCCGTTACCTTCAGGTAGTAAAGAGAACATCCTTGCTGGATACCTGTGGTTATCCTTAACGTTCCCACTCTGTGCGGAGCGGCTCCCCCCCTCCAACGCCCTTCCCTGGGCTTGAAACCCGGACACTCTGCACGACCACAATATGGCAGATGACAGTGACAACAACCGATCTCCCGCCGGCGTCACCTGGATGTTGCCTCCAACACTGCAAGCCGACCTGTAAGATGGTGGCGGACTGAATAAAGACAGTGGGGATAACGAGGCCGGCATGGGGCCGGGGCCATCGTTTTTAAAACAGCCCCCCTTTGTTTGTAACAGCGGTGCTTGAACCGCAAACGTCCCTGCAGCAAACCGTACCCAGCAGATTGCTCCTCTGGTGAGGGGCGATTACAACATTAAGCACTCCGATCAAGGGTGCGTGAGATCTTTCGGATCCAGCAGCTTTTCCAATTCTTGCCGAGACAGACCAGACTGTTCTTCCGCCACATCCAACACCGCCCTGCCACTGGCAAAGGCCTCTTTGGCGATCTTTGCCGCATTCTCATAACCAATCACCGGGTTCAAAGCAGTGACCAGAATGGGATTCTTGCCCACCCCTTCAGCCAAACGTTCTTCATTGAACGTCATTCCCTTGATCGCCCGTTCTGCCAGGTTGCTGCAGCTATTGGCGAGCCATTCGGTCATATCCAGTACGTTGCTCGCCACCAGCGGCAGCATCACATTAAGCTGGAAGTTGCCACTCTGGGCGGCAATGGCATTAGCTTGATCCAGGCCTAACACCTGTGTCGCCACCATGGTGGCGGATTCGCAAATAACCGGGTTCACCTTGCCCGGCATGATCGACGAGCCCGGCTGAGTGGCTGGCAACTGCAGCTCACCCAGCCCATGGATCGGCCCGGAGTTCATCCAGCGCAAATCGTTACTGATCTTCATGAGCACCACCGCAATACCCCGCAGCGCCGCCGATAACGCCAACGGGCCATCCAGTGCGCTCTGCGCTACAAAGGGGTGCGGTAAGGCCCGAAACGCCAGACCGGTTTCATCTGCTAACTGGCTAGCAAAGGTCTCGCCGAACGCTGGATGCGCGTTGATGCCACTCCCCACGGCCGTCCCCCCTTGAGGTACGGCCAACAAGTCATCACGCGCACGAGCCACACGCCCGCAGGCATCCTGCAACTGCATGGCCCAGGTCTGCAGTTCCTGTTCTACCGTCACCGGCATAGCATCCATCAGGTGGGTGCGCCCGGTTTTCACCGTCTCTCGATGCTCCCGGGCGCGCAGCCCCAGCTCGGCAATGAGCTGTTCCAGCGCGGGGATCAGCTGCTCGGTTACAGCCAGCGCCGCAGACACATGGAGGGCGGTGGGAATGGTGTCATTACTGCTCTGGCCCAGATTTACATCGTCGTTGGGATGAATCTGGGCACCCGCTTCTTTGCACAGATGCGCAATCACCTCATTGACGTTCATATTGGTGCTGGTGCCAGAACCCGTCTGGAAAATATCCACAGGAAACTGGTCCGCATAATGCCCGGCCAACAACTCGTTGCAGGCCCCCACAATCGCCACGGTTTTATCTGCGGGCAACTCACCCAATTCTCGATTGGTTTCTGCTGCACACCGCTTAATACGCACCACTGCCTGGATAAAGCGAGGAGGGAGAGGACGACCACTAATAGGAAAGTTATCCACTGCCCGCTGAGTCTGGGCGCCCCAGCGGGCCCTAACAGGAACAGCTATTTCACCGAGGGAATCGATTTCAGTGCGGGTATCGGAATGATGCGTGGACATGATCAACCTCCTGCCAAAATGAAAACCTGCTACGTCTCATCATGGCATGGCGGCTAGCGGAATTCATTACAAGAGGGCGCACTGGTAACCCAACCCTATCAAGACTGCAGGGAGAGCAGGCTCATCGCAATATCCCCTGCTAACAACTTCAATTCCTGTCGATTTCCGGACCGTTGGGCGAATGCCCGTAGCCCCATCACCTCACACTGCAATTTTCTCGCTAGGCGTTCCGGCTGGTGGGAGGGATAATTCGGATCACGAATCTGGCCAGCTTTTTTTGCTTCTGTAAAAGCCTCCCGGAAAATGATCTCCATATCCGCTAGGCTCGTTTCAATTTTTTTCTGTAGCGCCGGCGTCTCATCACCGGTTTCCAACAGGCCTTTAACCAGCATGCAGGCCCGAGAAGGCGGGTTCGTATCCCGCAGGTTTCCCAACTCACGGACGTAGCTTGCCAGCCCCTCAATGGGCGTCCCCTGCCCTTTCAACTTTTCCAGAAAATCTCTTCCCATGGTGTCGGCATACAAATCCAGCGCCTGGCTATAGAGCGATTCTTTATTGCCAAAAGCGGCATAAATACTACCCGGGCGCATATTCAGCGTGTGCTCAATATCCTTGAGGGAGGTGCCATGGAACCCTTTCTCCCAGAACAGAGTCATAGCCTTTTCAAGGCACTCTTGCCGATCATATGCCGCCACTCTGGGCATGGGTAAACTCCTGCACACCGATGAGAGGGCAGTGTAACAATTGTTGAGTGATCGCTCAAAATGGGTTGCAGGTCATTATGACTATGTTAGGGTGGCATTGTTTTTGAGCGATCACTCAAATAAAAGAATCGCTCTATTAGCTGATGCAAAGGAGCTACTATGACCGATTTCACTCTTCACACAGAAGAAACTGCCCCCGAAGCCAGCTTGGCTTTGCTGAAAGAATCGCAAAAGAGCTTTGGCATGATTCCCAATCTTCATGCGGTAATGGCGCAAGCCCCCGGATTGTTAGAGGGTTATCAGAAACTGCACGCTCTTTTTCTGGAAACCAGCTTTACTGACGAAGAAGTGACGGTGGTATGGCAAACCATTAATGTTGAACATGGCTGCCATTACTGCGTCCCGGCCCATACCGGTATTGCCAAGTCCATGGACGTTGACGATGGCATTACCAATGCCTTACGCGATAAGACACCTTTACCCACCGACAAACTGGAAGCGTTACGTGATTTCACCCTATCGGTGGTACGCGATCGTGGCGAAGTGGACGAAAAAGCGGTGCAGGCTTTCTTGGACGCCGGCTATGAAAAACGGCATATCCTGGAAGTCATTCTTGGCGTGTCTCAGAAGGTGATGAGCAATTACACCAACCATCTGGCCAACACCCCGGTTGACAAACCGTTCAAAAAGTTTGAATGGCATGCGGATGGCGCCCCGACCTCGTGAACCAACGCCTTTCGCCCTGTCCCACCCGTAAGGGTGGGCCAGGCTCCTCATTTTCCCCCTCAATTGATAAGCCTACCGAGAGAAACGCAGCCAGTTAACATCCATGGCTACGTGCTAACATGGCTATGTCAGTTGATTATTTTCCGATACAGAATGACGAGAAAATGCGGCCCAATAGATCATCCGCCGTAAATACTCCGGTGATCTCTTCTAATGCCTTCTGGGCAGCTCGAAGGTCTTCGGCCAGCAACTCCCCAGCAGCCTGACCATGCAATTGCCGCGCGCCACTATCCAGTGCCGCCAACGCATGCTCCAGGGCGGAGATATGACGGCGACGGGCAGAAAAGCGACTTTGTCCTTCTCCTTGATAACCAGCGGCTTCTTTTAGATGGGCACGTAAGGCATTCAACCCCTCCCCACTGGCAGCTGAAATCACAAAAGCGCCATCGTCACGTACACCGGTTGCCAATCCAGACAAATCCGCTTTGTTAAGCACCACGGTGACGGGCAAATCCAGGTTTCCCAATTGCTGCTGGCTTTGCGGAAGCAAGCGGTGCAGGTCGCCAATATCGTCCTGCGGATCCCGGGAATCCACCATCACCAACAAACGATCCGCTTTGCGCATTTCCGCGTAGGCCCGGCGAATCCCTTCCTGTTCCACCACGTCAGCACTGTCGCGCAAGCCCGCCGTATCGATCAGGTTCAAGGGCATACCATCAAGCTGGATAGACTCACGCAATACATCCCGGGTGGTGCCAGCTATATCGGTGACGATGGCCGCATCGAAACCAGCCAAAGCATTCATCAGCGAGGATTTGCCCGCATTGGGCTTACCGGCAATCACCAGGGTCATGCCTTCACGTACCAGCCGTCCTTGATTGGCTTCATCCAGTACCCGCAGGCACTGTTTGCGCACTTCGATCAGATCACTGGCCACCTTGCCATCGGATAGGAAGTCGATTTCCTCTTCCGGGAAATCGATGGCCGCTTCCACATAGATACGCAAGTTAATCAGCGCCTCAACCAGCTGGTTCACTTCAGCGGAGAACACCCCCTGCAGGGAGTGCAGCGCCGCCCGCGCAGAGGCCGCAGTGCCGGCATCGATCAGATCGGCAATGGCTTCCGCCTGAGTCAGATCCACCTTGTCGTTGAGGAAGGCCCGCTGGGAAAACTCGCCGGCACGGGCCTGGCGGGCACCGGCAGCAATACAGGCGGCCACCAGCATATCCAGAATCACCGGGCCACCGTGCCCTTGCAGCTCCACCACATCTTCCCCGGTAAAGGAGTGCGGGGCGGGGAAGCTGATCACCAGGCCTTCATCCAGAACGTCACCATCCTGATTCCGAAAGCGGCAAAAATGCGCCAACCGAGGGGAAAGTAAGCGCTCACCAACAATAGATGACGCTATGCTAAACGCCTGGGGGCCAGAAAGGCGCACCACACCGATCCCCCCCCGGCCTGGGGCAGTAGCAATGGCAACAATGGTATCTGGGTTAGAGGTAAGCATAGACTGATTATAGAGAGCGCTTTGCACCCGATGCTAGAGGACGGTCAGAAAAGAAAAAGCCGGTGGTCTCTCAACCGGCTTTACTCTGTCTCGCGGCCAACCTGGTGCGTCAGGCCTCACTCTCAATCTTGCGGGTAATAATCCACTGCTGGGCAATAGAGAGGATGTTGTTGGTCAGCCAGTACAGTACCAGGCCAGCCGGGAACCACAGCATGAACACGGCGAAGATCATCGGCATCCACTTCATCACCTGTGCCTGGGTTGGATCCGCCGGGGTCGGGTTCAGGCGGGTCTGCAAGAACATGGAAGCGCCCATCAGGATGGGCAGTACAAAGTACGGATCCATCACGGAAAGGTCGTTAATCCATAGGAAGAACGGCGCCTGACGCAGTTCCACCGATTCCAGCAGCACATAATACAGGGCAATGAACACTGGCATCTGTACCAGCATCGGCAAACAGCCACCCAGCGGGTTGATCTTTTCCCGCTTGAACAGATTCATGGTTTCCATCTGCTGTTTTTGCTTATCGTTCTTGTTCTGCTCCTTGATGCGCTGCATTTCCGGCGCAACCTTGCGCATTTTGGCCATGGAGCGATAGCTGGTGGCGCTGAGCTTAAAGAAAATTGCCTTGATGATTAAGGTCAATAAGATGATCGCCACACCCCAGTTACCCACACCGCCACCGATATCGATATCCATCCCGAATACGGAGACTTCCCCGCTTTGCAAGAACACCAGCAAGGCAAAGATGGGCTGGGAGATAAACCACAACCAGCCATAGTCCACAGTCATGTTCAACCCAGGGCTGATGGCTTCCAGGTTGTCCTGCTGCTTGGGCCCAGCATAGAACTCGGAGTACAACACCGATTCTTCACCCGGCTGCACTGTGGTATTAGGCGAAACAAACCGCAACAGGTACTGATCGCGAGACTTCAGATACACGCTGGAGTAATGATTTTTCTGCTTGGCGTCGGGAATCCAGGCAGACACAAAGTAATGCTGCACCATTGCCAGCCAGCCGCCTTCCACGGTTTGGTCTAGCTTGACGTCGTCTTCGCTCATGTCGTCAAAGGTGAGCTTATTGTATGGCTTATCGGTGCTCCAGTACGCGGCCCCCAAGTAAGTAGGCATGGGCGCGAAACCGGTGGTAGACAGCCCAGGATCATCACGGCCATCACGTTTGATCTGCCCGTACAACGCCCCCGTCCAAGGGGAGCTGCCCTTATTGCGGACGATATGGCTGACACGGATCAAGTAGCTACCTTTCTCGAAGGTATAGCGTTTGATGATTTCAGCGCCGTTGTCCTGGGTAAGGGTTAAATCGACGTTAAGTTCGTTATCCCCATTGGCAAGCTGATAACTCTGCTGGGCGCTATTCCAGTGCGGGCGCCCTTTGCTGGAGTCGGTACCGTTCTTGCCTACCAACCCGCTCTGAGCCACATAGGTACCATTGCTATTCTGGTCCATGAAAACAAAGGGTTGATCAGGGGAATCGATATTCTTTGGGTAATCGGGCAGTGCCAGGCGAACGATATCACCCCCCACTGGATTGATTTCCACACGAAGAACATCTGTGTTGACTTCAATGCGCTCAGAAGAGGAAACGGTTTCGTCAACGTTTGCTGGTGAAACCGAAGGCTGATTACTATCGGCTTGGGCCGTAGGAATGCTGTTGTCGGTTTCTGGCTGTACGGCAGGCAAACCCGCATTGTCTGCAGATGAAGGGCCCCCCTGTTCTGCCACCTGCTCAACAGGGACTGGGGTTGCCGAGTCTGCGTGATCCCGTTGCCAAGCCTGAATCATCAGGTATGAAACAACGGCAATGCCGGTAATAACTAGGGCGCGCTGGATTTCCATAAGAGGCTTATCTGTGGCGTGAAAAACGGGCCGCAGTTTCTCAAGCTTGCCGACACTTAGCAAGCAGCTTGTCAAATAGCTGGGTGATATCTCGGGTGACTTGATCTGGATCCGGGTTTTCAATTCGGCCGCGAACCAGAAGAATGATATCCAAACCGGCCAATTCTTGCTGTCGGCAGCGGAACTGTTCGCGTACCCGTCGCTTTACTCTGGCACGGTCTACAGCGCGCTTGGCGCGTTTGCGGCCTATCACCAAGCCCAGTCGGGGCTGTGGTTGAGTGTTGCGGGTTACCAAAAGTAAATAACTGCCCAAACCAACCTTCCATTCAGGTTGATCAAAGACGGTTTGATATTGGGACCCGGTAAGAAGGCGATGTTGGCGGGTAAAGGCCTGTGAGATTGGCACTGTTACCTCAGCCAGTAAGGCAAGGTAAAGCGGTTGGCTTATGCAGCCAACCGCTTACGGCCCTTGGCACGACGAGCGGCCAGGATTTTGCGACCATTTTTCGTGGCCATACGAGCACGGAAACCGTGAGCACGTTTGCGTTTGAGCACGCTTGGCTGAAATGTGCGTTTCATGGTGTCTTCCCCACGGATTAGACAGCGATTAGAAGGGCGGCAAGTCTAGGGAAACTGGGAGAGCGTGTCAACGCGCTTTTCCGTCTGCTCAAAAGAAGAGAAGAAACGACTGTTAATAGATTTTATATATTTAAGTATTTATTGATTGTAGTAGTAGTTATAGGGGGAGCGCTTTTCTGTGGGTAACAGGATAAATATCAATAAATTCAAGGCCTTGTATTGATGATAATTTGCGTATCACTATGCGTGATTACTGGGGTTTGTATGGGGATTACCTGTCATTAAGTGTGGGTAAAAGTTGCCCCCCTAGTTATCCACCGGGTTGTACTGTGGGTCGCCAACAGGGTTTGAGCCTAGTTATCCACAGAGTGTCATTATCAAAAAAAGGCCGCTCTCCTGTGGATAGGTAGCCTTCTGTAAGGGTAGAATGGTTGGCTAGGTTGTGCCTTTTTTGTCCTGCAGTCGGGACAGTTTTATGGCGGAAATACATCAAGGTTAATCAAGGCGGGTACGTGTCTGAAGAGCTCTGGCAACGCTGTCTGACGCGACTGGAAGGTGAGTTGCCGTCGCAGCAGTTCAATATGTGGATCCGGCCGCTTCAGGTGGCGGCCTCTGCAGATGGTGCGGAGCTGACACTGTTTGCCCCTAACCGGTTTGTGGTGGACTGGGTTCGCGACAAGTACTTGGATCGTATTGGCGAGGTGCTGGGTGAACTGCAATCTGGGCCATTGCCACAGTTACGCCTGGAAGTGGGGTCCAGCCGAGCCAGTACATCCTCAACGGCATCTTTTAATGGTTCTGCAGCCGCCCCTGCCAGTGGTCCGATAACAACGCCTGCGGTGGCTCCTGCGCCCCGTCAGCCAGAATCCGATAGTCGACCGCAACCTACCGCATTGGGTGGGGCTCGCAAGCACCGCAGCAATCTCAATACCGGGTTTACCTTTTCCACCTTCGTTGAGGGCAAGTCCAACCGAATGGCGGCGGCGGCGGCCCAGCAGGTAGCAGAGAATCCGGCCAGCCATGGTTATAACCCCTTGCTGTTATATGGCGGCGTGGGGTTAGGTAAAACCCACTTAATGCATGCGGTGGGCAATGAACTGTTACGTCGCAATCCAAACGCCAAAGTGGTCTACCTCCACAGTGAGCGGTTTGTGGCAGACATGATTTCTGCCTTGCGTAACAAGACCATTAATGAGTTTAAGCGCTTTTACCGGTCTGTTGATGCCTTGCTGATTGATGATATTCAATTTTTTGCAGGAAAAGAGCAGTCCCAAGAGGAGTTTTTCCACACCTTCAATGCGTTACTGGAAAATGGACAACAGATCATTCTCACCTGCGACAAGTTTCCCAAAGAGGTGGATGGCCTGGAGGAACGACTGAAGAGCCGGTTTGGTTGGGGGTTGTCTCAGCCCATGGAACCGCCAGAGCTGGAAACCCGCGTGGCGATCCTGAAGAAGAAGGCCGAAGAGGCCAAGGTGGATCTGCCCAACGATGCCGCCTTCTTTATTGCCCAGCGAATTCGCTCAAACGTGCGGGAGCTGGAGGGGGCGCTGCGCCGTGTGATTGCTCACGTTCGCTTTACAGGCGCGCAGATTGATATCGGCCTGATCAAGGAAGCGCTGAAGGATTTGATTGCGTTGCAGGCGCGCCAGATCAGCATCGATAATATCCAGCGCATCGTCGCTGAGTACTACAAAATCAAGATTAACGATCTGCTGTCCCCACGTCGCACCCGTTCTGTGGCGCGGCCTCGTCAGGTGGCCATGGCGCTGTCGAAAGAGTTGACCAGCCACAGCCTGCCGGAAATTGGTGAGAATTTTGGTGGCCGGGATCACACCACTGTGCTGCACGCCTGTCGCAAGGTGCTGGAGTTGCGGGAATCCAATCCAGAAATTGAAGAAGATTATCAAAATCTGTTACGGACATTGACGTCCTAATCGGGGTGGCTCTGTGGCGAGTAAAACCCAATAACCAGAACGGGAAAGCGCAATGAAATTCTCAATCAATAGAGAACAGCTGCTCAAGCCGCTACAGCAGGTTGCAGCAGTAGTGGAAAAGCGGCAGACCTTGCCGGTACTGTCCAATGTGTTATTGGAAGTGGGTGATGGCCAGCTATCTATGACCGGGACAGACCTGGAGCTGGAGCTGGTCGCCCGTTTGCCGCTTGAGGGCGAGCTTGAGCCTGGCGAAACCACCGTACCGGCCCGCAAGCTGGTGGATATTGCCAAAAGCTTGCCGGCGGAGGCGGATATCCGTTTTGAGGTGGATGGTGAGCGCATGCTGGTTCGTTCTGGACGTAGCCGCTTTACCTTGTCTACCCTGCCCGCCTCAGAATTTCCGAATCTGGAAGACGCGGCCGCTGGCAGCAGCCTGGAGATGAAGCCGGATATGCTGCGTAGTCTGATTGACCGAACGGCATTTTCCATGGCTCAGCAGGACGTGCGTTACTATCTGAACGGGATGCTGTTTGAGCTTAAGCCAGGTCGCCTGCGGGCGGTGGCCACCGATGGCCATCGTCTGGCCCTGTGCGATGCGGAGCTGGATTCCCCGGTGGAAGAGGCGTCAGTCATTCTGCCGCGCAAAGGGGTGATGGAGTTGTCCCGTATCTTGGGGGATACCGGAGAAGCCGCACGACTAACAATTGGACGTAATCATGTGCGCATCGTGGTTGGGGCTATCACCTTCACATCCAAACTGGTCGACGGCAAATTTCCAGAATATGACCGAGTGATCCCGAAGGAAGGCTCCCGCAAGGTGGTAGCTGACCGTGAGACCCTGCGCCAAGCGTTGGCTCGAGTGGCGATTCTTTCTAACGAAAAGTACCGCGGTGTGCGGGTGCAGCTGTCTGAAGGTAGTTTGCGGATTGTGGCTAACAACCCGGAGCAGGAAGAAGCGGAAGAAGAAGTGTCCGTGGATTTTAATGGCTCGCCGTTGGAAATCGGTTTCAATGTCAGTTATCTGTTGGATGTGCTAAATACCATGGGGGGCACGCAGGCGGAACTGGAGATGGGTGACAGCAATAGCAGTGCCCTTGTTTTCGATCCTGAGAGTAAGGCAGCCGTGTATGTGGTTATGCCGATGCGCCTCTGAGTATGCATTGTCTTGCCGGGGTGGTCGCCATTGTCGCCCCGTTGATGTTCTCCCCTCCTCTCCCTTCTGACCGCTGTTGCCTCTCCAATGCTTAGCCGTCTTCAGTTAAGCAATTTCCGTAATTACAGCACTGCTGAAGTGGATCTGTCGCCGTCCCTTAATGTAATCCTTGGGGATAATGGTAGCGGCAAGACCAGCTTGTTGGAGGCGATTTACTTTATCGGTAGTGGCGGACGCTCCTTTCGTGGTGGTCGTCTGTCGCGGTTGGTGCGTGATGGCGCTGAGGCCGCCACTTTGTACGCTGAAGTGGTGGGTGTTCAGGATATTCACCGTGTCGGTGTTCGTCGTACGCCTGGGGGAATTGATGCTATCAAGCTGGATGGGCAGACACCCAAGGCATTAAGTGAAGTGGCTGCCTTGTTGCCGGTATTGGCGTTGCATCCTACTTCGGTTGAGTTGGTTTTTGGTGCATCCCAGCTGCGCCGCCGGTTTTTGGACTGGGGAATGTTCCACGTGGAACATCAATTTATGCCGCTGTGGCGGGCGGGCTCCGCCGCGTTGAAGCAGCGCAACGCCCTTCTACGAACCGGTCATCCGAGCCTGCGCGAACTGGGCTTTTGGAATCAGCAACTGTCGCAGACTTCTGATAGAATCGAAGGGTTACGCAGAGGCTATCTGAATGCCCTGCAGCGTGGTCTTGATGAGGCCTTAACGGTACTGGCGCCGGAGCTGAAAATACGTCTTAGGTTGCAAACAGGGCTCCATAAGGGTGAGTCCTATGCCCAAGCATTGGCGCGTCTTCAGTCTGATGACTTGCGGCGTGGTTTTAGCCAAGCCGGGTTTCACCGCAGTGATATCCGTATAGAGAGCCACGGCGTTGTCGCCCGCGATCGTTTATCTCGCGGGCAAGCCAAGTTGGTCGCCTATGGGCTGGTGTTGGCTCAGCTGCCCATGATTAGTCAGTCAGGCAAGGTTTGCACCCTGTTGGTGGACGATCTGGCTGCTGAGTTGGACGAAGAGCACCGTAATCAATTGCTTGGCTATCTAGCCACCACGGGCCACCAAACATTAATTACCGCGCTGGATATGCCCCAATGGGCTGCCATCGTTAATGATAATGACGCATTACAGTCGGTCGAGAGCAAAATGTTCCACGTGGAACATGGAAAGCTGCGATCCCTCACCGAGAGCAAATAAGGAAATACCATGGCGGAGAAAAATTACGATTCATCCAGCATTAAGGTGCTGAAAGGATTGGATGCCGTACGTAAACGTCCAGGCATGTATATCGGTGATACGGATGATGGCACAGGCCTGCACCACATGGTGTTTGAGGTCGTAGATAACTCCATCGATGAAGCACTGGCCGGTTTTTGCTCTGAAATCAAAGTGGTCATCCATCCCGATGAGTCCATGTCTATCCAGGATAATGGCCGTGGTATTCCTACCGATATGCACGAGGAAGAAGGTGTTAGTGCAGCGGAAGTGATCATGACGGTGCTGCACGCTGGTGGTAAGTTCGACGATAACACCTACAAGGTGTCCGGTGGCCTGCATGGTGTGGGCGTTTCAGTGGTAAATGCTTTGTCAGAAGAGCTGAAATTGACTATCCGCCGTAATGGCGAGGTCCACGAGCAGATTTATAATCACGGGGTGCCAGCCAAACCACTGGAAGTGGTGGGCACGACTGATTCCAGCGGCACGGCGGTGCACTTTCGCCCTTCCCAGGAAACGTTCAGTAATATCAAATTCCACTACGATATTCTTGCTAAACGCTTGCGTGAGCTGAGTTTCTTGAATTCCGGTGTGCGTATTCACTTGATGGATGAGCGTAGCGGCGACGAGGACGTTTTCGAATATGAAGGTGGCTTGAGTGCTTTCGTCAGCTACCTCAACACCAACAAAACCGCGCTAAACCAGGTCTTTCACTTCAACTATGAGCGCGAAGAGGATGGTATTGCGGTAGAAGTGGCCATGCAGTGGAATGATTCCTATCAGGAAAATATCTTCTGCTTTACCAACAATATTCCCCAGCGCGATGGTGGTACTCACCTGGCAGGCTTTAGGGCGGCGCTGACTCGTACCTTGAACAGCTACATGGACAAGGAAGGGTTCCTCAAGAAGGAAAAAGCTAATCCATCCGGTGATGATGCCCGGGAAGGGCTGACTGCGGTGGTTTCCGTGAAAGTGCCGGATCCCAAGTTCTCCAGCCAGACTAAGGACAAGCTGGTGTCCTCCGAGGTAAAAAGTGCGGTGGAACAAACCATGGGCGATCTTTTCCAGGATTATTTGCTGGAAAATCCGGGGGAAGCACGCAGTATTGTACAGAAAATTATCGATGCGGCCCGTGCCCGTGATGCGGCTCGTAAAGCCCGTGAGATGACTCGCCGTAAAGGGGCATTGGATATTGCCGGCCTGCCCGGAAAACTGGCGGATTGCCAGCAGAAAGACCCGGCGTTGTCTGAACTCTACATTGTGGAGGGTGATTCTGCGGGTGGTTCGGCCAAGCAGGGTCGAGACCGCAAGAACCAGGCGATTCTGCCGCTTAAGGGTAAAATTCTGAACGTGGAAAAAGCCCGTTTCGACAAGATGTTGTCTTCTCAGGAAGTGGGTACCCTGATTACGGCCCTGGGCTGTGGTATTGGACGAGATGAGTACAATATCGAAAAGCTGCGTTACCACCGCATCATCATCATGACCGATGCGGACGTGGATGGGTCACACATCCGTACCCTGTTACTCACCTTCTTCTTCCGTCAGCTCCCCGAGCTGATTGAGCGTGGTTACGTCTATATCGCTCAGCCGCCGTTGTACAAGGTGAAGAAAGGCAAGCAGGAGACCTACCTGAAGGATGATCCAGCCATGGAGGAGTATTTGACTACCTTGGCGCTGGACAAAACGGGTTTGTATCCGGGTAATGATGCTCCGCCTATCAGTGGTGAGCCCCTGGCCAAGCTGATTACCGAATACCGTAGCGTAATGAAGATTGTCGATCGCCAGTCCCGGGTGTTCCCGGAAGAAGTGCTGGAACAGATGATTTATATGCCGTCACTCAGCGAAGCTTCATTGAATGACGAAACCGCCATGATGCAATGGTGTGAGATCCTGGGTAAACGTGTGGATGCGATTACTGATGCGACCCAGACCTTCACGATTACGGCTCAGCGGGATGCGGAACGGGGCCTGTATCTGCCACGTGTGCAAGTACTCGCTCACGGTGTGCCCCGCGAATATAGGGTGACACTGGATTTCTTGCAGTCACCGGACTATCACAAAATCAAGGCTTTGGGAGAAACCCTGGAAGGTTTGCTAGCTGAGGATGCTTATATTCAACGTGGTGAGTCACAGCGGCCTATCCGTCATTTCGCAGAAGCTCTGGACTGGCTGATGGTTCAAGCTCGCCGTGGCACCAGTTTCCAGCGTTATAAAGGGCTAGGTGAGATGAACGCGGATCAGTTATGGGAAACCACAATGGACCCGGAAAGCCGCCATATGTTGCAGGTGACCATCGAAGATGCCATCGCAGCGGACCAGATTTTCACCTGCCTGATGGGTGACGATGTGGACCCACGCCGTCGGTTCATCGAGTCCAACGCGCTTCAGGTATCTAATTTGGATGTGTAAAGAGACACTGTAAGCGGAACGTTACTTGTAACACGTATTAAAAAAGCGAACCCAAGGGTTCGCTTTTTTGTATTACTGCAAAGTGCGGTAATTTGTTATACCGCAAAATCTTCCAGCTTGGCGCCTTTGCTCAAGGCATCCTGCAACCACAGCGGGCGTTTGCCGCGGCCGGTCCAAGTGTTGCCACTGTTGTTAGGATCGCGGAATTTTACTTTTGCAGGTCGACGTACCCCGGTTTTTTTCTTAGCCGCTTTTTTGCGGGTAGCCTTATTTTTGTCAGCAGAGCTTTTCAGCAGATCTTGAGGATCGACACCCAGAGTCTTGGCCATTTTTTCCAGTACAGCCTGGGCATTTTTCAAATCGGCTTTACGCTTTTTATCCAGCGCGGACTCTGCCTGCTTAATCAGTTTTTCCAGCTCTTCGACAGACAGTTCGTCAAGATTAATGCTCATTAAGGTGCCCTTGTTTTAGGTCATTGAATAACGGCCCAGACTGTAATTATTTTAAAAGGGCTTGGCAATATAAAAGCGATTAAATGCCCCCAAGTAACTCCTTTACCAAGTTTACCAACCGCTCATACTAATAGAATAGCGAAGGTTATACGTTTTAATTCGGGTAGTGATCCGCTATCCATTGCTGTACTTCAGCGGTTATCTGCTTGGCTTTTTTATTTTCGGTCGAAATGGGGGGGCTTATGCGCAAGGTGATCGTACCGGGATAACGGATCCAAGTTTTTCGCGGCCAGCAATTTCCGCTGTTATGAGAAATCGCAATAACGGGTACACCAGCTTGGCTTGCTAGCAAACTGCCACCGTGGTTGAACTTGCCCAAGGTGTGGGGCGGTTGTCGTGTTCCTTCCGGGAAGATGAGCACCGGCAGGCCGCTTTTGAGGCGTTGTTTGCCTTGGGAAAGAACGGATTTCAGCGCACCATTGCCATCACTTCGGTTGATGCGAATAGGATTAAGCAACGCCAAGCCCCAGCCGAAGAAAGGAATCCACAGCAGTTCTCTTTTTAACACGGTGGCTTGTGGGCTAATGAGTACTTGTAGGTAAAAGGTTTCCCAGCTGCTCTGGTGGTTAGCGAGGATGACGTAGACGTCTTCGCTGAGGTGTTCGTACCCTTCTAACTTTACGGTAATACGGTTGAGCCGCTGGTCGAGCCACATGGCAAAACGAGTCCACTGGTTAATAAACCGGTGGCGTGCATGTCGTGGCAGAAAGGGGCCGATAAGGACGCATAAGAAACTGTGAAAAATGCCGGTAAGGCTATACAGCACAAAAAAAAGTGCGCTGCGGACCTTAATCGACAGCGACGGTGGGGCCTGCTGGGTCATGCCTTTTCCTTCAAGGTGTGATCTGTAAAGTCAGCGAGGGAATCATAAATAGCAACGGTGCCCAAGGAGTCAGGCAGGCCCTTTTCAAGAGTCTTGTTTCCTTTACCGGTGCGTACCAGTACCGGTAGGCAATGGCGAGCGAGTCCTGCTTCAAGATCTCTAAGGCTATCACCAATCAACGGAGCCCCGGTCACATCGCCATACTCGGTAACAATCTGATCGATAAGACCGGGTAGTGGTTTGCGGCAAGTACAACCGTCATCGGGACCGTGGGGGCAGTAGACGATCTTGCCGAGCTTGCCGCCCTGCTCTGCTACCAAGGTGCGAAGTTGATCATGCATGGCCTCTAGCGTGGCCACATCATAGTAGCCCCGCGCGATACCCGATTGGTTCGTCGCCACTGTCACGATATAGCCTGCTTTACTTAAGCGGGCAATGGCGTCAATGCTACCGGGGATAGGAATCCACTCGTCTAGCGTTTTGATGTAGGCATTGGAGTCTTCGTTAATGACACCGTCACGATCGAGAATAATAATCTTACTCATGAGCGAATCTTTTTCCTCTGCCGTAGACCATCGTCATCGTGGCCAGCAATGCTTCTACGGCAGTTGTAATAAAGGCCGCTGACGAAGCGGCCTTTATTTAGGTTTTAGTGCACGGTTTTTATTCTTGCAACAAACTGATATCCGCCACATTCAGGAACAGGTCGCGCAGGAAGGCGAGCAACGCTAACCGGTTATTACGCACCGCTTCGTCTTCTGCCATTACCATGACGGTGTCAAAGAAGGTGTCCACAGGCTCACGCAGTTGCGCAAGCATTTCCAGCACGCTGGCATAGTCGCCGGCTTCCAGCAGTTCGTAGGTCTGTTCGAATGCGGCCACGACCATATTGGTCAACGTTTTTTCTGCTTCATCTTCCAGCAAGGCGCCATCGATTTCTTCGGCGGGTGCGGTTTCCAGCTTGGCAAGGATGTTAGAGACGCGCTTGTTGGCAGCCGCTAGTGCTTGCGCTTCGTCACGTTGCTGGAAGGCCGCCACGGCTTTCACCCGACGGTCGAAGTCCAGTGGCTTGCGGCAAGCATCGTCGATGGCCAGCACCGACAAGATCACCGGGGTAGCGATGCCTTGTTCCTGATAAATGGCGCGGTAACGGCCTTTGATGAACTCGAAAGCGTCATCCACTTGGGCGGCATCGATACGTTCGCCCAGCTGTTCGGCTGCTTTATCCAATAGCTCACGCAGGTCCAGCGCCAGTTCATGCTCGATGATAATACGCAGCACGCCAAGGGTAGCGCGACGTAGCGCATAGGGATCTTTGGTGCCGCTGGGTTTCTGGCCAATACCGAAGATGCCTACCAGGGTATCGATTTTGTCGGCCAGGGAAACAGCCATGCCGGTTTTGCTTTGCGGCAAGGAGTCGCCGGCGAAACGTGGCAGATACTGTTCATACAAGGCGTTCGCCACCTCTTCCGGCTGGCCTTCGCGTTGGGCCATATAGAAGCCCATGATGCCCTGCATGGTGTCGAATTCGCCGACCATTTCGCTGTTCAGGTCGGCTTTGCTGAGTTCGCCGGCCAGCTTGGCGTTAGTCGCGTCACCCCCCATTTGTTCGGCGATCACCGCCGCCAGGCCACCGATGCGTTGGCATTTGTCAGCCACCGTACCCAGCTGCTGTTGGAATACCACATTGGCTAAGCCTTCGGCATGCTGAGCCAAAGTGCGCTTACAATCGTTGTCGTAAAAGAAGGCGGCATCGGCCAGGCGTGGACGGATGACATTCTCGTTACCGTGGATCACCTGTTGAGGGTCCTTGGATTGGATATTGCTGATGGTAATAAAGCGGGGCATCAGCTTGCCGTCGTTATCCAGCACCGAGAAATATTTCTGGTGCTCTTCCATGGCGCTGATCAGGGCTTCCTGGGGAACGCGCAGGAAGTCATCATCAAAACTACCCATGAGTGCTTCGGGCCATTCCACAAGAGCGGTGACTTCGTTGAGCAGCTCGGGATTGATCTGAGCGACCCCGCCCGCCTGTTGGCCAGCGGCGAGGGTCTGCTCTTCGATCATGGCTTTACGGCGATCAAAGTCTGCCAGCACGTGACCGTCGTTTTCGATGCGCTGGGCATATTCGCTGGCAGAGGCCAGTTCGATAGCGCCTGGAGCATGGAAGCGGTGGCCATAGCTGGTGCGGCCAGATTGCAGATCCAGTAGCTCAAACGGAATGACTTCGTCACCAAATAACGCCACCAGCCAGTGGGCCGGGCGCACAAACTGCACCTTGCGCTTGCCCCAACGCATGCGTTTGGGGATCGGCAGCTTCTGGATGGACTGGGTGAAAAAGGCGGGGATCAGTTCGGCGGCGCTTTTGCCCTGCTCGGTGATCTGTGCCACTAGGCGCTCACCCTTGCCGGTGTCCTGGCGGCCGAGCTGGTCTACGGTCAGTCCCAGCGAGGCGGCAAAGCCTTGGGCGGCTTTGGTTGGGTTGCCGTCGCTGTCGAAGGCTGCCTGCACCGCAGGGCCCTGGCGTTCGATATCGCGGTCGGCCTGTTTCTCATCCAGATCCCGCACCAGCAAAGCCAGACGGCGAGGGGCGGCAAAACGTTCTACAGCACCGTGGTTCAGGCCAGCTTCATCCAGTTGGCGGACAAATTCATCAGTGAGCGCGGCACTCAGTGAGGCCAGCGCTTTCGGTGGCAGCTCTTCGGTGCCCAGTTCAATCAGTAAATCCCGGGACATTATTGCTTCCCCTTTTTCTTTTGGCCGTCTTTCTGAGCCTGCTTGGCGGCCTTGTCATCCTGCTTTTGCAGCTCTGCCATTACTTCCTCGCGAACGGTGTCATCCGCCATGGGGAAGCCCAGCGCACGCCGCTTGTCGAAGTAGGCCTGGGCCACCGCCCGTGCCAGTGTGCGCACACGCAAGATAAAGCGCTGACGCTCGGTGACAGAAATAGCCTTGCGGGCATCCAGCAGGTTAAAGGTATGGGAGGCTTTGAGAACGTACTCGTAGGCCGGCAGCGGTAGGCCCGCGTCAATCAGCTTGGAGGATTCGCCCTCAAACAGGTCGAACTGCTTGAAAAGCTCGTCAACATTGGCGTGTTCGAAGTTGAAGGTGGACATTTCCACTTCGTTTTGCAGGAACACATCACCGTAGGTCACCTTGCCGAAGGGGCCGTCTGACCACACCAAGTCGTAGACGGAATCCACGCCTTGGATGTACATGGCCAAGCGTTCCAGGCCATAGGTAATTTCACCAGTGACCGGATAACAGTCGATACCGCCCACTTGCTGAAAATAGGTGAACTGGGTGACTTCCATGCCGTTCAGCCACACTTCCCAGCCCAGGCCCCAGGCGCCCAGCGTGGGCGATTCCCAGTTGTCTTCCACGAAACGGATGTCGTGCACCAGTGGATCAAAGCCCAGCATACGCAGCGAGCCCAGATAGAGCTCCTGAATATTGTCTGGCGATGGCTTCAGCACCACCTGGAACTGATAATAGTGCTGCAGCCGGTTCGGGTTTTCCCCGTAGCGACCATCGGTGGGTCGGCGGGAGGGCTGCACATAGGCACTGTTCCAGTTTTCCGGGCCAATGGCGCGCAGGAAAGTGGAGGGGTGGAAAGTCCCCGCGCCTACTTCCATATCCAGCGGCTGCACAACGACACAGCCCTGTTCAGCCCAGTACTGTTGCAGGGCAAGAATAAGGCCTTGAAAGGTCAAAATATCCGTTTGCGGTTGTTCCGCCATGGTGAATCCTGTTATTCGGTAAAGGTATTCCGGTCCCAGATGGTCGCGAGGGATGGCCGCGAAAGGCGCCAAGTATACCGGCCCGGCCCGATCGGTGATACCGGTGGCGGCTGCCGGCTGCCGGGCAGAGAAGAGAGAGGTGAAAGAATGAACGAGCGTTGCCCCTGGTGCGGAGATGATCCGCTTTATCAGCACTACCACGACCATGAGTGGGGCGTACCCGACCATGATGATCGCAGCCTGTTCGAGTGCCTGAATCTGGAAGGCGCTCAAGCCGGGTTGAGCTGGATTACCGTATTGCGTAAACGTGAGCGCTACCGGCAGGTGTTTGATGGCTTCGATGCGGAGAAAATTGCCCGCTATGACGAGGGGAAAGTGACCGACTTGCTGTCTGACCCGGGCATTATCCGCAATCGTCTGAAAGTGTCGGCCACCATTGGTAATGCCCAGGCCTATCTGGCTCTGCGCGAGCAAGGCATCACTCTGGCTGAGTATCTGTGGGGTTTTGTAGGGGGGGAACCGCAGATTAACCATTACCGCACGCTGCAAGAAGTGCCCACGACCACCGCGGTGGCCCAAACTATGAGTAAGGACCTGAAGAAACGTGGCTTCCGGTTTGTCGGCCCTACCATCGCTTATGCTTTTATGCAGGCTACCGGCATGGTGAATGACCATCTCATCAGCTGCCCGAGGCACCGGGATTTGAGTTGAAAGTTCAACGTTGAAACATGATTGGGCTTGGCGGTGAATCGATGAGCGCCCCGCCGCACTTCGATTGCTGTGAGTGCGGCCAAGGCCTGTCTGTTAATGAGGAGCAGCATCGCACTTTTTAGCTTTGAGCTTGCTACGGAAAAGTTGGTACACCCCTTGCTGAGGCTTCCTCTACAAGGAGAGTGTTATGAACAACCCCAAGCCGATCGCTATTATTCAAACTGGCCATACTTACCCACAGATTCGCGAACACTATGGCGATTTCGATGACTGGGTTGCCCACGGACTGGGCACGGTATCGCCTGTGATACGAGTGAATGCCATTAAGGAGCGCTCGCTGCCCGCCCTGGAATCGTTGGCGGGTGTAGTGATCACCGGCTCTCACGCCATGGTCACCGAAGCCCAGCCGTGGATGAAGCAGCTGGCTCATTGGCTTTTTGCTACCGTGGAGAGCGCTCCGCAATTGCCTGTGTTGGGCCTGTGTTTTGGTCACCAATTGCTGGCCCAGGTGCTGGGCGGGGAAGTGGCGGATAATCCCCTGGGGATGCAAGTGGGCACAGTGCCGCTGCGGTTTACTGCGGCTGGGCAGCAGGATGCGCTGTTAGGGGCCATGGCTGGCCATCCGTGGGCGCAAGTGGTGCACAGGCAGTCAGTGCTTACTCCTCCCCCGGGTAGCACCGTGCTGGCCAGTAACGTGCATGATGCCTGCCAAGCCTTTCGTTATGGAGAGAGAGTATGGGGAGTGCAGTTCCACCCTGAATTCAGTGCAGATGTGATGCGTTCCTACCTGCAGAGATTGAGTGGTGAGGGCTTAATGCAGCAACAGGTAGATACGCACCTTCAGAATGTGCGCGAATGCCGGGATGCCAGCGCCCTGCTCGCCCGCTTCGCCCAGCTAACGCTAGCGCAGGTGGCGTGAGAGCAATGACAGTCTTTAACGTGGTATGGCGCGGAGTGGCTTAATGATTGCCCGCGCTCAGTCTTTGGGCTCGCCACCAGGACACTTTAGATTATGGTGGCTGTCCAGTTTTTCAGCTTGAGGCTCGTGGCGTTCGCGCGCGCCGCCAGCGATGCTCCTGCAAGGAGTTAGGCTGGCTAGTTAGCGTTAGCGTTGCCAAATACTGTTCCGATCAGTGCGCTACCCTGCTGCATGGGGTTCTGGCGAATCAAGGTTTCTTGCTCGCCGATGCGTGTGTATAGCTCATTCATGCTGTTGTCGATGACGTAGCTGTCCAGATCGAGGCTGGGCTTGTTAGTAAGTGGTAACTTATCATAAGCGCCTAGCATTGTCTGGTATTGGTCGTAAAAACCGGTCTGGCGCAGGTTGTCTTCCACGATGGGCTGGAAGCGCTCTCGAAGGCTGCTTTCGGTCTCGCCGCGGAAGTAGGTGGTAGCAGCGGTGTCCCCTCCTTGAATGATTCCCAGGGCATCATCTACGCTCATGGCATTAATGGCGTTTTTGAATACGGGGGCGCCGGAGGCCACCGCCTTTTCTGCCCCGCGGTTCATGGCTTTTTCCAGCTGATCCACGTAGCTGCCAAGGCCGAACTTACGCAAAGTATTGGTAACCGGATCCGCGGCTTTAGGCAGTTTCATATTCATGGCCCCTTCCTGGGACAGCTGGCTGGCCGCCACATCGGTGCCTTTGATGAGGGCTTCTTTGATTCCGGCGGCCAGCTTTTCTTCGGTGTTGTAACCGGCGTTTTTGGCCATCTGGTTGCCCATGTTGATCCAGGGCGTGGCTGATTCCATATTCTGACAGCCAGCTAATATCAGGGCTATTGCAATGGGCAGTAGTTTCTTCACGGTGTTCTCCTTGTTTTCGGGCGTTATGCTACTGCAAGGGCGGTGACTGCTAAACTGCTATTTTTGTAGGAGCCCCTCTCAAGGTGCGAATCGGTTGTTATTGAGAGAAGGCATTAATGAGAACGGCCAATCTTCCAGGGCAGGTTGCGATCCTGGTATCGCTTCTTTCCTTGGGCCAAGCTTCGCACCTTGGAGGGGGTCGTACAACATCGCAGGCTGCCGGCCAAGGGGCTCAATGAGCGAAGACGATTACCGCGAACAGCATAAACAGCGTCTAGCCTACATGCCTTGGCTGTACGGCCGCTTGAAACCCAGGCATAGAGCTTGGGTGGAGCCCTGGCAGCAGGAGATCCAGCACCGGTTGATGGCACTGGAAACGGTGCATTGCGGGCAGGATTGTTTTGTGGCGCCGCAGGCGGTTCTGTTAGCCGAGCCGGGTCGCGATATTTTTCTGGGAGATGGCTGTCAAATCGCCGCGGATTGCGTTATTCATGGCCCTGTTCGGTTGGGTCAGCGGGTCAGCATTAACCATCATGTGAGCATGGAAGGAGGTGCAGCGGGTATTGAGATCGGTGATGACACCCGCATTGCCGCTTATTGCACCCTCTTTGCGTTTAATCATGGCATGGAGGCAGACCGGTTGGTGCGCGAGCAGCCGGTGAGCTCCCGTGGGATTCGCATTGGCTGTGATGTCTGGATGGGTGCCCGGGCGGGCATCGTTGATGGCGTTACCCTGGGGGATCATGCGGTGGTAGGCATGGGTGCGGTGGTCACCCGTGATGTGCCGCCTTGGACCATCGTGGCCGGTAACCCCGCCCGCCCCATTGGCCGCCGACCGGGGGCCCCATCCTGCTGAGCATGCTACGTGATACTCGGTAACCGCCTTTTATTAAACGATGTTTAATCGTTGTATTGATTGAACACCGTATGAAAGAGAATAATGAGGCGGGTGCCCGGCAAAGAATAGCGCGTGATGGAGATAGTCTGGAGTGCTTGTAACGAGAATAATGATGCACTGGGCAATAAAAGCCGTTCACTATCGCATGGCCATTACTTGTCTTATGCGGGCTGTATGTCTAAAACAAAAAGACGATTGAGCATTAACCATGGCACGCCGAAATCAACATAGTCGTGAAGAACTTCAGGCACTGGCAATCGAAGCGGTGCGTGAATTGGTTGCAGAGCAAGGGCTGGCCAAACTCAGTGTGCGCAAGGTCGCTGAAAAAATACGCTATACCCCGGGGATGCTGTATCACGTTTTTACCAATCTCGATGACCTGATTTTGCATGCCAATGCGGCCACACTCGACATCTTGTTAGCGGATATGAGGGCACCGGTCGATCTGGGCCCTTCCCAGGCATTGCATAAAATGGCTAGCGCCTACCTGCGCCTGGCGCGCACGCAAACCGCTCTGTGGCAGATGGTCTTTATGCACCGTATGCAACATGCGGCGCCCGTGCCGGCTTGGTATCAGCAACGTACCACGCAGTTGTTCGAGCGGGTGGAACAGCAAATGGCCCGGATGGCGGATCGGCAATCTGTCGAGGCGATTCATCTGGCAGCCCGAACCCTGTGGAGTAGTGTCCATGGCATCGCGGCATTGGCAGCAGAGAACAAGCTTGAGGTGACCGGTGAAGTGGATGAACAGGCAATGTTGGATTCATTGCTGGAAAATTATCTGAAAAGCTGGGCGGGGCTGGAAAGCAGTTGAGAGTGCAAATTTTAGCTCGCCTATTAAAACGGATGATGGCGACAAAGGTAAAAAGGAATAAACAGTGAAAAAAGGGTTGTTTTCATTATTGGTCTCACGGCGTTTCGGGCCGTTTTTCTTTACCCAATTCTTGGGGGCCTTTAACGATAATGTGTTTCGCCAAGCACTGATTCTTCTTATTGCTTCTGGCGTCGTTAGCACGGTCAGCGTTAACACACTGAACAATGTAGCGTTAGCATTGTTTATCGTCCCGTTCTTTTTGTTTTCCGCCCTGGCTGGTCAAGTGGCAGACAAGTACGACAAGGCAACCCTGGTGCGCAAGATCAAGATGGTGGAAGTGTTCATTATGTCCGCCGCTGCAGTGGGCTTCTTTTTTGATGGTGTCTACTTTTTGTTGGCAGTGCTGTTTTGTATGGGTCTGCAATCCACTTTTTTCGGGCCGATTAAGTATTCGATTATCCCCCAACATCTGACAGACAAGGAATTGGTTTCCGGCAACGCGCTGGTGGAAATGGGCACCTTTATGGCGATCTTGTTGGGCTCCATTTCTGGCGTTTTTCTGAAGATGGATGGCGTGGGGGATGGTGTGGTTGCCATGACGGTGGTAGGACTGGCGCTGTTGGGTTATCTGGCGGCCAGGGGGATTCCTGCCGCTCCGGCAGCGGATACCTCTATCAAGATAAACTGGAATTTGTGGAAAGAAACCTGGCACATCGTCGGCTATGCACGGGAAGTGAAATCCGTGTGGATGTGCGTGCTGGCGATTTCCTGGTTTTGGTTTATGGGGGCGGCGTATACCACGCAGCTCAAAGTCTATGTGGACGATTATCTGTTCGGCACCGATGGTTTGTACGCCTTGCTGCTGGGCACCTTTTCCGTGGGAATCGGTTTGGGCTCGTTCCTGTGTGAAAAGCTCTCGGGCAAGCGGGTAGAATTGGGGCTGGTGCCGTTGGGATCTATTGGCTTGAGCGTGTTCGGTATCGATTTGTTCTTTTCTTATGCCGGATTGGCAGACGTTGGATCGGTAACGAATAACAGTATTGGCGTCGCCAGCTTCCTGCAGCAGGCGGGTGGTTATCGCGTGCTATTGGATCTGCTCGGTATCGGGGTGTTCGGTGGCTTCTATATTGTGCCATTGTTTGCCTTTATCCAGCACCGGGCCAACCCCAAGCACCTGTCGAGGATCATTGCCGCCAACAATATTCTCAATGCCCTGCTGATGGTCTTGTCCGCGGTGGCGGGTATTGTCTTGATCGGTTTGTTGGAAATAACCGTTCCACAGTTTTTCCTTGCCCTGGCGCTGAGCAATATTCTGGTGGCCGCCTATATTTATACCGTGGTGCCGGAATTTCTGATCCGCTTGTTGGTGTGGATGCTTACCCACACCATGTATCGTGTAAAGCATACGGGGATGGACAATATTCCGGATGAAGGGCCCTGCATGCTGGTCTGTAATCATGTGAGCTACGTGGATGCATTGTTGTTGGCAGGCGCCATCCGCCGCCCGGTTCGTTTTGTGATGTTTAAACCGATTTATGATATGCCGGTACTGAATTATATTTTCCGCACCGGCAAGACGATTCCGATTGATTCCAAATCCCGTAATCCGAAGATTTACGAACGGGCATTTGTGCGTATTCGGGAAGAATTGGCTGCCGGGGAAGTGGTGTGTATTTTTCCAGAAGGCCGGCTAACCGAAGATGGCGAGATTGATGAATTCCGCGCCGGGATTGAAAAAATTGTTAGCGACAGCCCCGTGCCGGTGATTCCCATGGCCTTGTCGGGGCTGTGGGGCAGCTTTTTCAGCCACAAGGGCGGCAAGGCCTTGACGCATCTGCCCCGTCGTTTCTGGTCACGCATCAAATTGGCCGTGGGCACAGGGGTGTCGCCTCAGGAGGTGCAAGCCAGCGACTTGCGCAAACGCGTTTTGGCACTGCGAGAATGCCCTTGATAGTGCCTTCGATAGTGCCTTCGTTGCGTAAAACATACGCAGGGTAACTTGGCAGCCAGGTAAAAAGACCGGAAAATTAATAATAAAAGGGCGCGCTGTATACTTTGCGACCATGGTTAGAACTGGCGACAGAGCGAGCCCATAACGATAAATAACAACAAGGGGCCCATACTTTCTGCTGGGTTTCCCTGTTGCCGATGCCGTAGGAATGGTTATTGGCGTGTAGCACTCGGCGAGATAATAGTCATTGCTGTTTCTTATTGTTAGGCTGGGGCCCCTTTGCAGCAGTTATGGTTATGCTTCAAATTAGTCGTAATGTACAGATTCCGGACAACGAGATCGATCTGCAAGCGATTCGCGCCCAGGGCAGCGGTGGCCAAAACGTGAACAAGGTCGCCTCGGCGATTCATCTGCGTTTCGATATTCGCGCCTCCTCCCTGCCCGACCGCTACAAGGAAAGACTGCTGGCGTTGAGCGACCAGCGCATTACCAGTGATGGCGTGGTGGTGATCAAGGCCCAGCAGTTCCGCACCCAAGAAATGAACAAGGAAAATGCTCTGGCCCGGCTGGCCCAGTTGATAAAAAACGTGACGGTGGAACAAAAACCCCGCAAGGCCACCCGCCCTACCCTAGGGAGCAAACGCCGCCGCCTGGACAGCAAGACCAAGCACGGAAAAACCAAATCCCTGCGTGGCAAGGTGGATCCACACTAGAGATTGCTCACACAGACAGGGCGGGTGGTTCGCAGTGTACCGGCGTTGGTTGTTCCCTCTCTCATCGCCATCGCCAAACATGCACTGCGTTTTTATTCTTTGCTGGGCCATTGTGGGGGGCTGGGAACGGTATGAGTGAAGCGTGAGCAGGGTATAGATTCTCAGCTGCTGGCACCGTTATTGCCTGCATTGGGAGAAGGCTGCACGGTGGTGTTATCACCGCAGGGTTGTCGCAGCCTCGATGACACTGACACCTGAAATCGTTCAAGCCGCGCGGGCTGCGGCAGTCGCAACAGGCTAATGTGCTATTACCCCCGGTGGGATCGCGTAATGGCGGCGGTCTCAGGGCAACGGGTCGCCTGGGTGGCGGAACTCCACAATGGTTGGCTGACCGGCTCACACCCGGACAGAGGGAAGCGGCGCTGGCCGCGCTGGAGACTATGTTGGTAATGCGCAACGCACTGACTCTACTGTTGTTGAGCCTGCCGCTCACCGGGCTGGCTGACACCGATTGCGAAACCGGGTATTTTGCTTTGCAGCAGGCCCTGGCCCGAGCCGGCATTGATGATGCGCAGGCACGAACGCTGACAGGCTTCCCCCACTTGGGCGTGGATCGCTGGTTAGCCTTTCAGCAGCGCAAGGCCGTCAGCGAGCCTCAACAACAACAGTGGATTCGTTTGGCTACAGCCAAGGCCTGGCGAGATCAATCCGTGCTGGTTCAGCGGCTCACCACGGATGGCGATGGTTTTTCCCCGCAAACAGCGCAAACATTGTTGGCCTCCTGCCTACCGGTGCTCGCCGCGCGAACAGATTTTTCTGTGTTACCCCAAGCCGAGATTCCAGACAGTTACGCTACGTGGTTGCGGGTAGCCGGGATGTACCCTCTTATGGCCTGGCTGGCCACAGGATCGATTGATGATTATCACCGGGAAATGAGTGCGCGTTTTCGCGATCCGGCGCGTCAACCTCAGCAACAATTTTCGCCGCCTACGGGGGGCACTGTGCCGGTGACGCCGGACGTATTGTCGGCGAATCCGCTGCGCATACCTTTGCCGGACACAGAGCAATGGCAGGCAATGTTATCGCACTACGCGCCGGTTGTTGCGGTGTCCGACACCCAGCCTTGGAATGTGCCGGGGCGGATTCAGCTAGATGAAACGCGTACGCCGGTAATCCGCACTGAGACACCTGTCAGTTATACTTGGCCGAGCTGGACCCATTTTCGTAGCAAAAACCTTCTACAAATCAACTACCAGTTTTGGTTCAGCAAGCGCCCGAAAAAGGGCTGGCTGGATACCTATGCGGGCTCTCTTGATGGGATAATTTGGCGGGTGACCCTCAAGCCCAATGGCAAGGTTTTGTTTTACGACAGCATCCACCCTTGTGGCTGTTATCACAAAATCTATCCTGTCGACCCGACGTTGAAAGCGGCAGACATAGAGGGTGATAAGCCGGTGTTCTATCCCGGCCACGTGATGGATGCCCATGATGAACGCCTCACCCTGTTGCTGGAGCCAGACACCCATTATCTGGTTCGCGTGACCCAGACATCAGATCTCTTACCCACCAGCTCCTATCAGCTGGCTGATGCCAACGCGCTCCGAGCGTTGAAACATCAAGATGGTACTGTCGCCAGCCTGTTCAATGCCCGTGGGCTTGTGCCAATCTCAAAACGGGCAGAGCGGTTCTATTTATGGCCCATGGGAATACCGTCTGCCGGCGCCATGCGCCAGCCAGGCGAGCATGCGATCGCGTTCAAGGGTCGTCGTCATTTTGATGAAGCAACCTTGGCAGAAACATTGTTTGAATAGTACGCCGAGCTTTAGAGAAAGCCTCTCGCCTCTGCAAAAGCCCCATTAGTAGCGAATAGATCTGATATCTCGAGATTGCATCTTTAGGGTTGAGGGCTGTGTTTAACTCACGCTGCCGAACTCTTCACGCGCGTGGTACCGCAGAGCCAGTCTTCAAAGCCGGAACGCATGAAAATTAAGTGGGGCTTTTTCGTGGCGGGCCACTGGTTGGGCTGTTGATTGGAGTTTGCTATCCGGTTAGCGGCTAAGCCGGCTAGTAGAGCGATTATTCCTAGTGAAGCTATACGAAAATATAGGGCTGTATCCTTCCCTGTTACGGTGTAAAGAATTTATTGGGCGTGCCGCATAATAAAGTTCGGGTCTTTATGTCGAATAAGAGCACTGGGCTCTGTAGTAAATCGCTGATTTTCAGTGAGGGAGGCGGATAGCAAGGGCGCTCATTGACACAAACTCCTTATCCCTTTGGCGTTATAGGATTGCTCCCCTGCCCCTGCCCTTTGTTAAGCTTGGGGCCGCATTAATGCCTACGGAGCTAAACCATGAAAGCCATCGCTACCACCGGCTGGGGCCTCAAGCCCACCCTCTCTCTGATCAAAACAGCGGCTCCGGGACGATTAAAAGCGGATGACGTGCTGGTGGCTGTCCATGCAGCGTCGGTTAACCCCAAAGATTGGAAGCTGAACTACAATTTGGCGGTGGCAGCGAGCCCGGTGATGGTTAAACAACTAAAGCCCCTGTTTGGTGATGACCTGGCGGGCATCGTGGTGGACACGGGCCGTAATGTTAGTGACTTCGAGATCGGTGATGCGGTTTATGGAATGGATATGCGCCTGCGAACCGCATCGCTGGCAGAGCTGACCCTGATTGACCAGCGCCGCATTGCAAAAAAACCGGAGAACCTGTCATTTACTCAAGCCGCGGCCATGCCTCTGGCCGCCCTCACCGCGCTGCAAGGGTTGCGTAAAGGGAAAGCGGAAGCGGGGAAAAAGGTATTGATTATCGGCGCGTCTGGTGGAGTGGGTAGTTTCGCCGTTCAAATAGCGAAAAACCTGGGCTTGCATGTCACCGGTGTGTGCAGTGGTCGGAACACCGATTTTGTTCGTGAGTTAGGGGCGGATGCGGTGATTGATTACACCCAGGGGGATTACCGCCATTCGGCAGGTGAGTTCGATCTGGTATTCGATGTGACATCTTATGAAACGCCGCTAACGTGTGCCGCGCTGTTGGGCAAGAAGGGCTACTTCATTTCCACTGGTGGCGATGGCAAATCTATGTTGGCCACCCCGCTCTATCGGCTGTTGGGCAAAAAAGCCGGCACAGTGGTGGTCGAATCTTATCGGCGTGATCTGGAAACACTAAAGGCCATGGTGGAAGCGGGTTCTTTGACACCAGTAATCGATAGCGTTTTTACGTTGGCAGAGAGCGAAGCGGCCTATAACCGCAGCCGTTCCGGCCGCTGCCGGGGAAAAGTGGTTATTAATGTGGCTAACGCCTGACCGCCGATAGCGTTGGCAGGTCTATGGTCCGGTCGCGTCGGTTAGCCGCACGGCAACCCCTGTTTCAGTATTCCCTGCCCTTGAACCGAAAAGAGTTACCCACTGATACTTTACCAGAAGCAATGTGGCCTGTGCGGTGCTATGCCCTCGTTGGCTAGTGCTGAAGTCACCAACGAATTGGAATCGGAATTGTTCAGGCTGCTCAAGATCGGGCTGTATGGCGTAGCCCAGAGTGAAAGGTTCAGAGGCAATGAACCCTTTATCCTCAATATCCACAGCAACATTCAGGGCGTCAGCTGAAGCCATGAATGAAGGCAAGGGACGTGTTGAGCGACCATCGGATGCAGTGACCGCGCACTCA
>Ga0115549_1000165_pt1 | contig 43405 bp, 40 predicted proteins | sample COGITO_mtgs_1004_2_FD_87176 | JGI IMG/M metagenome (GOLD analysis project Ga0115549, IMG submission 87176) | Pelagic marine microbial communities from North Sea - COGITO_mtgs_100430 | ecosystem: Environmental > Aquatic > Marine > Epipelagic | place: Germany:Helgoland, sampling site Kabeltonne...
ATAGCCAAGGGGAAATTGGTTGGAGGCAGCCTTACGCTAATTACTGCTTTAATTGGAACACCCTATGAGATAAACTTTACAGACTGCATTGTTTGTATTGAAGACGTAGAGGAAAAGCCCTATCGCATAGACAGAATGCTCACACAATTAATAGGGACAAAAACATTTAAAAAAGCAGCAGGGATTGCTTTTGGGGTGTGTGCTGGCTGTGATACTGAAAAAGATAAGGGAAATTTTACCCTAAGAGAAGTGATTGAAAATAGAATAAGTCCTTTAAAAATTCCCGCTGCCTATGGATTGTCATTTGGTCATGTACCAGATAATTGTACCCTGCCTATAGGGGCTCAATCGGTTTTTAATGCAGCAAGTTTAGAGATTACAGTGACCGAAGCCGTAGTGAAATAACAAACACAGTTAAAAAACAAGGGAATTGTTTTACTATTGAAATAACTAATTGGCTACCTCACTAATAAACTTAATGCGATACAACCTAAGCTCCTCTTCTTCATAATCTCCATCAAAAGCCGCACTGGCTGTTTCAATATCATCCGAGTCAGATTGAAGAAAATAATCCTGTAACTCCTCTTGTTGGTCTTCATCTAAAATTTCATCTACCCAGTAACCCAGGTTTAATTTTGTCCCCGAAAAGACTATCTGCTCCATTTCTTTAATCAAATCATTTGTGGTGAGTCCTTTTGCTTGCGCTATGTCATCTAAAGGCAGTTTTCTATCAATATTTTGAATGACATACAGTTTCAAAACAGAATTGGCTCCAGTACTTTTCACGACCAAATCTTGGGGTCTATGAATGTCGTTGTCTGTTACATATTGATTAATAGCCTCTATAAATGGGGCACCATATTTTTTAGCTTTACCCTCGCCTACACCATGAATATTAACAAGTTCCCCGTGACTTAATGGGTATTTCAATGCCATATCTTGTAAAGAAGGCTCCTGAAAAATTACATATGGAGGTACACCGAGTTTCTTAGATTGAGAAACGGTAATTGACTTTAACAATTTATACAATACTTCATCTGCCACCCCAGCCGCGGCTTTAGCAGCACTCACAATAGCCTGATCATTAGCAGCATTATAAATATGGTCTTTTGTCATTAAAAAAGAAACTGGGCTGTCTAAATAAGATTTTCCATGGTCCGTTAATTTGAGAATACCGTACTGTTCAATTTCCTTTTTGAGAAAACCAGCTACCAAAGATTGGCGAATTAATGCCATCCAATACCCCTTTTCTTTTTCATTTCCAATACCAAAAAAAGGCTTTTCATCTGTTCTGTGGGAACTGATCAATGCATTGGACTTACCCACAAGCACCTTTACAATTTCTTTAGACTTAAACTTTTCTTTAGTTTGTTGCACAACAACAAGTAATTTCACCAGCTGCTCCCCTGCCTCTTCTTTCTCTTTAGGATTTCTTGAATTATCATCCATACCTGCACCTTCGCCATGAACCTCATCAAAATCTTCACCAAAGTAGTGAAGTATAAATTTTCTTCTTGAAATGGAAGTCTCTGCAAAGCCAACAATTTCTTGAAGTAATGCGTTGCCAATCTCTTGTTCGGCAACGGGTTTACCCGCCATGAACTTTTCTAACTTCTCTACATCTTTATAAGAGTAAAAGGCCAAGCAATGTCCTTCTCCTCCATCTCTTCCAGCCCTTCCTGTCTCTTGATAGTAGCTTTCGATACTCTTGGGAATATCGTGGTGAATTACATACCTCACGTCTGGTTTATCTATACCCATACCAAAGGCTATAGTCGCCACCACAACATCTACCTCCTCCATGAGAAACATATCCTGATATTTAGACCTCGTTTTAGTGTCAAAACCAGCATGATAAGGCACAGCACTCACCCCATTTACTTGTAAAATCTGGGCCAGTTCCTCTACTTTTTTTCTGCTAAGGCAATAAATAATACCCGATTTTCCAACATGTTGTTTTACGAATCGAATAATATCTGCCTCTACATTCTGGGTTTTGGGCCTAACTTCATAAAAAAGATTAGGTCTATTAAAGGAAGATTTAAAAACGGTTGCATCTGTAATGCCCAAATTTTTAATAATATCTTCCTGAACTTTAGGTGTTGCAGTGGCCGTAAGACCTATGATTGGAATATTTGCACCAACCCTATCAATAATTCTTTGTAAATTCCTGTATTCAGGCCTAAAATCATGTCCCCATTCTGAAATACAATGTGCTTCATCTACAGCAACAAATGAAACCGTGACGGTATTTAAAAAAGCCACATTCTCCTCTTTTGTAAGAGATTCAGGTGCTACGTATAAAAGTTTTGTAATTCCATTGACAACATCGCTTTTGACTTGTTTTATTTCTGTCTTTGTCAAAGATGAATTCAATACATGGGCCACTCCAGGATTTGCGGAAACCCCTCTAATGGCGTCTACCTGATTTTTCATTAATGCAATTAACGGAGAAACTACTATGGCTGTTCCCTCTTGAAGTAAAGCGGGCAACTGATAGCACATGGATTTACCTCCACCAGTAGGCATGATTACGAAACTATGCTTCTTGGCCAGTACATTTTTAATTACTGCTTCTTGACGGCCTTTAAACTCCGAGAAACCAAAGTATTGTTTCAGGGCAGCACGCAAGTCATAATCATTCATTTCCATAAGATTGTTCCGTCAAATTTTTGGGGTGGGTCTTTTTCACTTAATAATTAAAGTAAAAACACCTCATATAGGTATCTTTGTGTAATTTTGTGTTCTAAATATAATACATTCTTTTCGCAAAAGAACCATAAAAAATATTTTTCAGTTGAATTCTACTCCAAAAATTTTAGAGAGTGCCGTTAGAACTTTTCAAATTGAAAGGGATGCCTTAGACGCCATTATACCTCTATTAAATACTGCATTTGAAAAGGCCGTTCAAACCATATTACAATCTACTGGCAGAGTAGTTATTACAGGTATTGGCAAAAGTGCCATAATCGCCAATAAAATAGTGGCCACCATGAATTCAACAGGTACTCCTGCTATTTTTATGCACGCCGCAGACGCCATTCATGGTGATTTAGGCACCATTCAAAACGGAGATCCTGTCATATGCATTTCAAAAAGCGGAAACACTCCTGAGATTAAAGTTTTGGTGCCGCTCTTAAAGAGAGGGCAAAATCCATTAATAGCGATTACTGGAAACACTGATTCATTTTTAGCCCAGCACGCAGATTTTGTATTAAACACATACGTAGCTAAAGAAGCATGTCCAAATAACTTAGCCCCTACCACAAGTACTACTGCTCAATTGGTGATGGGAGACGCAATTGCCATATGTCTTTTAGAGCTTAAAGAATTTGGATTTAAAGATTTTGCCCAATACCATCCCGGAGGTGCCTTAGGGAAAAAATTGTATTTGAGGGTTTCTGATCTGGTTAAAAACAACGCCACTCCTATGGTAACGCCTCAAACTAAAGTAAAAGAAGTCATTATGGAGATTTCTAAAAAGCTTCTAGGTGCTGCAGCTGTGGTAGAGGGAAATACGATTGTGGGTGTTGTTACAGATGGAGATATTCGAAGAATGCTAAATAAACACGACAATATTGCTGCCCTCTGTGCCAAAGATATTATGAGTCATTCTCCCAAAACCATTTCGCAAGAAGCAATGGCGGTAGAAGCACTTAAAATAATGCAAGAAAATCATATTACGCAATTGTTAGCGGTTCATGAAAATAAATATGTGGGAATTGTACATTTACATAACTTAATTCAAGAAGGACTTTTATAATGGCGCAAAAAAAGAATGTGAATGAGATGTCATTCTTAGACCATCTAGAAGAACTTAGGTGGCATCTTATAAGGGCTACCATGGGCGTTCTTATTATTGGGACTGTGGCTTTTTTAATGAAAGACTTTGTTTTTGAAACGGTCCTATTTGGACCTAAAAAACCTGATTTTCCCACTTACAAAATGTTTTGCAACCTATCTCAATTATTGGGTTTTAGCGATGCATTTTGTAGCAGTGAGCCGCTGTTTAGAATTCAGAGCAGGGAAATGGCAGGGCAATTTTCTGCACATATTTGGACTTCAATTTGGGCAGGTCTTATTGTAGGGTTTCCATATGTATTATATGAAATATGGAAATTTATTGGTCCTGGATTACACGAAACAGAGAGAAAAAATGCCAGGGGGTTTATTTTTGTAGCCTCTTTTTTGTTTTTCTCTGGTGTCCTTTTTGGCTATTATATAGTGGCTCCTTTATCTATCAATTTCTTGGGAAGTTACACGGTAAGTAAAGAGGTATTTAATGACATAGATTTAAATTCTTATGTAGCTACCGTAAGAGCATCCGTATTGGCTTGTGGGCTTATTTTTGAATTACCTATCATTGTTTACTTTCTTACTAAGGTTGGTTTAGTCACTCCAGAGATACTCAAAAAGTACCGTAAAATTTCATTGGTAGTTGTTTTAATACTATCTGCAATCATTACACCTCCAGATGTTGCCAGCCAAGTAGTTGTGGCTGTTCCTATTATGATTTTATACCAAATCAGTATTGTGATTTCAAGAATTGTGATTAAAAGAGATTTAAAAAAGATGCGTAAAAATGGAAAATAAAGTTCAAGAGTTTAATGATTATAGGGCCAAGATGAATGATAAAATCTTAGCAGACAATAATAAGTTAATCAAGCGTATTTTTAATTTGGACACCAATGCTTTTGCAGAAGGAACCTTAGATGTGAAAACAAAAGAACTTTTAGGTTTGGTAGCATCTGCTGTGCTGCGCTGTGATGACTGTGTAAAATATCACTTAGAGGGGTCTTCAAAGGCAGGAGCTAGTCATGAAGAAGTCATGGAAACCCTAGGAATAGCTACCTTAGTGGGAGGAACTATAGTCATTCCCCATTTGAGAAGGGCTTACGAATACTGGGAAGCCATTCAAGAAGAAAATAAATAGCAAATACCAAACAACTGTCTATGAAACTAAGTGCCACTAACATCATGAAATCTTACCGCGGTCGCACCGTAGTTAAAGGTATTTCTCTAGAAGTAAACCAAGGAGAAATAGTGGGTTTATTAGGACCAAACGGAGCAGGTAAAACCACTTCATTTTATATGATAGTAGGCCTTATCAAACCCAATGGAGGTGCCATACATTTAGACCAAACAAACATCACCAATTACCCTATGTACAAACGTGCTCAAAGCGGTATTGGCTATTTGGCTCAAGAGGCTTCTGTGTTTAGAAAACTCAGTATTGAAGAAAATATCATGAGTGTATTACAACTCACTAATCTCACCAAGAAAGAGCAAGAAATGAAAATGGAATCCCTCATTGAAGAATTTAGTTTGGGGCACATCAGAAAAAACAGGGGCGATTTACTTTCTGGGGGAGAAAGAAGAAGAACAGAAATTGCTAGAGCTTTAGCTACAGACCCAAAATTTATACTCTTAGACGAACCTTTTGCTGGTGTAGATCCCGTTGCAGTAGAAGATATTCAAAGAATTGTGGCCCAGCTTAAAGATAAAAATATTGGAATATTAATTACAGACCACAATGTCCAAGAGACTTTAGCCATTACAGAAAGGTCTTACCTCATGTTCGAGGGTGGTATATTAAAGGCTGGAATTCCGGAAGATTTAGCCAAAGATGAAATGGTTAGAAAAGTGTATTTGGGTCAAAATTTTGAGCTCAGGAAAAAGAAGCTGGACTTTTAATGGAGCTTCTTAGAAAATAAGCCACTGAATAAGTACATTAGAATGACCAAAGCCAATCCGGCAAATTCAAGTGCCATTAAAAGTATAACAGAGGTAAAAATAAAAGAATATCTAAGCTCATTTCCCCGCCATTTAAAATTTTTAAATTTCAAAGAAAAAAGCTTTATGGGCGCATTCATTACTGTGACAATGAAAACAGAAAAGCCTACCAGAAAATAGGGAGACAATAAGACTTCTTTTAACCCATCTGCCGTAGGAAAAAAAAGCATACAAGGCACGGAGAGTACAAGTAGTGCAGCTGCAGGGGTGGGCAAGCCAATAAAATGATCCGTTTGTCTTGTGTCAATATTGAAAAAAGCCAATCGGAAAGCTGCCCCAATAGGAATGATTAGCCCAACCAATGGAAGCTGATCAAATATGAGCACCTCCACTAAAGTGAATCCAGAGGGATTTAACATCTTATAAATTGCCAAGCCAGGGACTACACCAGAAGTTACTAGATCTGCCAAAGAATCTAACTGTTTACCCATTTCACTTTTTACATCTAATATTCGGGCTGCAAAACCATCAAAAAAGTCAAAAACAATGCCTGTAAAAACAAATAGCATTGCTAAAAGTATTTCATTTTCTAAAACAGCAATTACAGCCAATAAACCGGACAATAAATTCAATGCGGTAATCGCATTTGGAATAAAACTTTTAATATTTTTCACAGGTCAAAAATACAATAATAACACAACATCTCACTAAAGCTGGCAGAGAAATGGGATTTGTATATATTTACATAAATATTACCACAGTTCATGAAGCCCAATCTATTTCACAATTTTCTTGTTTTTGTTTTCTTAACCTTACAGGTCCAAGCACAAGATTTTAAATTAAGTGAGTATGCCGCTATAAGCATCTTAACTTGTGAACCTGGGACAGATTTATATGCCTCTTTTGGGCATTCAGCCATAAGGGTTCAAGACCCTATGATGCAGTTAGACATAATCTACAATTATGGCATATTTGATTTTTATGCACCAAATTTCTACACTAATTTCATCAAGGGAAAGCTTACTTATACCCTTGGAAGACAATATTTTAGCGACTTTCTTTTTGAATATGAAATGGAAAACAGAAGTGTCAAAGAGCAAGTACTCCGTTTGGATAAAAACAGCAGGGACCGCCTATTTAATTTTTTAGAAAAGAACTACCGACCAGAAAATAGGGACTACGCTTATGATTTTTTCTTTAACAACTGTGCCACAAAAATCAGAGACCTCATAGGAGAAAACGGACTTATAAGCGGCATACAAATAAACCAAGCTACTGACCTCAAAAAAACTTTTAGAGACCTACTCTCTGAAAACTTGGCTGCAAACAGCTGGGCTTTATTTGGTATAAATTTAGCATTAGGGGCCAAAGTAGACAAAATAGTGGCCCCAAGAGAATATCAATTCTTACCAACCTATCTCTCAGAATCATTGGAAATTCTCACAATTCGTGGCTTACCCCTTGTAGAAAATGATCGCATGTCTTACGAATCAAAGCCCAAACCAAAAATTCAAGAAGGTTTATACAGCACACCCGCTTTTACAAGCTTTTTAATATTAATTCTCACCCTAATCATAGGTGCAATAGAATATTTTACTGGAAAAAAATTATGGGGTTTTAATTTAATATTATTTGGATTAAGTGCTTTGGGGAGTCTGTTGCTGCTCTTTTTGTGGTTTCTGACTGACCACCACCCTACCGTGCACAATTTTAACTTATTATGGTTGTCTCCATGGGCATTTTTAATGCTTTGGATTAACATAAAAACCAGAGGCAACAAGCCCACCAAAATACAGCGATACATTGCTTTAGTTTTTGTTTTATTACTCAGTGCAACACCAGTAATACACTGGATAGGAATACAAAAATTCGATCCCTTATTTTTCCCAATCATAGGGGCTATATGGATGAGAAGCGTACCTTTGGCGTTTCAATGGAACCCTGTAAAATAGCCCCGTTATATGAACCTTTTAAGTGTTGAGAATATTAGTAAATCCTACGGGGAACTGGTCTTGTTTGAGCAATTGTCATTTGGAGTCAATAAGGACCAAAAAATTGCTTTAATTGCTAAAAATGGCAGTGGTAAAACGGCTATTTTAAATATCCTTTCAGGATTAGATCAGCCAGACCAAGGCATGGTTAATTACAGAAAAGACATTAAAGTGTCTTTTTTAGCCCAGGAGCCAATTCTCGCAGAAAACAGTACTATTGAACAATGTATTCTAGCTTCAGACAATGAGGTCTTAAAAGTCATAGCCAATTATGAGAAGGCATTATTAGACATGGACAATGCAGATGGCTACCAAAAAGCCTTTGATGCCATGGATAGACACGCCGCTTGGGACTTTGAGACCCAATACCAACAAATACTATCCAAACTAAAACTAGACGACCTTCAACTTAAAGTTTCCGCTTTATCTGGAGGACAAAAAAAACGGGTTGCGTTAGCCAACGCATTACTTAATAAACCTGATTTGCTCATTTTAGACGAACCTACAAACCACTTAGATTTAGAAATGATCGAATGGCTGGAAGTTTATTTTGCCAAAGAAAACATTACCCTATTTATGGTGACGCACGACCGCTATTTTTTAGAACGTGTTTGCAATGAAATTGTTGAATTAGACCAAGGGCAATTATACACCTATAAAGGGAATTACGCTTATTATTTAGAAAAAAAAGAGGCCAGACTATCACAAGAACAAGTAGAACAACACAAATCCAAAAGACTCTTTAAAAAAGAATTGGATTGGATGCGACGTCAGCCAAAGGCAAGAACAACAAAATCAAAATCTAGAATAGATGACTTTGCCCAAATAAAAGAACGTGCCCATCAAAGAAGACAAGACCATGAAATTCAACTTGAAATTGACATGGAACGTATGGGGACAAAAATCTTAGAATGTCACAAACTATTTAAATCCTTTGGAGATAAATCAATTTTAGACGGTTTTGATTATAATTTCCTAAGAGGGGAACGCATAGGGATTATTGGGAAAAATGGCACAGGAAAATCTACCTTTCTCAATATTCTTACTGGAAAGGAAAGCGTAGACGGTGGGAAAATAGTCGTTGGAGACACCATTAAATTTGGCTACTATACCCAGGACGGCATTCCATCAAAATCTGGACAAAAAGTGATTGATGTCATTCGTGAATTTGGAGACTATATTCCACTAAAAAAAGGACGGCAAATTTCTGCCCAACAATTATTAGAGCGCTTTTTATTCGACAGAAAAAAACAATATGATTTTGTTGAAAAGCTCAGTGGAGGAGAACGCAAAAGGCTGTATTTATGTACCGTACTTATACAAAACCCAAACTTTTTGATATTAGATGAACCCACCAATGATCTAGATATAGTTACTTTAAATGTCTTGGAGTCATTTTTATTGGATTATCCTGGATGCTTGCTCGTTGTATCTCACGACCGCTATTTTATGGATAAAATAGTAGACCACTTATTTGTTTTCAGAGGAGCGGGATATATAGAAGACTTCCCTGGGAATTATTCTGATTTCAGGGCATACGAAGACAGTCAAGACCAAGAACAAGAGCCCATAAAGCCTAAAAGCATCCAACAACAAACAGCTGCAAAAACAGCAACAACTACTCAAAAACAAAAAATATCCTTTAATGAACGAAAAGAGTACCAACAACTTGAGTCTAAAATAAGAAGTTTGGAGAAAGACAAATTGGCCTTAGAACAAAGTTTTTTTGAAGAAGGATTGTCTGTGGAGACAATAGAAGACAGGTCAAAAAAACTTCAAGAAGTCATTGAAACCATAGAGCTAAAAACAATGCGCTGGTTTGAATTAGCAGCAAAAATTGAAGGCTAGTGAAAAATAAAATTGGGGCATATATAGCTTACTTAAAATACCTCTGGAGGTCTAGTGACCAACACAGCGTTCATTCCCCCTTTGTTTTTGAATTATTGACAAAATGCATCCATAAAGTACCAAAAGGCTCAAAAACAAGCGCTTATAACCAAGCCATTAAAGCTTATTTAGAGAAAAAAAATATTCCGTTAATCAGTCCATTAACTGAGTTAACAATCTTAGAAACTTCCCTAACAAATAGGGGAGTTACAGCTTATTTTGTTGAAGAAATTAATGCCGATTTTAAACAAAAAGAGCTGTGGCAAAAACTAATTTCAGATAAAAACATTCAAATAAGTATTGATTACTGGAGTTTTGGACTTATTTTTACAAAAAAAGATCAAGAAAAAGAACATTTCATTTTGTTTAAGAATTCATGGAGATAATTCATATTTAAACAATTAATATTCAAACCCAAAACTGTTAAGCGCTATGAAAATTTACACCAAAACAGGTGACAGGGGAATGACAAGCTTATTCAATGGAAAAAGAGTACTAAAAAATGACCTTCATTTAGATTCATACGGTTCTTTAGACGAATTGAATGCTTGGATAGGTTTACTCAGAGAAGGTGCTGTAGTGGCTTCACAAAAACCCCTATTACTCGAAATACAAAAACATTTATTTGAAATTGGTGCCATCCTAGCGAATCCAACAAAAGAAGGAGAAAAACCCAAAGCCATTCCCACAAAGAACACAGATGACTTAGAGTTTGCCATTGATCAAATGGAACTCTCTTTGGACCCATTAACAAACTTTATACTTCCAGGAGGGAGTACTTATGTCTCCTACTGCCATTTAGCCAGAACCGTAAGTAGAAGGGCAGAAAGACTTCTTGTATCGCTTCATATGGAGCAACCTATTGATATTACTGTACTCGAATACATCAATAGACTTTCAGATTACTTTTTTATACTCAGCAGGTATGCTGCCAAAAATGGCGGTGTTGAAGAGGTGAAATGGATGCCATCCTAGTATTTTTTCTTATAATTTAAAATTTAAACTTAAAATAACTTGTGTATTCTAGTTTAAAAATTACTTTTGCAAAAATCTAAAACAGAACCCCATGTATTGGACATTAGAATTAGCTTCATATTTGAGTGATGCCCCTTGGCCAGCTTCAAAAGACGAATTAATCGATTACGCTATTAGAACAGGAGCTCCTTTAGAAGTCGTTGAGAATTTACAATCAATGGAAGAAGAAGGTGGAGAAATTTACGAGTCTATTGAAGAAATATGGCCAGATTATCCAACAGATGAAGACTACCTCTGGAATGAGGATGAATATTAAAAGTATAGAAATCTATTTGACTTAGATTTCCCGAAAAAAGTCTCCTTGGAGGCTTTTTTTTTGCTTATTTTTGAAAGGATATGTCATATAACATGACAACAAAGACCACGGCATGAAATTTGTAATTTATTTGCCAAAAAACACACCTTTACCAATTCGCGTAACACACGCAGAGAACTGATCATATGAGTTTTATAAACAACGTACTTAAAGTATTTGTAGGAGACAAAGCAAAGAAAGATGTCAAAGCCCTACAACCCCTGATAGATAAAATTAATGCCTTTGAAAAAGAAATGGAAAGCCTATCTCACGACGCATTGAGAGAGAAGACCCATGGCTTTAAAAAATTACTAAAGGAGGCAACAGCAAGCACCGAGAGTGAAATTGAATCCTTAAAATTAGCGGCCTTAAACGAGACTGATATTGACAAAAACGAAGATACTTACAACAAAATTGACCAGCTGAAAGAAGCACAGTACAGCATTACTGAAAAAGTATTAGAAGATATTTTACCTGAAGCATTCGCCCTAGTCAAAGAAACTGCAAAAAGATTTACTCAGTCAGAAGAAATAGCCGTAACAGCTTCTGCGTCAGACAGAAAAGCTGCCGCCACCAAAGACTACGTAAACATACAAGATGACACTGCAATTTGGAGTACAAGCTGGGACGCAGCAGGTAAAAAAGTAAAATGGGATATGATCCATTATACTGTTCAGCTTATTGGAGGAATAGCGCTACACCAGGGGAAAATTGCAGAGATGCAAACAGGAGAAGGGAAAACCTTAGTGGCCACCCTACCGGTTTATTTAAATGCGCTTACAGGAAATGGGGTACACTTAGTGACCGTGAACGATTATTTGGCTAAAAGGGATAGTGCATGGATGGCTCCTTTGTTCGAATTCCACGGAATGACCATAGACTGTATTGACCACCACCAACCAAATTCTCCGGGGAGAAGGGCTGCATATGAAGCAGACATTACCTATGGCACCAATAATGAATTCGGATTTGACTACCTACGTGACAATATGGCGCACAGTCCAACCGATTTAGTACAAAGAGCGCCAAACTTTGCCATTGTAGATGAAGTAGATTCCGTCCTTGTGGACGATGCCCGAACACCACTCATCATTTCAGGTCCTGTTCCAGAAGGTGACAGACACGAATTCACAGAGTTAAAGCCAAGGGTAAACGAATTGGTAAACATGCAAAGACAGTACCTCACTGGTATCTTGTCAGAGGTTAAAAAGCTAATCGCAGCTGGGAACGAAAAAGAAGGAGGGTTCCTTTTACTCAGGGTCCACAGAGGGTTACCAAAAAATAAAGCCCTCATTAAATTTTTAAGTGAGGAAGGCGTAAAACAACTGTTACAAAAAACAGAGAACTTCTACATGCAAGACAACAACAAGCAAATGCCAGAGGTAGACGCTGAATTGTGGTTTGTAATTGAAGAAAAAACCAATCAAATAGACCTTACTGAAAAAGGGGTTTCATACCTTTCTACAGAAGAAGACAAAGAATTTTTTGTTTTACCAGATATTGGTTCAGCCATTGCTGAGATTGAAAACAAAGGGCTTGAATTAGAAGAAGAAGCCACCGAAAAGGACCAATTATTTAAAGACTTTTCTATTAAAAGTGAGCGCATTCATACCTTAAACCAACTGTTAAAAGCCTATACTTTATTTGAAAAAGATGTTGAGTATGTAGTCATGGACAATAAAGTCATGATTGTAGACGAACAAACAGGAAGGATTATGGATGGTAGAAGGTATTCAGATGGCCTACACCAAGCCATTGAAGCCAAAGAAAATGTAAAAATCGAGGCCCTTACACAAACTTTTGCCACCGTTACCTTACAGAATTACTTTAGAATGTACAAGAAGTTAGCTGGTATGACAGGTACCGCTATTACTGAAGCTGGGGAGTTTTGGGAAATTTACAAATTAGATGTCATGGAGATCCCCACCAATAGACCTATTTCTAGGGCAGATAAAGATGACCTGATTTACAAAACCAAAAGAGAAAAATACAATGCCATTATAGAAGAAGTCACCAAACTATCTGCAGCAGGGAGACCCACACTAATTGGTACTACCTCCGTAGAAATTTCTGAATTACTTTCCAAAATGCTTGGCATCAGAAAAGTACCCCATAATGTATTGAATGCCAAGTTGCATAAAAAAGAAGCAGATATTGTTGCAGAAGCTGGAAATGCAGGCGTGGTTACAATTGCAACCAACATGGCTGGAAGGGGAACAGACATTAAACTTTCAGAAGAAATTAAAGCCGCCGGTGGACTTGCCATTATTGGAACTGAAAGACATGATTCTAGAAGGGTAGACAGACAGCTAAGGGGAAGGTCTGGAAGACAAGGAGATCCAGGTAGCTCTCAATTTTATGTCTCATTAGAAGACAATCTAATGCGACTCTTTGGATCAGACAGGGTAGCCAAACTCATGGATAGAATGGGCTTAGAAGAGGGAGAAGTGATCCAACATTCTATGATGACAAAATCCATAGAGCGGGCTCAGAAAAAAGTAGAAGAAAATAATTTTGGGGTTCGTAAACGTCTTTTAGAATACGACGACGTCATGAACGCACAAAGAGAAGTGGTCTATAAGAGAAGGAGGCACGCTTTACAAGGCGAACGTCTTAAATTAGACATTGCCAACATGATATTTGATACTTGTGAAATCATTACAGGAGACAATAAAGCGGCCAGTGATTTTAAAAACTTTGAATTTGAACTGATCAAATACTTTGGAATGACAGCACCATTCTCAGAGGAAGAATTCTTAAAAGAAGCGCCTAACAGCCTTACTAGAAAAACATACAAATCTGTACTAGTTCATTATCAAAATAAAATGGCCCGCAGCAGCCAAACCGCCTTTGGGGTAATTAAGAATGTATACGAAGACCAATCCAATAAGTTTGAGCGTATTGTAGTGCCTTTTACAGATGGAATTAAAACCTTAAACGTGGTAACAGACCTCACCAAAGCCTATGAGAGTGAAGGAAAGCAACTCATCACTGACTTTGAGAAAAACATTACTCTAGCCATGGTAGACGAGGCTTGGAAAACACATTTGAGAAAAATGGATGAGCTTAAACAGTCTGTGCAGTTGGCTGTTCACGAACAAAAAGATCCTTTATTAATTTATAAGTTTGAAGCTTTTGAACTGTTCAAGGGTATGTTAGAAAGGGTCAATAAAGACATTGTTTCTTTCTTATTCAAAGGAGAACTTCCCACTGAGAATCCGAATCAAATTCAAGAAGCCAGGCAGCAACGCAGGGCCAAAGAAAACCTTCAAACAACCAAAGAAGAAATTCCTAATGTAGATGAAATGGCTGCTAAAAGTAGGGCGATAAGTCAAAACCAAGCAGGTAGACCATCAGTGACAGAAACCATTGTTAGAACAGAAGCTAAAATTGGAAGAAATGATAAAGTAACCATTCAGAATGTAATGAGTGGAGAACAAAAAACATTAAAATACAAACAAGCTGAATCACTTTTAAAAGAAGGCAGCTGGATCATCACAAAATAGTGACCCTGGACCCAATCGAAAATCACTAACCACAAAAACCACCCAATGAAAAAGCCACTACACTTATTAATTGCTTTACTAACTATCAGCATTGGTTTTGGACAATCTGCAGAAGGAGACGGTCCACACAGCCAACTAATTATTAGAGGGGTTACCCTAATCAATGGAAATGGAGCACCTCCAAGAGGACCAATAGATATTGTAGTAGAAGGAAATAAAATTACTCAAATAGCGGTAGTGGGGTATCCTGGTGTGGCTATTACAGAAAAGAGTAGGCCTACGCTAAAAGCAGGAGGAAAAGAGTTAGATGCATCGGGCATGTATTTAATGCCTGGTTTTATAGACATGCATGGACATATTGGGGGCCGCGCACAAGGAGCAGAACCAGAATATGTGTTTAGACTCTGGATGGCCCATGGGGTAACAACAGTGAGAGAACCCTCTGGAAGAGGACTAGAATTTACCCTAGACCTAAAAAGAAAATCAGAAAAAAACAGCATAGTAGCTCCGAGACTTTTCGCTTATACGGGCTTTGGGTCTGGAAGTAAAAAAGACATTAACACACCAGAGGAGGCTAGAGAATGGGTGAGGGATAATGCAAAACAAGGCGCAGACGGAATTAAATTTTTTGGTGCTGCTCCAGCTATTATGCAAGCCGCACTAGAAGAAAACAAAAAGCTAGGATTAGGTTCTGCATGCCACCATTCACAAATGGATGTGGCGCGATGGAATGTATTACACTCCGCTAGAGCCGGACTGACTAGTATGGAACATTGGTATGGTTTGCCGGAGGCATTGTTCTCAGACAGAACAGTCCAAAACTATGCATTAGATTACAACTATCAAAACGAACAACACCGCTTTGAGGGTGCTGGACAACTCTGGGAACAGGCAGCTGCCCCCTACTCCGACCATTGGAATAATGTAATGAATGAACTCATCGCATTGGATTTTACCATGGACCCCACCTTTAATATTTATGAGGCCAATAGAGACCTTCAAAGGGCTAGAAGGGCAGAATGGCATGAGGATTACACCCTGCCATCCTTGTGGAAATTTTATGAACCAAGTAAAATATCGCATGGCTCCTACTGGCACAATTGGGGTACCGAACAAGAGGTGGCTTGGAAAAGAAATTACAAACTTTGGATGACTTTCATCAATGAATATAAAAACCGAGGCGGAAGGGTTACTACAGGTTCAGATTCAGGATTTATTTATCAGCTCTATGGTTTTGCCTACGTAAGGGAATTAGAGCTTCTCAGAGAGGCAGGATTTCACCCGCTAGAAATTATCAGATCTGCTACTTTAAACGGCGCAGAAGCACTAGGAATGGAAGACCAGTTAGGTACTGTAGAAGTGGGTAAATTGGCAGATTTTGTGATCGTAGATCAAAACCCCCTTCAAAACCTAAAAGTCCTTTATGGAACAGGCGCAGTTTCTTTGACTGAAGACAATCAAGTGGTTAGAAAAGGCGGGGTAAATTACACGGTTAAAGACGGAATTATTTACGACGCAAAAGCCCTATTGAAAGAAGTTAAAGACATGGTAGACGCTGCTAAAGAAAAAGAAGGCTTTAAGATTACCCAGCCTGGGGTAAAACAATAGGAACCTTCTACACTTTTTATTTCATTTGTTTGCTGGCAAGTGGCTTGTGTGGTTTGTAAGACTATTTTACATGACGACTGCTGTGTTTGAACCGATCTTTAAAACCCTTTGGTAGTCTCTTTTTTTTGTAACTTGTTATACAAAAAAAAGAGACTATGATTTCTAAAACATTTATGACAAATGCTTTTCTGTGGTGTACTTTAGCACTTGCTTTAGTACTACAACCATCTGAAAAAGCCCCTCAAAATTCATATACTGAAACCGCCTATTTTGCCAGTGGTTGCTTTTGGTGTGTAGAGGCTATTTTTGAATCTGTAACAGGGGTTGGAGATGTGGTTTCAGGCTATGCTGGGGGAACAGAAAAAAATCCTACCTACAATCAAGTTGCAGGAGGCAGAACCACACATGCAGAGGCTGTCATGGTACCTTACAACCCAAAGCAAGTTTCCTATGAAACTTTAGTTAAAGTATTTTTTGGGTCCCACGATCCCACTACCCGCAACAGACAAGGACCAGACAGAGGTCCTCAATATAGGTCAATTGCTTTTTACAAAACAAGTGCTGAAAAAGCAGTTATTACAACGCATATAGATGTATTAAACACCGAGAAGGCTTTTAATAACCCAATAGTGACACAAATAATGCCTTTCACAATATTTTATGAGGCAGAAGATTACCACCAAGATTTTGAAGCTAGAAACCCAAACAATCCATATGTAAGGGCGGTGTCTGTGCCCAGGTTATTAAAATTCAAAGCTAAATTTCCAAAACTATTAAAAGCCTCTCATTAAATGAGTGTTCACAAAGCAGCTTTAATAGAGGTATTTACTTTAGAAAATGAATTTCTAAAAATGGAAGTATTGAATTATGGTGCTATTATTAAAAGTTTAAAACTAAAGCTTGAACACGAAGAATCACAAGAATTGGTCGCAGGACATCCTGAGGTATTATTATATTTAGAGGACCCTTGGTTTCTTGGGGCTTGCCTAGGACCATTTGCAGGGAGAATTAAAAGAAAAAACAGCCCTTCAAATACTGTAGACTTTCCAGGAAATACTGAAAACATTGAATTGCATGGAGGGAAGCAAGCCTATTCCAAACAGTTTTGGCAATTAGAAAAAATAGGCTCAGGAGCAGCCCCTTTTATTTGTCTTTCTTATTGCCAACAAGTACAGCAAGAAAGAGTTAGTAATCATAAGGCTTTAAAATCAGGGACCATTAAAACATTACTGACCTATAGCCTCATAAATAATGAATTAAAAATAAGCTATAACAGCACTTCTACTGTCCCTCAGGTGTTTAACTTAAGCAATCACAGTTATTTTATTTTAGACCAAGCCCAGGATGTTTCAGATTACCTTTTAGAAATTAATGCATTCCATAGGATACAAACAGACCACCAATTATTACCAACTGGAAAGCTGCTTTCATTAAAAAATGATGCCTATCATTTTAGCCCACCAAAAAAAATAAATCAAATAGAACTAGACACGCCATTTGTATTGAACCATACAAGTAAATTAGGACAAAGAGCAGCTAGTGTGTACTCTGAAAAAAGCAAGTTACGTATGGATGTTTATACAGACCAAGACATCCTAGTATGCTTTACACCCCAAGAATTTACAGGAATTTGTTTTGAAACCCAGGGATACCCAGATGCACCAAGCCATGAAAATTTTAAGACCATAGTCATAGATAAAGACAGGCCTTACCAACAAGAGACCCGATACAAATTTGAAAAAACAGCCGAGTAATTCCCTAATTATTATCGAATATTAAGGGCGCTCACACACAAAAACCATGAAAAATAACCTATCAATATCGGTACCCAAATTGATCAAAGGGATTGTTAATGGTGAAATACCCGCTTTGAGCAAGGCTATTAGCTTGGTAGAAAGCAAATTACCCATTCACCAAAAATGGGCCCAGGAATTAGAGGTCGCCTTTTCAAAAGAAAATCCAAATACGATAAGAGTGGGTATTTCTGGGGTTCCAGGAGTAGGTAAAAGCACTTTAATTGAAGCATTGGGTATGTATCTTGTGGAGAAGGGACTTAGACTAGCCGTACTAACCATTGATCCCAGTAGCCAACAAAGTGGCGGAAGCATCCTGGGAGATAAAACAAGGATGGACCAACTGGCTGCGCACAAGAGTGCATATATAAGAACTACGGCTGCAGCAAGTACTTTGGGTGGTGTGGCACAAAATACCCGCTCAAGTATCCTTTTCTGTGAAGCTGCTGGCTTTGACGTAATCATTGTAGAAACGGTAGGGGTTGGACAAAATGAATTGGAAGTTCATGAAATGGTAGACGCACTTTTACTCCTTCAATTGCCCGGAGCTGGAGATGAAATTCAAGGTATTAAAAGAGGACTACTGGAGGTGGCAGACGCCTTGTTAATTAACAAGGCAGACGGGGCGCAAGCCCCGTTAGCCAAAAAAGCACAGCAGTATTTCAAGGCTTCTTTTCATGGTTTTAGGCCCAGAAAAAACGGATGGGAGCCCCCGGTACTTTTGGCTTCTGCCATTGAAAATCGCGGTGTAAAAGAAATGTGGCAAAGCATAGAAGATTTTATTCGCCTTCAAAAGAAACATGGTGATTTTGAGCTAAAAAGAACCGCTCAAAAAATTCTAGGACTGCACCGACTTGTTTGCCAGCGTTTAGAAGCCTCTTTTTACGCAGACAAGAAGGTTCAAAATGAAATTCCTGATATAAAAAGACAACTCACCAATGGCACTTTAAGCATCTCTAAAGCGGCTGAAATACTTATTGATGGATATAGAAATAGCTACAAAAAGTCATTATAATTTAAAAATCTAATCAAAAATAGGTCCTATTTATTAGGGCAATAACAAACCTAACTTTAAGGCTATTTCACTCAAAAAATAGCTCCAATAAATTTATTTAAATACACAAAAAGCGGTTTCAAAGGTGCTTCAGGCCTTATACCTAGCGTCAAATTTCAAAAAAAGTCCTTAGAAATACTACAAAAGGACGGCTATTCTATAAAATGACTTAAATTTGTGGGACTAAATGACCATCATGAACATTCACACTCAGGAACTCCTTTCCGTTGTTGTACCCCTTTATAACGAACAAGACAATGTGCTTTTACTTACCCAGAAAATTCACGAAAGCCTTGTAGGGTATCAATATGAGATTATTTATATAGATGACTTTTCCACAGACCAAACCAAAAAGGTAGTCAATGATTTGGCAGACAATCAAGTCCACTTAATAGCCCTTAAAAAAAATTACGGCCAAAGTTTGGCCCTTGCTGCAGGAATTGACTACGCTTCTGGAACCTATATTATTACCATGGATGGTGACCTTCAGAACGACCCTTCAGATATTCCTTCTATGCTAAAAGAAGCCATTGACGGAGGCTATGATTTGGTGACAGGTATTAGACAGAAACGAAAAGACAGCTTACTGAAAAAAATACCTTCAAAAATTGCCAACTTCTTGGTGAGAAGGGTCACTAAATTAGACATCAAAGACAACGGCTGTGCCTTAAAAGTCTTTCATAAAGATGTGGCTAAAGACCTTAATTTATACGGCGAAATGCACCGCTTCATTACGCTTTTAGCATTCTTAGAGGGAGCGCAAATAAAACAAGTCCCTGTTAAACATCATGCCAGACATGCTGGAGTCTCCAAATATGGATTGGAGCGTGTATTTAAGGTAATTGCAGATATGATGTTATTGCTTTTTATTAGAAAATACATCCAAAGACCCATTCATCTCTTTGGGATTTTCGGGGTGCTATTAATAGGGGCAGGACTATGTATAAATGCGTATTTGGTGTACCTTAAACTTATGGGCGAAGATATAGGAACTAGGCCCCTACTCACCCTGGGAATGATGCTGATTTTTGCAGGAATTCAATTGTTCACCATCGGAATTGTTATGGAATTGCTGATCAGAACCTACTACGAGTCTCAAAAGAAAAGACCTTATAGAATCAGAAAAGTTACCCAAGGGGGAACGGCTATTTCAAAATAACTACAGCCTCAAAAAAGATTGGTTCAAATTGGTGTAAAAATCAAAACCAACACAAAATCATTAACTAATAATATGAAAAAAAAAGCGCTTTTATTTCTCAAGATAGGGATCAGTGCAGTGCTTTTATACCTTATTTTTTTGAAAATTCCCTTTAGCGAAGTCTCTCAAACTTTGTTAAAAGCACATTGGGGATATTTAGGCTTGGGGACTTTATTCTTTTTTTTATCAAAAATAATAGCCGCTTTTAGACTACAACTATTCTGGCAATGTATAGGAGTACAACTAAACCACGGGTATAATTTAAGGCTCTACTTATTAGGCATGTTTTACAACTTGTTTCTACCCGGCGGCATTGGCGGAGATGCTTATAAAGGGTATGTCATAAAAAAAACATTTCAAACACCAACTAAAAAAATCTTTGGCGCCCTTTTAGTAGACAGGCTGTCAGGACTACTGCTTTTGTGCGTTTTTAGTGCCTTTATAGCGGCTATTGGTATTCACGAGCTACTCAGCCCATTTAGATACCTTTTCTTATTGGCTGTCCCTTTGGGTGTTTTAGTTTACTATATAGGGTTAAAGAAAATATACCCTTACACCCTAGCTGTTTTCTGGAAAACCTTTGTGTATTCTGCAGGAGTGCAATTGTCTCAATTAATTACTGCCTTGTGCATATTATGGGCGCTGGACCAAACACAAGATATTGGACTGTATTTTTTGGTCTTTTTAATATCTTCTATCGTGGCTATTATTCCATTGACCATTGGTGGAATAGGCAGTAGAGAGCTTACCTTCTTATATGGCGCACAATGGTTGGCCTTAGATTACAAAACAGCCATAGCCATGAGCTTGCTGTTCTTTTTTATTACTGCTTCCGTCTCTTTAACTGGAATGGTGTATCACTTTAGGTCATTACCGGAACCAGGCAAAAACACCAAGTAGCGTTTTTCTAAAGTATTGGCTCTTGTAGCAGGATTTAAAAAGGCTATTTTTAATTTAGTAATCCTATAAGAGGGCACTGAAAATTCAATATTAAAGGGAATGTCTGTTTTAGAAAGTTGGTCTAATTGAAGCCCATTTAAGTACACCCAAACGTTTGACAAATCCTTGAGTTCCTCTAACTGATCTACTATTTTCAAGGGCGATCTTAGGCCAAAATCCATTGCCCAACTGTGTGCGTTTCCCCATTTATACACCTTATCTGGTGAGATGTAAGAGGATTGCATGATTTTCTCTGAAGCAGTTTTACCTGCTTGATATTGAAGTAATTTAGGATAAAAACCAATATTTAGAATCCCATTTACAAAAACAGCTGTTAAGACTCCTGTCAGAAGGATGCCAGAAAAAACCGCTTTAGTCCTTAATATCCAGGCAATACTTCCTACTATAAAAAGTCCCAACAAAACATAGGAAACCCAAAATTCAAAGGGAAATACCACTATACATAGAACCAAAGCTACAGTACCCAAAAGGACGAATAATAGCTTTTGTATGTGGAGCATGGGTTTCCAAATTTTTCCCTGGCTACCTACCCTAGCTGCAACCAATACCGCCCAAAGGGGAATACTACTATTGAGGTAATGCGGTAGTTTAAATTGGGCAAAGCTTATTAAGAGTAAAATAGCCAATGCTCCGTATAGAAGTCCTTGGGTTTTATCCAAAACTGCTTGGGTTTTAAACCGCCTTACAAAGAGATATATCGCCAAGGGCGTAAAAGGCAGAAAAGCCCACAGAAAAGTATGGAAAAAGAAAAAATAATCAGGACTATTACTGCCCATACCCTGGCCACTCATGCGCTCAAAACTCTGCTCAAAAAGGATAAAGAAAATACCAGACCTATCTGAAACACCCCGAATCACTAATTCAGGATGAAGGTCAAATTGCACATAATAAGCATATAAAATAGGACATATGCCTAAAACAAATGCAGCTACTCCTAAAAGCACTTCTTTTCTCCATAGCAGTGACCATTGGCGGTTATAAATAAGATGCCCCATTAAAGGAAATCCAATCATGACAAGAGCCAAATGTCCTTTTGTAGAAAAAGCCATGGCTGCTGCCAAAGCTCCAAAAACCATAGGGCGCCAATTGGGCCTTTCCGCAAACGCGATGAATTGCCACAAGGACAAGGCAACAAATCCTGTAAGAACTGCATCTGTCCTAAGATCAATTGCAGATAAAACAATGGTTTGGGCACTTAAAAAAATAAGTGTAGCAGCTCTAGCGACAGGGACTGAATACAGTATTTGGGCCAGTTTAAACACACTATAAGCAGCTAATAATAAAGCCATAAAACCTGGCAACTTATATGAAAACTCATAAATTCCAAAAACAGCATATGAAGCAGCAGCCAACCAATAGTGTAAATGTGGTTTGTCAAGATAGGGTTCAGTGCCTTTGAATAGCGCGAGAAAATCACTTTCTTGAAACATTCTCATAGACATAACAGCAAATTGTGCAGAATCATTTTCTAACAGTCCACTAAACAGTCCCATAGCATAAACCGCCAAGAGCAAAGTTAATAATACGATAAATGTCTTTTTAGATAGCATTAATTAGCTTGCTTAAATAAAACCTGTTTCTTAAAAATAAATTGAGCCAGATAGGCAAAGAATGCACCTATAAAAAATCCAATAAGCACATCAAAAGGATAATGTACACCTAAATATATTCTACTAAAACCGACCATAAAAGCCAAAAATGCACCAACATAAATAAACCAAGACCAAAATTGTCTGAGGAGCATTCCCATAAATATAGCGACCGCCATACTGTTGGCTGCATGTGCAGAAAAGAAACCATAAGGACCACCACAACGAGCCTTAACGAGCCTAAGCCCCACATCTAGTAGCGGTTCGTGACAAGGCCTTGGCCTAGCAAAACCGTACTTAAACGCGTTGGCCAATTGGTCTGTTGCTAGTATTAATATCGCTAAAGCGAGGATCGCTTTTAAACAAACTACAAGACCGTATTTGTGGTACATCTTCCAAAGAAAAAAAAGCACTAGAGGAGCGCCAATAGCCTTTTCTGAGAGTAACAACCAAAATGCATCCCATGAAGGGCTTCCCAAACCATTGAGAAACACAAAAAGAGCGCGGTCTATGGATTGAAGTAGCTCTAGCATTATGCTTCGTACCTAGAAATCTCTCTGTCGTAAAAATCAGTAGCTGCTTGAATGAGTCCTTCCGTTTCCGTTTCCAGTTCTTTTTCATCTTCTGGAGAAAAATCTTCCAACCATTCCACGCTGTCGTCTTCAAGGTTTATAATGAACCTAGGATAGTCTGTGTGTATTACAAAAATAGCGGTGGGGAAATCAGTGTTGTCACCGAGTAAAAATTTTGGAAATTCCATAGGATAATATTTTTAAATACGTTGGTCTGTACGTTGATCTATGAGCAGAAGTATGCTGCTTCTGATTGTTTTAGTGGTAATTTAAATTTTAAACTAAAGCACTAAAATAGTGAGAATCTTAGGAAACCGGAAGAGAAAGGTCTTCTATATGCTTTTTTGTCAGATAATTAAATCGGATATATAACATAATAGCTGAAGCAGTTAGGCCAGCTAAAAGGCCCAGCCAAATTCCAACGCTTTCCAAAGGGGTGTATAAGGCTAGGTAAAAACTCACAGGAAAACCAATCATCCAATAAGCGATAAAGGTAATTAGGGTGGGTATTTTAACATCTTGAAAACCTCTTAATGCACCCAAGACCACTACTTGTAATCCATCTGAAATTTGAAAAAATGCTGCCACTAAAAGTAATTGACCGGTAAGGAAAATAACTTCTGTATTGTCTGCCGCATTGATTAAATCATTGTTATTGAGATAAATTGTAGGCAATATATCTCTAAAAGCTAAAAACAAAATAGCAAACACTACTTCCAGAATAAAGGTCAATAAAAAGATAGACATGGCAATTCTCCGCAGTGCATTAAAATCTTTTAATCCTTTCTGATTGCCTACCCTAATCATAGCTGCAACACCAAGTCCCATACCCACCATAAAAGTCATACTAGACAAGTTCAAGGCAATTTGATTGGCCGCTTGTGCATTTTTTCCCAACACACCACTAAGCCAAATGGCCGATGTAAATATGGCTACCTCAAAAAACATTTGCAATGCAGAAGGAAAGCCTAAATTGATGATTTTAGTCAGTACGCTCTTCTCAATAACCTTAAAGTTTATGTTGTGTACATAGGCCTTAAATTTGTCCTTATAACGAAATATAGCCCAAAGTAAAATTACCATGACCACCCTAGAAACTAAAGTCCCAACGGCTGCACCAACAATCCCCATTTCAGGGAAACCAAAAGTGCCATAAATCAATAAATAGTTAAGAACAATATTAATCACGTTGGCAACAACGGTTACATACATAGGGTATTTGGTCTGAGACAGTCCCTCTGAAAACTGCTTCAAAGCCTGAAAAATAATTAATGGCACCAGAGAAAAAGCGACCAAATCCAAATAAGGCATGGCCAATGTAACAACCTCAATAGGCTGTTTCATATGGTACATGAGTGGTTTACACAGTAGGATTAGAAAAAACAAGGCCAATCCTAAAACGGTACATAAAACCAATCCGTGTTTGAGTGCTGATTTTCCTGAGGCAGTGTCTTTTGCTCCATCAGATTCCGCTACCAGTGGTGTAATAGCAGTAGAAAACCCAATGCCTAAAGACATGGCTATGAACACAAAACTGTTTCCTAAAGAAACCGCTGCTAGTTCGGCGGTTCCTAGTTGTCCCACCATAATATTGTCTGCAAAAGCAACAAAAGTATGGCCTAAAAGGCCTAGGATTACTGGAAAAGAAAGGCTTAAATTATATCTAAATTCTTTGGTGTATTGCTGTAACAAATGGTTGAAATTTTGCTTGCAAATATAGGCTTTCTAAAGCAGCTATAAACATCTTAAAAAAAATGTATGTACATAATTAAATGTAATGTGATGGGCCGCCATTTTGCGCTCCTAATTTAATACTTATGAAAATGCAATCTTTAAAACTTATAAAAAATACAATCTTTAATACTTATTAAAATGCAATCTTTAATACTTTTGAAAATGTAATACAGTTTTAGGGCTCCCTTATAATTTTTTAGCTGCATTCCAGAATACATCCATCTCCTCTAGTGACATATCACTCAAAGACAAACCCTTTAATTGCGCCTGAGATTCCAAGTATATAAATCTCTTTTTAAACTTTGTATTGGTTCTTTCTAGGGCGTTTTCTGGATTTATCCCTATAGCCCTTGCGTAATTAATCATCGAGAAAATCAGGTCTCCAAACTCTGCTTCCATTGCATCGGTATTGCCTTTTTTGACCTCATCATTAAACTCTCCTAGTTCTTCTTTAACTTTTTCCCAAACCTGCTCAGGTTTCTCCCAATCAAAACCTACACCAGCAGCTTTTTCTTGCATTCTATATGCTTTTATTAAAGCAGGAAGTCCTTTTGGAACACCTGAAAGTACCCCTTTATTCCCCTCTTTTAACTTGAGCTGTTCCCAGTTTTTCTTGACCTCTTCTTCATTTTCAACGATGACGTCTCCATAGATATGTGGATGCCTGTGAATGAGTTTATCACAGATTTCATTACACACATCTCCCATATCAAATGTACCAGACTCACTCCCTATTTTGGCATAAAACACAATATGCAACAAAACATCTCCCAGTTCCTTTTTAACTTCTTGAAGGTCGTTATCTAAGATAGCGTCGGCCAATTCATAGGTTTCTTCTAAAGTGAGTAAGCGTAAACTTTCCATGGTTTGCTTCTTATCCCAAGGGCATTTTAAACGCAACTCATCCATAATGGTTAACAATCTGTCAAAGGCTTTTAATTGGTCTTCTCTTGAATTCATAGAGGCAGTTTTAAAAGGGTGTGTTTTTTTAGATCAACAAAACTACAGATTTAAATGTCACAAGTCTAATGTCTCGGTGTCATAGGTCTAAAAAATTAGGTGTGCTCATTCAAAAAATGTAATTTAAATGAATAATTTTTAATTGAAAACAATATAGAATCATGAAAAAAATAGTGCTCGTTCTAGGCTTGTTCATCTGTTGCAATGCTAATGTCTTTTCACAAAATCCGTTTAAAGCAGAGGTTCAAGAAATACAAAACAGGTACACTAACCTTAAAAAACAGGGAAAAACAATTGTATTCACAGGTAGTTCTAGCGTGAGAATGTGGCCGTCTGTCAGTGATTTAACTCCAGAAAATACGATCATAAATACTGGTTTTGGTGGGTCTCAAGCACGAGATTTATGGCGACATAAAGAGGCCCTTATCATTCAGTTCCAACCCCATCAAGTTTTTATATATGAGGGTGACAATGATTTGTTTGCGGGAGTACACCCAAGAAAAATTAAACGCACCACAAAAAAAATAATCAGGGCCATTCAGAAAAACAACAAACAAACTCAGATAGTCCTTATAGCCGCTAAACCGAGTATAAGTCGCTGGGATTTAAAAACAAAGTACTTACAATTAAATAACCTTTTCAAACGGCTCGCTGCTAAGAAAGAGCAACTCATCTATGCAGATGTATGGCACCCTATGCTTAAAGAAGGTGCGCTAGACAAAAGCTTGTTTGTTTCAGATGGCTTACACATGAATCAAAAAGGATACGCTATTTGGGAATCCGTTTTGAAACCATTAATATTGAAGTAAGAAATTAAAACCCATCATTAATAAAAGTCAGAAACATTTACTACAATAATCAAGCACAAATACCAATCAAAACTAAAACCACAAATACCAATCACAATAATCAACCACAAATACCAATTACATGACATTTATTACTTCTAAACTACGCTACTTAATCTTATTCGCGGTGCTTTTTTTAACCGCCTGTCAAAAGCCAATGATTGAAATTGAACAGGGAACTTCAGACTTTTCAGCGCTTGGATTAATTCCCATCCCCGCGGCAATAGAAGAAGATGAGCACGGATTTCCAATGTATAAAGACACCTATATAAAAACTTCAGATACCACAGCATTTATGTTGCATATGGCTCAATTCACTGCAGAGAAAATCTTTCAACACAGTGGGTTGGCTCTAGAAATTAATCCTGTAAACCCACGTGGAACAGCCATTGAACTTGAAATAACCCCTACAGAAGAAACTGAGGTTAAAACTACTGAGCATAATATGGATCCGAATACTACGGGAGAATCTTATAAAATTTCGGTGGGTAAAAGTATTTTAAAAATAGCATCGGCGCAGCCAAGTGGTCTTTTTAGAGGCATTCAAACTTTAAGACAATTAATTCCTAACCAAGCTGCAACAATAAAAAATATGCCGGTATGGGAAATTCCTGGAGGAACCATTCAAGACGCCCCAAATTATGCTTTTAGAGGGGCTATGTTAGATGTGGCCAGACATTTTTTTACGATACAAGAGGTAAAACGCTATATAGATCTATTGGCCTATTACAAAATAAATATCTTACACCTTCACCTTACAGATGACCAAGGATGGCGCATTGAAATTAAAAAATGGCCCAAACTCACTGAGGTAGGTGGCGAAAAGGAAGTGGGTGGAGGTACTGGTGGTTTTTACACCCAAGCGCAATACAAAGATTTGGTGGCTTATGCGAATAAACACTTTATAACCATCATTCCTGAGGTCGATATGCCTGGACACACCAATGCGGCATCTGTGGCTTATCCATTCTTAAATGGCAATGGAAAAACTCCTGAATTATACACTGGTACTGAGGTGGGGTTCAGTACTTGGGATGCCTACAATGAAAAAGTGTATGACTTTGTGACGGATGTTGTGAATGAAATTAGTGCCATGAGTCCTGGTCCTTATTTTCATTTAGGAGGAGATGAGAGTCATGTTACCAAAAAACCGGACTATATTAAATTTGTAAATAGGGTAAGTGAAATTGTAAAACAGGCGGGTAAAACACCTATTGGCTGGGATGAAATTGTTACTGCAGACACAGACAGCACTGCCATTGCTCAGTTTTGGGCCAGTGAGAAAAATGCTGCTATAGCGGTACAAAAAGGCATGAAGGTCATTTTATCTCCTGCCAAGAAGGCCTATTTAGACATGCAGTACAAGGAAGATTCTCCTTATGGACTGCACTGGGCGGGTTATGTGCCGGTAGACACCGCTTATATTTGGACGCCGGAAACTTATGCAAAAGGGGTTCCCAGTGAATTGATCCTAGGTATAGAGGCCCCACTCTGGTCTGAAACCATTAGCAATAATGATGAGATAGAATACCTAGCATTTCCTAGATTACCAGGATATGCTGAATTGGCTTGGAGCAGCCCTGAAAAAAGAGACTGGAATGAGTACAAAGGAAGGTTGGCTTTACAATCCCTGTTTTTTGACAGGAATAAAGTAAATTATTATCCTTCCGAAAAAATAGATTGGGTTAGCCCACCATTGGCTCCCAAAACAATTGGAAAAGATTAGGGATAAAAATTATAGCGCATTAAAAAGCCCGCTATAAGCGGGCTTTTATTATGGTTTTTTTATCTATTTAATCCCTGGAAGTTTTTCTGGAAGGGGTGTTTGCCAATAATATTCAGGGGCTTTCTTCTCAGAAGGCCATTCTAAATCTAGGGCTTTGGTGTCATACATCTTACCGTCCTTAATCACTTTAGACACCGTATTGGTGTTTCTCAAATCTTCTAACGGATTGGCATCTAGAATAACCAAATCTGCTATTTTACCTACTTCAATACTTCCTAAGTCTGTGTCTAAACCTAGTGACTTAGCACCTAAAATGGTCGCAAATTTTAATGCGCCGTGGGCAGATATTCCACCACTTCCTACGGACCATAATTCCCAATGGTAGCCCAATCCTTGTAATTGGCCATGGCTTCCAATACCTCCAATACCTCCTGCTGCTTCCAAATCATTCATGAATTCTGCATGCTTTTTAAAGACATGCTCCTCTTCCATAAACCATCCTGGCCTACGTCTGGATTTTTGAGCCAATTCTTCATATGGGGTGTAAAACTGTAACTTCTCATCTTCCCATACTTTTTCTGTGGCATAGTAAAAATTCTCTGCCCATGGCCCCCCGTAAGAAACTAACAAAGTTGGTGTTACCGCCATTTTAGCCTCTGCAATGGTTTTTACCACATCTGGGAAAATAGGGTATATAGGCAAGGAATGTTCATGTCCTGGATAACCATCTAAAAGCTGGGTCATATTGAGTTTGAAATCTAAACCACCTTCTGTTGTTGGAATAAGTTTGAGCTCTTTGGCGGCCATAATTACCCATTGCCTTTGCTGTCTGTTACCCACCAAATACATTTTGATACTTTTGGTATTGTAGTATTCGCTGTACTGTTTAAGCACCTCTTTAGCGTGATCAAGGCTTTGAATTTTATAAGACCAATAGCCTACTCCAGGGCCAGTAGAATAAATTCTAGGGCCTGCAATCTTTCCAGCATCGACCATATCTGAATAGGTCAGTACGTCTGTGGTACCAGTCTGTGGGTCTCTTGTTGTAGTAACTCCATAGGCCAAATTGGCCGCATACATCCATACTTGATTTTTTTGAACACCCCAATTAGGCCACATATGAGCGTGGGTGTCTATAAATCCTGGTGTAATGGTCTTTCCGCTCATATTCATGAGCGTAGTGTTTTCTGGAACAGTTAAAGTGCCTGAGGCACCCACAGCGGCAATTCTATGGTCCTTGATCAATAGGTCTCCGTTTTCTATGACCTCTTCTCCGTTCATCGTAATAATTCTAGCTCCTTGTAATAGTAAATTGCCTTTGGCCAAGTCTTTAGAAAAAGCCACTTTAACCTTTAATTCTTTGGCTTCAAAGGCTTTGGGACTGTCTTTTTTGTCTTCACTATCTGTAGCCGCTAAACCATCTTTGGTAGCGTCTTCTTGTTCATTTTTATCTGATTTGTCATTAGAATCACTTCCTTTATTTGCCGCATCAGCCAATTTTTTAGCGGCCTCTTTTGCTTTCTTATCTGCAGCGAGTTTTTCTTCATAGGCTTTGGCGTCTGCTAAATTGTAAGTAAAGAAACTAGCCCCAAGAGACCAATACACCTGCTTGCTGTCTGCGCTCCATACTGGAAATTCTCCACCAAATACAGTTAATTTCTTGGCAGGAAACGAAGCAGCGTCTGCCTTGGCTAAAGATATTTTAGGCGTCTGACCAAATTTTGGAACAATCACAGTATAAATGTCATTATTAATTTTTGCCAAGGCTGTTTTGACATCTGGTGAAATTTCAATTTCTGAGGCTCTAGAGGCCTTATTATTTTCTCTCCAAGCATCTGGATTAGAGGGCAAAGCTGCAGCCACGCTAGCGCTGGCTGCCCCGCTGCTGTCCCAACCAAAAGCAGCGTCATGGTCTTCTTGAAAATAATCAGAAGATCCGTAGGTTTCAATTCCAGTAAGGCTTAAGTGCTCCTTTTCATCACTACCATCCCAACGGATAGAAACAAGCCCCTTACTACCGCTGTAAAGATAAATTCTGTTGTCTACCTTAGTGAAATGAGGCATTTCCCGACCTTTTGACTTGGCAATAAGTTGGTTGCTCCCACCTTGACCAGAGATCCACATAAGGTCTTCAGTAGCGTTAGAGGCCATTGGACCTATAGCATCTTTATACACTTGATTACTTCCTGCAAGAAAAACTATCCTGTCCTGAGCGTAAGACCATCTTGGCTGTGTATAGATACCTGTAGTTTGAGTGAGTTTAACTACAGCCGTTCTTCTTCCCATACGGGCTTTATACAAATGTCCTTCAGATCCATTCCAAGTGGTGAAAACAATTTGTGATCCATCTGGTGACCAGGCAGGTTGTGCTTCTGTAAAATCATGTGTGGTCACTCTTTTTGGTGTACCATTAGGTAAATCCATTACATAAAGTCTGTTCAAGGCAGTAAAGGCCAATCTTTTTCCATCTGGTGAAGGCTTTGCATCTCTTATTTGAGAAGCCATAGCAGTGTCTGCATCTGAGATAGGGTATTTAAAATCCAATTGCGGACCTAATTCCAAAGCTACTGAAGCCGTGTATGGAATTTTAGAAGCCGTCTTATCTGATAGGGTAATTCTGTGAATGTCACCACCATAAGAAACAATTAATGCATTAGAATCTGGGGTAAAAGACATGGCTGGAAGGACCCCTAAAGGCGCTATAGATTCTTGCTCGTCTCTTTGAACAGGATAGGCCAGCCAGGATTCTTCCCCTGTGTTAAGGTCTCTCAATATTAGACCTGTTTGGTCCTCAAACCTAGTACCATAGACCAACCATTTTCCATCTTTTGAAAGGGTTGGGGTAAATGCGGAACCGTACCTAGAAGTAATTACATCTGTGGCACCATCTTCCATGCTATAAGTTCCTACTTGGTATTGGGGCAATTGCGCATTGTAATTCCAGGCACCATTTCTTTGTGAAAAGTAGAGTGTTTTACCGTCCGCACCAAAAAAAGGATCTATGGCTTTTAAACCCTTAGGCTCACTAATTAATGGTGCTCCACCACCCCCATCCTTGTGATACAAATGTAATTTTATGTTTCTCCTGCCTTTAGCACCCACCAAATAATCTCCATCTGGTGACCAGGCCACTGAGAAAAAGTTATTTTTTTGCTCTTTAGAGATTTGGGTGTCTTCTTTGGAGCTAAGGTCCATGAGCCAAATATTATCTGAACCACTCTTGTCTGAAATATACGCTAAAGATTTTCCATCTGGACTGAACCTCGGGTGAACCTCGTAAGCCAATCCATGGGTGATGGCGGTAGCATTACCTCCTGAAATGGGCATGGTGTATAGATCTCCCATAAGATCAAAAACTATGGTTTGACCGTCTGGGCTTACATCCAAGGAAGTCCAGGTACCTTTATCGGTGGTGAAAGCTATAGATCTAGACGGTTCCAAAGGCAATTCCTTTGTGGCTTTTTTAATACTATCAGAAGCCTTTGCAGTGCTGGTCTCTTGTGCACTAGTATTCAGGCAAATCAAACCCACTAAGCAGGACAAGGACAATTTTAAATTAATTTTCATCTGTTTGGTTTTTTAGATCCTTAAATATAAGAGAATATTCCTTTTCTAATGAAGAAATTATAGCGCATTAAAAAGCCCGCTATAAGCGGGCTTTTTAATATTATGAAAGGACTAAAGCCTTTATTCTATTACTTTTTAACAGCTGCTTTAGATGTTTTTCCACCTCCTTTAGCAGCAGAAGAAGCTTTTGAGCTGGAATTTTTTGCAGATGGTTTAACTGACTTAGGTGCCGCAGTAGAAGTCAAAGCTTTTGCTACGGGCTTGGCAGATTTCTCGGCTGCCTCGGTAGGTTCAGAAAAATCCAATAGATCGTTGGCCTGAAGAATATTGTACCACTGAATGACTTTTTTAATGTCAGAGGCATAAACGCGGTCTTCATCGTAATTTGGAAGCACTTCAAAAAAGTAAGCTTCTAACGCTAATTTATCTGCTTTGTGGGAAATGCTAGTTTTATTAGCCCCTTCTTTTATAGATATTTTTTTAAACACCTCCAAAAGAGGCATTTCTTCTTGTAGGGTATAAATGGCAATTTCAGAAAGAACGCTGACGTTACTTTTTAAATTAACCGTCATTTTCTTACCGTCTAACAAAGAAACAGCAACGAATCCAGCCCTTGTCTGGGTAACCATCTGGTACAAACCTGGTTTGGTGGCAATCGATAAAATTTTATCTAAACTCATGATCTTCTTAAAATTTGGGCAAATATGAAACTTTTAAAGGATATATAAAATGGTTTAACGTCCTTTTTTCATTTCTGGAAAACGCATGCGGTACTCTGCACTGATTTTTCCTTTAGAAATATTAGACAGGCGGCCCTTTAAAATTCGCTTTTTAAGGGAACTTAATTTGTCGGTAAACAAGATACCTTCAATATGATCATATTCGTGTTGAATCACCCTAGCAACCAGACCGTCAAAAGTTTTGGTGTGTGTCTTAAAAGTTTCATCTTGATAGGTGATTGTGATTTTAGGTTTTCTGATTACGTCTTCACGTACATCCGGAATACTGAGACAACCTTCATTAAAAGTCCACTCCTCCCCTGTTTCTTCAGTAATTGTTGCATTTATAAATACCGCTTTAAAATTCTTTAAAGCGTCCTGTTCCGATTGAGTCAAATCTTCGTCGTCTGCAAATGGGGTGGCATCTATCACAAATAACCTGATAGGTAATCCTATTTGTGGAGCCGCCAAACCAACACCATGAGCATGGTACATGGTTTCCCACATATTTTCAATGAGTGATTCAAGATTTGGATGGTCTGCAGCAATGGCATTGGCTACTTTTTTTAGTACGGGATCTCCGTAGGCTACAATAGGTAAAATCATGATATTCTATTTAAATATGCTTGTAAAATTAAGGTGGCACTAATTTGGTCTACACGACCCTTTTCTTGTCTTTTCTTTTTTTTCATGCCACCTACAATCATAGCCTGAACAGCCATTTTTGAGGTAAAACGCTCATCTTGTCGTGCAATTTCTATGTCAGGAAATTCAGCTTCTAAGGTCAAAATAAATGCCCCAATAGCCGCTTCAGATTCAGAAGGGGTATTGTCCATTTGTTTGGGTTCACCCAATACAATGGTACTCACAGGTTCTGAAACCATATAAGATTTCAAAAAAGAAATGAGGTCTGGGGTAAGTACTGTATCTAAACCAGAAGCAATAATTTGCATGGGGTCTGTTACGGCTACTCCAGTTCTTTTGGTTCCAAAGTCTAAGGCTATTATTCGCTTCAAGGTGTTTTTTTGGCAAAAATAACCCTAATTATTGTAATGCCCTTTATTAAGCCCTTTTTTAACAAGAAAAGTAAGTGAATTTTACCCAAATAAAAACAAAAATGTGATACCTATCAAAAAAAAAGACCCTTCTGAAAATGGAAGCTTATATTTGCATTTCAAATAAAAAAATCATGACAGATTATAGACCTATTATTGAAGCTGCTTGGGAAGACAGGAGTTTATTAGAACAAGCAGAAACCCAGGATGCTATTAGAGCCGTAATTAATCAAATAGACGCTGGAGAGTTGAGATGTGCTGCTCCTTCAGAAGAGGGGTGGATTATTAATGAGTGGGTAAAAAAAGCCGTTGTATTGTATTTTCCCATCCAAAAAATGGAAACATTAGAAGCGGGTATTTTTGAATATCACGACAAGATGCCGCTCAAGCGCGGATACAAAGAAAAAGGAATTAGGGTAGTGCCTAATGCCGTGGCTAGACATGGAGCCTACATAGCTCCAGGAACCATACTCATGCCTTCCTATGTAAATATTGGTGCCTATGTAGACAGTGGCACCATGGTAGACACTTGGGCTACTGTGGGAAGTTGTGCCCAAATAGGAAAAAATGTTCACTTGAGTGGTGGTGTTGGAATTGGAGGCGTCTTAGAACCCCTTCAAGCCGCACCAGTCATTATTGAAGACAATGTATTTATAGGATCTAGATGCATTGTCGTAGAAGGTGTTCGCATAGAAAAAGAAGCGGTATTGGGTGCCAATGTAGTACTCACTGCCTCTACAAAAATAATTGATGTTACTGGAGACACTCCTGTGGAGAGAAAAGGATTGGTTCCGGCCAGATCTGTTGTCATTCCGGGAAGTTACACTAAGGAATTCGCTGCAGGCGCTTTTCAAGTACCTTGTGCACTAATTATTGGTACTAGAAAAGAGAGTACAGACAAGAAAACTTCTTTAAACGACGCACTAAGGACTTATGATGTAGCCGTTTAATATGCATTTAAAATAGAAAATGTGACCGTTTATAGAACTGGCATATCCTTTTCTATAATTTTTACTATTTTTATAACGCTTCACAAGTAGTGGGTTCAAAGCCACTTTTGCGGAGCGTTTTATATTAGAAAACTATGGATATTAAATTGAGGTACAACATAAAAAACCAGCGTTATTTTATAATAGCAGGTGGTTTGTTTATTTTATTGGCTGGGATTGAATTAATAGCTTCCAATGAAATTAGTTACTTTAATATAACCCTAGCATTACTTTATATAGCCCCTTACTTTTATCATAAAAAAGTGCCTTTTTTAACTATTCAGAAGGGCGTCTTAAAACAAAATTGGTGGTTTGGAAAAAGCATAGATTCTAAAGATATCAATGAAATTAAATATTTTGCTGGGGAGTATATCATTAGAAGTCAAAAAAAAGAACTCCGTATAGATACCCATATTATTGACCCAAGAGACCAACCCCTCTTAACAGACTTTTTAAGAACACATCAAGACAAATGGGTAAACGCTATGCCTTTTGAACAATCCCAAAAGGGGTAAAACAAAGTTTTTCTGTTTTAACACGGTCTCTAATTGCCCTATTCTTATCTATTGATTCTTGGTTTTTATAACCCCTTTTGTGGTCTAGATGAACTACTACAGCACTGTATCTCAATTGTTTAGATTTTATACCAGCATTAAATAATCGCTCCCCCAATTCACGGTCTTGGCCGCCGTACTGCATGCGTTCGTCAAAGCCATTTACTTTTAAAATATCTGCTTTAAAACCAGAGGCATTGTGACCATTCCAACTGGCATTAGTAGGTGTGGCCTTATTTAAGAAATAAGCTAGGAAGCCTTTTGCAGAGAGTTTATTATTCTTGAAGGAGTTTTTTAAACCAAGACTTTTTAACCAAAGAAGGTCAAAACAATTCCCTTGTTGTATGTCTTGTTTCGTAATGGCCTTTGAAATATCCATGGGCAGCATGAAATAGCCGCCAGATAAAAAATAACCGGGTTCCATATGGGCAGCGTGAACAGATAGAAAGTCTTTGCGAGGAATACAATCCCCATCTGTCATAACTATATAATCCCCCTGAGAAGCGACTATCGCTTTATTTAAAATTCTAGATTTCTGAAAACCTTGGTCTTCTTGCCATACATGCACAATAGGGTAAGAAACCACAGAAGTCATTAGATCTATTAGGTCTTTTGTTTCTTTTCTAGAACCGTCGTCTGCAATGACCAATTCAAAATCTTTAAAATCTTGGTATTGGAATCCATAAAGCACTTTTTCTAACCATGCTTCCGCATTATAAGTACTCAATACAACAGAAATAGACGGTTTTTTAGACATGAATTACAATTTAAAGACCAAAAATATAAAACTCTGAGGGCATATGGTTATTTTTACCCTCTCAAAGTGATTTCACCCTCCTAAAACATCACTATTTAATGAAATTAAAAGAATTACCCCTATCTATCTACCAATCTTGTTATTTGGCCTTACAGCCAAAGCGAAGTCTGACCTGTATGGATAAAAAGTGTGTAGATGTGGTGGTATCTCTCACGACTATTCCTTCTAGGGTACACAGCATACATCTAGTGATTAGAAGCTTATTAAAACAAACAGTAAGACCCACAAAAATAGTGCTTTGGGTGCATAAAGATTTAGAAAAAAAACTCCCCAATAAGCTCAACAAACTTCGCTCTGCTATTTTTGAAATACGGCCAACAGAAGGACATTCCTCCCATAGAAAATTAATTCATTCTTTAAAGGCATTCCCAGAATCACCAATTGTCACTTGTGACGACGACCTATTGTATCCAAAAGATTGGTTGGAAAAATTATCAGTACATGCCCAAAAACATCCCCATAAAATCATTGCCAATCAAACCCGATATATAAGATACCAAGAAAATGGCGCTGTAAAACCCTACAAGCAATGGACCTACCCTTCAACAGAAAAAGATCCTATGGCGATTATTGCTATTGGGGCTGGGGGCGTTTGGTATCCTGCTAAAGCTTTAAATAAACAAGTAAACGACACAGTACTTTTTATGGAATTGGCGCCTAGAGCAGACGATCTATGGTTTAAAGCCATGGCTATTTTAAATAAAACCCCCACCATTACTCCAACAAACAAAAGCCGTACACCCATTCCAATTATTGGTTCTCAACGCATTGCGCTTAAGAAGACAAATATTGGTGCAGACAAAAATAGGGTGCAATGGCAAGCATTGGTGAACTATTTTAACTTTAAAACACACTAATTCCAAACTTTATGAGTTTTCAAGAAGCTTTAAAAAAATCTGCAGAAATACTTAAACAGGGTGGTGTAATTTTATATCCTACAGATACAGTATGGGGTATTGGCTGTGATGCTAAAAATGAAGCAGCAGTAGAGAAAGTATTTGCACTCAAAAAAAGAGCCGACACCAAATCTATGTTGTGTTAGGTGGCTAATGTAGCCATGCTTGAAAGACACATAGCCCAAGTTCCTGAAGCTGCCTATGATATTATAGATTTGAGTGAGAAACCAACGACCATCATTTTTGATCAGCCAATTGGGGTTGCAAAAAATTTAATCGGGCCAGACAACAGTTTAGGCATTAGGGTCGCTAAGGACAAGTTTTGCAGTTATTTATCTCAAAATATAAAAGGCCCTTTGGTCTCTACATCGGCCAATTTGGCCGGACAACCTACCCCTAAAAATTTCCAAGAAATCAGTCAAGAGATTTTAAAAGGTGTAGACTATATAGTACCTTTGGAGCCTGAAATTCACAACAATACTCCCTCTACCATTATTAAGCTGTCTAACAGCGGTTTGGTCAAGGTGATTAGACCTTAAATATGACTCAAGAAAGGCATTTAGAAGCTTTAACGCATCCGATTTTTAACACATTGTCTGATTGTGCAGAAGCGTTAGGGTGTGAAGCCTACGTGATTGGTGGTTTTGTGAGAGACTATTTACTAGAAAGAGGGAGCCCTAAAGACATTGATGTAGTTGTTCTTGGAAGTGGAATTTCTTTGGCAAAAAAGCTCTCTGAAGCATTACCCAATTCTCCCGAAGTTACCGTATTTAAGAATTACGGCACTGCTATGCTTAAGTACCAAGACTTGGTACTTGAATTTGTTGGTGCAAGAAAAGAAAGCTATACCCACGACAGTAGAAATCCTGTAGTAGAAAATGGCAGCCTAGAAGATGATCAAAACAGAAGAGATTTCACAATAAATGCATTAGCCATTGGCCTTAATAAAGACAACTACGGGGTTCTCGTAGATCCTTTTAACGGTTTAGATGCGCTTAAAAACAAACGTATTGTAACCCCTCTTTCGCCAGGAATCACTTTTAGTGATGACCCTCTTAGAATGCTTAGAGCCATACGTTTTGCCAGTCAATTAAATTTCACAATTGACGCAGAAGCACTAGAGGCCATTACAGTTCAAAGGGATAGAATCTCAATTATTTCTAAAGAGAGAATTGTAGATGAAATTAATAAAATGATGTCCAGTCCTATGCCTATACTAGGATTTGAGCTCATGCACAAAACAGGTTTACTCCCTTTAATTTTACCTGAGCTCTCTGCTTTAGAAGGCATTGAAGAAGTAGAAGGTCAAAAGCATAAAGACAACTTCTGGCATACGCTGGAGGTAGTAGATAATATTTCAAAAAACACTGAAAATGTTTGGCTCAGGTGGGCTGCCCTTTTACACGATATTGGAAAAGCACCCACAAAGAGATTCGACAAAAAAATTGGATGGACCTTTCATGGTCACGAATTTATAGGATCAAAAATGGTCTATAAATTATTCAAACGCTTGCATATGCCTTTGAACGACAAAATGAAATACGTTCAGAAAATGGTGCTCATGAGTTCCAGACCCATAGTTTTGGCAGAAGATTTTGTGACAGATGCAGCTGTGAGAAGGCTGGTCTTTGATGCAGGAGAACATGTAGAAGACCTCATGACCCTTTGTGAAGCAGATATTACCACAAAGAATCCGTACAAAAAGAAAAAGTATAAAAACAATTTCAAAATAGTCCGTCAAAAAATTGAAGAGGTAGAAGCCAGAGACCACGTGCGTAATTTTCAACCACCGGTGAGTGGTGAAGAAATTATGAATACTTTTGGCTTAAAACCATCCAAAGAAATTGGCGTTATTAAAGAGGCTATTAAAGAAGCTATTTTAGAGGGAGAAATACCCAATGAATACGAGGCCGCTTATGAATTTATGCTAACCAAAGGAAAACAACTGGGACTCACAAAAAATACTTAAACTAACATGAAAAAATCTTTTCACCGTTTTGCCAAATGGAGTTTAATCTTAGTGTACTTAGTCATAGTTGCTGGCGCTTTGGTTAGAATGACTGGTAGTGGTATGGGTTGTCCAGACTGGCCTAAGTGTTTTGGATATTATATTCCTCCTACTGCTGCGGAAACCCTGCAATGGACTCCAGAAAGAGATTTTGAAAAAGGACAAGTCATTATTTACAATGAGGGACTTCTAGTGGCAAAACAAGACTTTAAGACAGGAGCTGCTATAGATTTAGAGGCTTGGGAAACTTATACCAAACACGATTATGCCGTATTTAATCCCTACCATACTTGGGTAGAGTTTTTAAATAGGCTTGTGGGTGCAATAGCAGGCTTGGCCACCCTAATATTGGCTTTTTTAAGCCTGCGTTATTGGAAAGAGAAAAAATTAATAAGCCTTTTGTCTTTTGGGGTGGTATTGGGGATGGGATTTCAAGCATGGTTGGGTGCGACTGTTGTCTATTCTGTACTAGCCCCAGTGAAGATAACCACCCATATGCTCATGGCATTGGCCATTGTAGCTGCGCTTATTTTAATCATTCAAAAAGCTAACCCGCGAATTGAGCGCACAAAATACATGGCTAACTTCCACAAAGCCATTTCATACTTACTATTCATATTCCTTTTGCAAATTGTCTTTGGCACCCAGGTAAGAGAATTTGTAGACCACCAATTAGATCTTGGTATAACTAAAGACAATTGGCTTTTAAACCCCAGTATAATTTTTTACGTGCACCGTTCCTTCTCTATCCTTCCACTGGGAATTGCAGTGTATTTATTTTGGATTAATAAACGAAACGAACTTGGCTTTGCTTCAACAAAGCCTCTTTTAGCAGGAATGATCATAGCTGCCTTTAGTGGAATGGCTATGTACTATATTGACTTTCCTCTGGGGACACAACCCATTCATTTAGTGATTGCGGCCATACTATTTGGTCAAATTTTCTATATTTTTCTGCAAAGCAGAAAAGCCAAAAACAATATTTCAAAGACTAAATAACAATATAATATGGTGTATAAAATAAGGGTCATTTTAGACGCAAAAGAAGATATTTTCAGAGATTTGGCTATTGACAAAAAAGCTACTTTAGAAGATTTACACAACACTGTTAGCCAGTCTTTTGGTTTTGCAGGAAATGAAATGGCCAGTTTTTACACCTGTGACGAGGAATGGAACCAAGACCTTGAAATAGCCTTATTTGATCTTAGTGATGTGTCAGACGCTAAACTTATGTCGGATACTTTAGTAGAAGAAGTGATGGATGAAGCTTCCCCTAAACTAATTTACGTATACGACTTTTTTAATATGTGGACCTTTTTTGTGGAATTGGCAGACGTAACTGAAAAAGAATCAGGTCAAACCCTTCCTGAATTGCTTTTTAGTTTTGGAGAATTACCCGAAAATCCTCCAGAAAAAATCTTCGAGGCTAAAAAAGAAGACGCCATGGATTATGACGAAGAAGGATTTGACGACGAATTTAATGATGGCTACAATGGTGGAGACAATTACGATCATTTAGATTTTGACGAAAACTGGAATTAACCATCCAACTGACCTAATGATTAATAAAAGCATATTAAAAAACCTATGATCAACCTATATAATACTCAAATTGAAAGCCTTTCCATCCATAAAGTTGGTAATAAAAATAAAGCAGAATCTTTGTTCATATCTAAAGCGCCACACCACTTAAACGATGAAACCACAGGGCTTTTAAAAGAATATTTTTTTAAGCCTTTTAGAGAAAAGGAAGAAAGCTATTACAGGTTGTTCCATGAAGCAGATTTGAGTTTCAATCCCCTTTATGAGGCAGCTACTAAAATATTCAATGAACCACGTAACATACACGAATTATCTGGAGACATTGCCAAGCACCTCTATGACCAATCCAATCACCCTCATATTAAAAGCGGAGAATTGTACGTAACTTACCTCACAGGACTTCAATTAGACAATGTAAAAACAGATGCTATTGGAATCTTTAAAAGTGAACTAAAACAAGACTTTATTCAATTTGAAGAACAGACAGATCATCTTGAAATTTTAGTACAACAAGGCATAAACATTCACAAACTAGACAAAGGCTGTCTCATTTTTAATACAGATTCAGAGGCAGGCTATAAAGTGCTTTCTGTAGACAGTAATAGGTATGACACCAAATACTGGTTGGAGCAATTTCTTGGTGTTGCGGTACTAACAGACAATAATTTTTACACCAAAAACTACCTTAAGTTTTGTCAGAATTTTGCTAAGGATGTAGTACTCCCAGCAGAAGACAAACAACAAGAAGTACTTTTTATGAATAGGGCGGTCAATCATTTTGCTAAAAACAATGCATTTGAAGAGACCAACTTTATGAATGAAGTCATAGACAATCCGGCACTAATACCCGAATTTAAACACTATAAAGTAGAAAAAGGACCTAAATACAGCATTGAAGATGTCTCTTCTTTTGACATTGCCAACAAAGCCGTTTCTCAAGCACGAAAAAGCATTAAAAATGTGATACAATTAGATACCCATATTCAGATTAAGCTAGACTTTATTAATCCTGAATCTGCAGAAAAATTTGTAGAAAAAGGTTGGGATGAGGAAAAAGGGATGTTCTACTACCTGGTGTATTTTAACAGGGAACAAAAAGGGTCTTAAAATATTATTTTTTTACAACTTAATACGCTGCTCCAAAATCTGGCGCATGCTTACATTTTCATAATTTCGCTTCACAAAATGTAAGGCCAAATCTAATACAGTACCCATATTGGGGGCTTCCTTAAACGCTATATCTTGGGTGAGTGAAAAAATGGATTCTTTCAATAAACTTACATGCTCTGGAAGAGAAATGGTGTCCTGTTTCGCAATATTGAGTAGATCTGTGATTCTATCTTCAAAACTCATAAACCTTTTGGCTACTATAGAGCGCTCTTCTAGTTTGTACTGATCAATTGAATTGGCTTGAAGTTTTTCCTTTACCAATGCCACCATTTTATTGTTTTCCTTAAAAAATTGGGGCCTATATATCTTTAGGTTCCCTTCAAAAGATTGCTGGTCAAAATCTATAGCACGTATTTTATAAACCACATGATCAAAATCATGGGTAGGGACAATCACATAGTTATATGACCTCATATCTCCCAAGAGTCTAATCATACACCGTTCATTAAATTTTACAAATTCTTTAGCCAATTGAGATTTCTCAGACTCTGTACAATCGGGAAGCATTTCCTTAATAAAAACATCTCCTGGAATACCTGCAATATGTTCCTCAATAAGGGTGTCCTTATAAACAAGAAAATTTAGATTGTACGGAGACAAAATATGTTCTAATTCTAATCCATAAACCCTAGAGGCATCTGTTTTTTTTACATAAAAATACGTGAAGTTGTCATTGAGAATATTCCTGACTTTAATTCTAAATGGTTTAGAATTACCAAAAGTACAATAGTCCACCGCGTCTACATTTAAGAAAGGAATAATGGTGTCTCCCCCATCTGAATGAAGTATGGAGTAGACCTGTTTTAGACTAAGATCAATCTCTTCCCTGTCATATTCAGAATAAAAAACCCTCACCCACAACGTGTCCTCATCATTGCTGTCGTAAACCACCACTGAGCCTTGAAAACGCAATAAATCCTCATAAAAAATTGGAATCCCAATATTTCTACTGTATTGCCTAAGGTAAGCATCTAACTGAGGAGAAACGGGAAAAGCAGGTTTCTTCTTAGACATCATCTTTTCTGACATGTAGTCGTAATTTAATTGTTCTTGTAACAAAATACGGATAAATTCGTCAAGTATAATAAGAACCTTTAAATAAAAAAAACCCTTGGAAACTATACTGACTGTTAACCAACTCACCAAATCCTATGGGAGTCTATTTGCTGTAAAAAAATTGAGCTTCTCCATAGAAAAGGGACATGTATATGGAATTCTAGGACCCAATGGCAGTGGTAAATCTACCACACTAGGAATGGTACTCAATGTGGTTAATCCTACACAGGGAAGCTTTCAATGGTTTGAAGGCACAATTAGTACCCATCAGGCATTAAAAAAAGTGGGTGCCATTATTGAAAGACCTAATTTTTATCCCTATATGACCGCTGTAGAAAACCTAAAGCTGGTCTCTAAAATTAAAGGGGTCTCTTCAGAAACTATTTCAGAGAAACTAGAATTGGTAGGTTTATTAGATCGAAAGGACTCTAAATTTCAGAGCTACTCTCTAGGAATGAAGCAGCGTTTGGCCATAGCGTCTGCCCTTCTCAACAATCCTGAAATTTTAATATTAGATGAACCTACCAATGGATTAGACCCTCA
>Ga0115549_1000170_pt1 | contig 42458 bp, 40 predicted proteins | sample COGITO_mtgs_1004_2_FD_87176 | JGI IMG/M metagenome (GOLD analysis project Ga0115549, IMG submission 87176) | Pelagic marine microbial communities from North Sea - COGITO_mtgs_100430 | ecosystem: Environmental > Aquatic > Marine > Epipelagic | place: Germany:Helgoland, sampling site Kabeltonne...
CCTTGCACGCGGTTCGCTATCTTCTGACTGCTTGCATCGATTGGTGCAAAAGAAAAATCGGTAAGTTGATTATTTAAAATAAAACCACCTGACATAAGTCGCGAGCCAAAAGCCGTTTCGATACTATTGGTCATGCTAACGATATTGCCCGAAGCGTCCATAATCGTCAGGTGCGTGGTAGAGGGTAATTCTAGAGAAAGTCCTGTCATAAAAGCGTCAGCATCAACTGCAGATGGACTGCCAGGCGGCGTCAATTTACTGCGTCGGGCCAAGTCAATCATGGATGCGCGCTGTGACAAATAATCAGCCTCAAGCAAACCCACAACAGGCACGCTGACAAAATCAGGATCAGCTAAATATTTGTTTCTATCGGCAAATGCCAATCTCGAGGCCTCAATAAAAGCGTGGGCAAGGACGGCATCGCCAGCCACGCCGGCGCTAACCAAGCTTGGATTGTAACGCCCCTCAATTTCTAGAGACTCCAACATGGCCAATATACTCAGCACAGTAGTCGCCCCCGAAGACGGTGGCCCCATGCCACAAAAACGGTATGCAAAAATTATTTTACAAACCGGCTTACGCAACACTGACTGATACTGCGAAAAATCGCGCATCGACAATTGCCCAGGGTTAGCGTCATCACCAACCACAGCCACCATCGCCTCAACCATGGCGCCATAATAAAAAACATTAGGCCCACCCGCGGCCAAAGTCTTTAATGAAAGGGCGTAGTCTTTGTTTTTTAGCAAGCCACCTTGTAACAAGCCCTGCCCATCAGGATAAAGATAGCGCGCCATTTGCGGCCTGGCCCGCAAGGCGGGTACTTTTTTTATTAGCGTACTGAGACGTTCAGAAACGGTAAAGCCATTTTCCGCAAGCTCAATAGCATCATCAAATAACAGCGGCCATTCAATAATTCCATGCTGATCATGTGCACGACCTAACATATGAACCATGCCGGGCACGCCAACACTGCGGCCGCCTATTAGCGCCTCAACAAACCCCACGGGCTGCCCATCACCGGCCTTTAAAAACAAATTCTCATCGGCGCCGAGCGGCGCTGTTTCGCGGCCATCATAGCTACTTAACTGCTGATTTTTTGCGTCCCAAAACAATAAAAATCCGCCGCCACCTAGGCCCGAAGATTGAGGCTCAACCAAACCCAGTACCATTTGTGCAGCAATGGCAGCATCAATCGCAGAACCGCCTTCGGCGAGTATTTTTGTGGCTGCAGCCGTCGCATAAGGATTCGCGGTGACTGCTAGGTAGTCTTGCGCCAACTTGACCTTCTGCGCCGATGCTGTGATTTGGCTGGCAGGCTCAGGGGCGAGTTGCTCATTGACATAAATGAAGTCGCTGGCCGCTTTTACCTGTGTTGCGTCTAACGAGCGGCAACCACCCGTGAGCAATAATAATATGACTAGTGCAGTACGCGCGCCTAAATAAGTACTACCAGTAATGCTTTTTAAGCGCCAGCTCCGCACGCCTAACTCAGTTTTAAGCGAATGGATTCAAGGACGGTGGGGGGTACAAATTTAGAAACATCGCCATGAAGCGTTGCGATTTCTCTAACCAATGTCGATGAGATATAAGTAAGATCATCGGCAGGCGTAAGGAACACTGTTTCAAAATCGCTTTTCATTGCTCGATTCATGTTGGCCAACTGAAACTCATATTCAAAATCAGAGATCGCACGCAAGCCCCGCAAGACAACCGTTTCATTAAGGTCTTCTAAGAAGTGTGTCAGCAACTTATTAAAACCAACCACTTTGACGTTGTCCAGATGCTGTAACGCCGCCTGCGCCATCGCAACACGCTCGTCTAACGTAAACATTGGATTTTTTAAGTTACTCGCCGCAACCGCAACCGTAACATGGCTAAAAAGATTACACGCTCGCTCAATAAGATCGACATGACCATTAGTTAACGGATCGAAACTTCCCGGATATACAACAGAAGACATAACGCATATTGACTCGGTGAATTGAATAAAGAACGCTGCTAAACAGCGCAAGAAGATAGCTCTATAAACAAGGCATAGCTAACTGTGCGATAGTAAACCGATTTTGATTAAGCCTCAAGACTCCCCACGGGCTGGCTGCCGGACTGCTCAACAACAAACAAGAGGTATTGAACATTGCCCGCGCGGCGCTGCTTGAGTAATTGCCAATGAGCGGGCATTGCAGGTAAATCTGCTTCGCCAGGCAACTCGATATAAATGCGGGCATCCACGGCCAGCAGGCCACTCTGTTCAAGCGTAACAACCACTTCAGGTAAAAAATCACTGGCAAAGGGCGGGTCTAGAAACACAATATTAAAGCGTGATTCGCCATGGGCTAAGGGCTGACTAGCTAACCAGCGCAGCGCATCCGCAGAACAAACGCTCAACTGATGAGCGCCCAGCCGACGGGCCTCTGATTGCATAATAGCCACTGCCTGTCGATTCGTGTCAATTGCATACGCGGTGGCGGCACCACGAGAAAGCGCCTCAAAAGCCAATGCACCAGAGCCTGCAAATAAATCAAGGCAGTGCGCTCCCTTTATATGAGGCGCTAACCAATTAAACAGGGTCTCTCTCACCCGCTCCGATGTTGGCCGAAGGCCATCACCATCAGCAAAATTAAGCTTAGAGCCACGCCAAACGCCCGCTATCAAACGCAGTTGATTCGTTAAGGGCTTTTTACGCGGATTTTTTTTCGAACTCATAGCTAGCTAGCTTAAAGACTTTTTTTGGCCTGACAAGTTAATAGTATTTGCGCGCACAATGTTTGTCGGTCAGCGTATAATTTGTCAGCTGTCTGCCTGCAAGCACTCGAAAACACTCGGGCAAGCCGCGCAGCCTTGTTAATTTTTTAAAATAAGTGAACAACATGTTGAAATTTATTAAGCGTCGCAAGTCGCAGTCCGTCGCCCCCTCTTCCGATAAAGGCAATCACAAGCCAGCCACATCTAGCGAGCCTGACGAGATTATACAGCCTGGCGTGGACGATGCTGCAAATGACCTTGGCGCCACCAATATTGGCCAAGAAGAGCCCGCCTCAGCAGAGCCTAATAGAAAGAGCTTTATTAAGCGGCTAGCCAGCAAAATCAGCAAAACCAGCAGCAATCTGGGCGACGGGCTCGGACAAGTACTGCTGGGTAAAAAGGAAATCGATGACGAGCTACTTGAAGATATTGAAACACAGCTGCTCTTGGCCGACGTAGGCATCGATACCACTCGCAAAATCATTGATGCGCTTACCACGGCTATCGAGCGAGATGCATTAACGGACTCGCGGGCGCTATACAAAAAGCTTAAAGCAGAACTCAAAAGCACACTGGGCGGCAGTGAAAATGACTTTGTGATTGATGCTAACCAGGCGCCCTATGTCATATTGGTGGTGGGCGTTAACGGGGCTGGCAAAACAACGACCATAGGCAAGCTGGCTAAGCGACTCCAAAATAACTCATTTCGTGTAGCTTTAGCCGCTGGCGATACTTTCCGCGCCGCTGCGGTAGAGCAATTACAAGTATGGGGCGACCGCAATGATATCCCCGTTATTGCTCAGCACACGGGTGCAGATAGCGCCTCGGTAATATTTGATGGGTTAGAAGCAAGCAAGGCGCGCGATATTGATGTGCTGATCGCCGACACTGCCGGTCGACTGCACAACAAAGAAAATCTCATGGAAGAATTGAAAAAAATCGTTCGCGTTATGGGAAAAATCGATGCGTCTGCACCCCATGAAGTTCTGCTGGTTCTCGATGCGACCACAGGCCAAAACGCAATCGCCCAAGCACAAAAGTTTCAACAAGCCGTTGGGGTTACTGGCATTGCCATAACCAAACTCGATGGCACTGCCAAAGGGGGTGTGGTCTTTGCAATCAAAGATCAACTCAAACTCCCCATCCGCTTTATTGGCGTGGGTGAGAGTATTGAAGATCTGCGCCCTTTTGAGCCCGACGACTTTGTCGAAGCACTGTTTTCTGGTATTGATTAGCCATGATTGAATTCAACTCAGTGAGCAAGGTTTACCGCGGGCAGCGAGCGTTGGCGGACCTTAACTTTTTGCTTGATCGCGGAGAGATGGCTTTTTTAACGGGGCATTCTGGCGCAGGTAAAAGCACCCTACTCAAGCTCATAATGCTTATAGAAAAGCCAAGCAATGGCGAGGTTTTAATTGATGGCCAGACGCTTACTAAAGTACGCGGGTCCAATATTGCTAAGCTAAGACGCAATATTGGCTTCGTCTATCAAAGCCATCACCTATTATCCGATAGGAATGTCTTTGATAATGTAGCGCTACCGCTGATGGTGGCAGGCTTTCACCATCGCGATATTGCTCGGCGCGTTCGGGCTGCACTTGATAAAGTTGGCCTGCTAAGTAAAGAAAAACAAAATCCAGCAACGCTTTCAGGTGGCGAACAACAGCGTGTTGGCATTGCTCGGGCGGTCGTCAACAAACCGCCTATTTTGCTGGCAGATGAGCCAACCGGTAACCTTGACCCCCAACTCAGCGCCGAAATCATGCAGCTATTACATGATTTCAATAACGCCGGAGTGACGCTACTCATCGCAACCCACGATTTAGCACTTATTGCAAAAATGCCTCACCGATCGCTCATTTTGCGCCAAGGCCAATTAATTGGAGGCGGCCACCTTAGCGATAACGCCGCCATTGAGCGAAATGCGCCTGCCGACTTGGGTGGTCATTCATAAATGCGCGACACGCCACTCAAGCAAGGTGCAACCTCCCCCATGCTCAGCTGGCGTGACCAACTGCGTGTTTGGCGAGATTCGCATCGACTGTTCGCTAAGCAGAGCTTCGATCGCCTATGGGAAAAGCCGCTCGCCACACTGGTGACGCTGACGATGCTTGCCATCGCCATCGCCCTGCCCACGCTGTTACATCTAGGGGTGAAAAATGTTTCCAGCTGGGTCAGTTATTCAGACAGCGGCTTAGAGATGACTGCTTACTTACACATGCCCACCGTTCCGGGCCAATCGATCACTGACTTCAATAGCGAGGGGCAAGCGTTAGCGCTGCGTGTCGCGCAACTAAGCGGCGTTAAACAAGTTGAATTTATTTCGGCTGAAGACGCGCTCCTCCGGCTCGAGGCTATTGCCGGAGCTGGGAGCATCGATATTATCGACAGCCTGCCCGCCAACCCATTGCCAGCCGCCATCAGAGTGGTGGTTGGGCAAGGGCCAGAGTTGGCTTCCATAGCCAATGCGCTTGCCCAACAGATAGAAGTATTGCCCGAAGTCGAGTCTGTGCGCTTTAATCTTGAGTGGTTTCAAAAGGCGCAAGCCATTGTGCAACTGGTGCTAAGAATCAATCTGGCCGCATCGGTGTTGCTCGGCATGGGCGTCGTGCTGGTCATCGGGAACACCGTGCGCGTATCCATCGCTAGCCGGCGCGAAGAAATATTGGTAGCCAAGTTAGTGGGTGCCACCAATGCCTATGCAAGAAGACCTTTTTTATACTTAGGGGTCTGGCTTGGCGCGACAGGCGCAGCGATGGCATTGATCATATCGTTCGCATGTATGTATGCACTCACATACTACATAAAGCCCTTAGAAGCAGCCTACAGTACCAATATCAGCATACAGCGCTTAAGCGCCGATACCGCACTAGTCATTTTTTTGGCCAGCGCAGGCCTTGGCTGGGTTGGATCTTGGGTGATTTGCAGTAATCAAATCAGTAAACTTGAGCCCGAATAACAGCCCCGCAACTCTTTTAAGATTTTTGACTCTTTTCGGAGCATTTGGCAACTTTTAAGCACCTTTGCCAATATCTAGATGAATTTTTAAATCTATGCCGATGACGGCTAAGGCGGCAATCCTGGCACCCCGCATTGAACTATTTCAACATTAGCACTCTAATGCAGAGAGTGCTAAAATTGCTGTAACGAGGCAGCGCATCCCACCCAATCTTTCCACCTGCGCTCCCAATGATTACCTATCGCCAACACCGAGCAAATGCTCAGGCGCGAGAAGAAGGACAATGCAGACATGAATACACAACTACAAGCGATACCGGTGCTGACACCCGGCAGTAATATCAATGCCTATATGGCCTCGGTCAATAGCTTTGAAGTACTGAGCAAAGACCGAGAACAAGAACTTGGCCGCCGACTAGTCGAACAAGGTGACCTGGAAGCCGCCCGCGAGCTGATACTTTCGCACCTTCGCTTCGTTGTCCGCGTGGCAAAATCTTACAACGGCTATGGGCTTGGTTTAGGCGATTTAATTCAAGAGGGAAACATTGGTTTAATGAAAGCGGTTAAGCGCTTTAACCCTGAAAAAGGTGTCCGGCTAGTATCATTTGCCGTGCACTGGATCAAAGCCGAGATCCATGAGTTTATCTTGCGTAACTGGCGTATCGTTAAAATCGCCACTACCAAAGCGCAGCGCAAATTATTTTTCAATTTGCGCGGCAAGAAAAAAGATTTGGCTTGGCTGAGCAGCGAAGAGGCACAGGTCATCGCCGAAGATTTAGGTGTGGCAGTCTCAGATGTCCAGCAAATGGAAGGTCGGCTTTCATCCTATGACATGGGCTTCGATGCACCGGCAGATGCCAGCGAAGAAAAAGCGGCTCAATCTCCTGCCTATTTTTTACAAGACCAGTCAGCCGATCCAGCATTAGCGAGTGAAGATTCTCAGTGGGCACAGCAACAAAGCACTGAGTTGCGACAAGCGCTACTTTCTCTAGATGATCGCAGCCGCCATATTCTTCAAGCACGCTGGCTCAATGAGTCTTCGAAAGTTACCTTGCACGATCTAGCTGCTGAATATGGCGTGTCCGCTGAGCGCATACGCCAGCTTGAAAAAGAAGCTATGAAGAAGCTCAAAACCGCTATGCAAGCGGCCGCTTGAAACGGCCAGCAAGTCAATAGCAACACGGTAAGCGCTGCCAAAATCATTTTCGACCGGCAATATCCCGCGCTATAATGTGCAAGCAGAGCAGGGCGCTCATAGATAGTAAGCGCCAACATTGCATGGCCTGCTATGATTAATAATGAGCACGCTTGCCAACACACTTGTACTAACACCTCCACTTTATCGCCCACCACCATCAACTATTTACTGGCTTACTATGACCCACGCATTCCTTTTAATGGGCGCTATTTTTGGCATGCTCGCGGTAGCTTTCGGTGCCTTTGGCGCTCATGCATTAAAATCACGACTGACCGTCGAGCTCTTGAATAGCTATCAGACTGCTGTACAGTACCAATTTTGGCATGCATTAGCGTTGTTGGCCGTTGGCCTGTTAGTGCTTCAGCTCAGTCCATCTCGGCTGCTACAAAGCAGCGGCTGGATGTTTTTTTTCGGCACACTGTTATTTAGCGGATCAATTTATGTGCTAACACTGACCAATGTTCGCCAAATTGGTTTTTTAAATATTGGCGTGCTGACTCCAGTGGGCGGCTTGAGCCTAATGCTAGGCTGGCTGCTACTGATACTGGCTCTTTGGCGCAACCAATAAATTTTTCATAGCCGTCAGCTTATCATCGGTGCGCTGACAGGCCATTCAACAAACCTTCCACGACCTAGCCATCAATGCCTGAATCTCCCAAAGCTAACGCCGACAGCCGCGCCCGCAACCGACCCATTCGTAGTTTTGTTATTCGCAGCGGCCGCATGACCGAGGCGCAGCGCAAAGCACTCGACACCCATATGCGTCGATGGGCGCTGCCGCAAGATCGGCAGCCAGAGAATTATGAAACGGTGTTTGGCAACCCAAATCCTCTAACACTGGAAATCGGTTTTGGCATGGGCGACTCACTGGCAACCATGGCGCTGGAAAGCCCCCAAAGAAATTTTATAGGCGTTGAAGTGCATCAAGCAGGAGTAGGGCGGCTACTCGCCCTAGCCGATGAATTTCAGTTAAGCAACCTGCGCGTCTACTGCCACGATGCGGTTGAGGTGCTACAACAAAACATTAGCCATCACAGCCTTGAGCGCGTCAATATTTACTTCCCTGACCCCTGGCACAAAACTAAACATCATAAACGCCGTTTGATCCAGCCAGAATTTCTAACACTACTGCATAGCCGCCTAAAAAATAAAGGCTTATTGCACATTGCTACCGACTGGGAGCCCTATGCCAAGCATGTCATTACGGTTGTCAACCAACATGCAGGATTTAACAACATTGCCGGCTCAAAAATTTACACGGATCCTGCTGAGCTAGGCAGACCGGAAACAAAATTCGAGCGTCGCGGCGTCAAGCTCGGCCATGGCGTATGGGACATGGCTTTCAAAACCTGCCATAACGCTGAAGAGAGATGATTATGATTAAACTTGTGAAACAACCTGCCTGCGTGTAAGGTTTGGTTTATTACTTACAGTCGCAAGGCTAATTAAGGGAGCGAAAATGCAAACGAAACGCGTGCGTGATTTCATGGCCAAGCATTATGCAACAGTGACGCCTGATCAATCGATTGCAACGGCCGTACGTATTATTCTTGAATACCATCAATCAGCTGCGCCAGTAATAAACGAACAGCAACACCTTGTTGGCTTACTTTCGGAGGCCGACTGCATGCGCTCAACGCTAGTTGAGGGCTATTTTAATGAGGGCGTAACGCTAGTGCGCGAACAAATGAGCGTTGACCTAGAATCGGTTTCACCTGACCTAGAGCTCAGCGCGGTATCAGAAAAGTTTTTACAAAATAACCGTCGCTTAATGCCCGTAGTAGAAGCCGGCACGCTGGTAGGTATTTTATCAAGACAAGATATATTAAAAGCGCTGATTTAACGCGCTTCAATTGTAGTATGCGCTCTTATCAAGCTAGCCAGTTCTAGCTAGCTGAACTCTGCAATAAGATCATTAAGAAATAGCCAGCCATGCCCACTAGCGGCGATCCGGTGGTCATCTTGTATTAGTAAATGGCGCTCGACTAAAGAATCAATTTTTCCAGCCACGACGTTTAAATCAAGGCCAGTTCTGGCAGCGAAAAGCTCCTTAGCAAAGCCTTTTTTTAAGCGCAGCGCATTGAGCATAAATTCAAGTGGCAGCTCTACCGCATCAATAGCTTGCTCGCCAGCGAGCTTATTACTATTAGCCAAATAATGATTTGGCATACGCGTTTTCCAACGGCGGGTTACTTTGCCTTGGTAACTCAATTTGCCATGTGCCCCTGCGCCAATGCCTAAATAGTCACCGAACATCCAATAGTTGAGATTGTGCATCGACGCTCGACCGGCTCGAGAAAATGCCGACACCTCATACTGCTCATAACTATTTTTTGCCAATAGCGCAAAACCTGCATCTTGGATCGCGCCGAGAGTATTTTCATTGGGCAAGGTCGGCGGAAAATTATAAAAGGCGGTGTTTTGCTCGATAGTTAATTGATACCAAGAGATATGTTCTGGCTGCAAATCGATAGCTTGTTGTAAATCAGCTTCAGCATCACTCACAAGCTGCATAGGTAGCCCGTGCATTAAATCAAGATTAATGTTGTCAAAACCCGCATCTCGAGCTTTCACATAAGCTCGCACCGCATCATCACCGTTATGTATACGCCCTAACTTTTGTAATGCATCATTCGAAAAACTTTGTACACCTATAGACAATCGATTGATGCCAGCTCTGCGAAAACCAGCAAAATTAGCTTGATCGACTGTACCAGGATTAGCTTCAAGCGTAATCTCAATATCACTGGCAAAAGTTATTTGCTCGCGTAGCGCATCGATGAGAAGCGCATAAAAATTTGCAGATAATAAAGAGGGCGTGCCGCCGCCAATAAAAATCGACTGTAGGGGGCGAGGCTCTTCGAGCAATTGACGGTCTTGCTTAAAATCTTGCAGCAGAGCCTGCAAATAGTCCATTTCGGGTAACGGCGCAGGAGACGATATCAATTCATCGCCCTTCAACGGCTCGACTGCTGCATGCACATGCGAATTAAAATCGCAGTAGGGACACTTTTTAATGCACCAAGGTACATGTATATAAAGCGATAGTGGTAAGGGCATTATGTTAGGCCAAGCTACCCTGTGATTTTAATAGCGCAAGTAATTGCCGCATGGCAATACCTCGATGACTATGCGCATTTTTGATAGCCGGGCTCAAACTAGCCGAACTCACATTAAATTCGGGAACAAAAAATAACGGATCATAGCCAAAGCCTGCATCACCTTGCGGCGCGTCAAGGATTCGGCCATGCCATTGCCCCACACAGACGACTGGCGTAGGATCTTTTTGATGCGTTAAAAAAGCCAATGCACAAATAAATCTAGCACCGCGATTTTCTGGGGCGACGTCGCGCAGCGCTCGCAGAAGCTTTTCATTATTGGCGCCATCGCTAGCCCCATCGCCATGCTGATCTTGACTATAACGAGCGGAATAAATACCCGGCGCACCATCAAGCCAATCTACAGCCAAACCCGAATCGTCAGCAATAGCAGGTAGGCCCGTATGCTGGGAAGCATTGCGCGCTTTAATAATTGCGTTTTCAATAAAGCTCAAACCACATTCATCAGCCTCTGGCACATCATAGTCACTTTGCGCAACAACATCGCACGCATAGTCTTCTAACAGTGCACGAAACTCGCGTAACTTACCTTGGTTGCCACTTGCGAGAACCACTTTATTCAGTATTGTCATTACTTGCCTAACTAATTGTGAAAAAAGCGACGTTCTAGCTTGATAGCAATACTTTTATCGCTTGTAACGGGAGTGACATCAACCTGAATAATAATCATTTCATTGTCATTGGTTATTTTGAACGGCGCTAAATAGTAGCGAGCATCGGTCTCAACCACCTCTTGAAAATTTAAAGACCGTCGATGCAATAAATCATAAGAGCTACCGCTTATAGTTTTAGCGGCGATGGGGTGACTACTGCCGTCAGGAAAATGCTCAAGCACCGAGACATTTAGCAAGCCTCGATCGTCACCGCGCACAATGCCCAATGAGCTTGCAACCTTAGGAGTTAAGAAACTGGTATTAAATGCGCTATAAAAAACTTCGTAGCTCCCTTCACGCACAGAAATATTTTCTTGTGCCGGCAGCGTGAATGGCCAAAGAAAAATACTGGCCAAGACAATACGCAAGGCGATCTTCGGAAAAATTAAAAAGCAACTAGTTTGTAACATGATAAACCGCCTGTGCTGCGAATAGATTGGGCCAACGATCAACTATTGGCGAAAAAACCGAAGGACCGCTCGCTGTTGCGTCACGATAGTTAGCGGCCTGAAAGTTTCGGTGCAGTACGCTAATATCACGTTGTTCACACAGCACTTCGAAATCGTTAACCGTGCAAAAATGGATATTGGGCGTGTTATACCACTCATGCGGCATAAACTTGCTCACTGGCATTTTTCCGCGGGTGAGTAAGTATCTTCGAGCTTGCCAATGTCCAAAGTTAGGGAAAGTGATAATACACTCCTTACCGACGCGCAACATTTCTTGCAAAACAAAGTCGGGCCGATGCACCGCTTGCAAAGTTTGGGTTAGCAGTACCGTATCAAAACTATTATCTGCAAAATTGGCCAAGCCCTGATCGAGGTCTTGCTCAATAACATCAATGCCATTGCTAATACAGGCCGCAATATTGTTCGCATCAATTTCAACACCGAGCGAGCGCACCTGCTTTTTTTGTTGCAAAAATTTTAAAAGGGCGCCATCGCCGCAACCTAAATCTAAAATTCGAGAATGCGGCGTGACCCACTGTTCGATGGTTAAAAAATCAGGACGCATTTAATTCGCCTCCTTTAATTTCGCACTCTTCAGACATTTTATGCATGTAGGCAGAAAAAACTGTTTGGTAGCGTTGCACGGGAAGTAAAAATGAATCGTGGCCAAGGCTAGATTCTATCTCAACATAACTAACTGGTTTTTCTGCCGCAATGAGTGCATCTACCATCTCTCTGGATCTAGCGGGCGAAAAACGCCAATCGCTGGTAAAGGACGCAACAAAAAATTTGCATTGCGCTTCGCGAAAGGCAGCCACAGGATCGTCACCGTATTCACGAGCTAGGTCAAAATAATCCAGTGCACGGAGCATAAGCAGGTAGGTATTTGCATCAAAACTGGCAGCAAATTTGTCACCTTGATGACGTAAGTAACTTTCAACTTGAAACTCAAGGTTGCTCTCAACGCCTTGAGTAAAACTTCCGGCGCGCAGCTCACGACCAAATCGTTCACCCATCAAATCGCCCGACAAATAAGTAATGTGCCCGATCATGCGTGCAATGGCCAGACCGTTTTTTGGTCTAGTCTGATGGTCGTAGTAACGGCCATCATGAAAATCAGGATCATTCGTGATAGCCGTGCGGGCCGTGTTATTAAAGCCAATATTTTGCGCACTCAGTTTCATGGCCGATGCCAGCACCACGCAATGCCGGAGCAGCGCAGGATATTCGAGCGCCCAACGCAAGGCCTGCATACCGCCTAAACTGCCGCCAATCACGGCGGCCCATTGTTCAATGCCCAGATGCCCCATTAAAAGATGCTGACTGGCGACCCAGTCTCTCACCCGCAATGTAGGAAAATCAGGACCCCAAGGTGTCTGAGTATTAGGGTTGATTGAGCTAGGCCCAGTACTTCCACTGCAGCCGCCAAGGTTATTAACGCTCACCACGTAAAACAGACCGGTATCGATGGCTTTACCTGGGCCGATATAGTGATTCCACCAACCGGGCTTTTTATCGTCGCTATGATGATAGCCAGCCGCGTGATGATCGCCAGATAAAGCGTGGCAAACGAGTACCGCATTGCGGCCATCACTATTGAGCGTGCCATAAGTTTCAAAAGCCAGCTCAATAGAGGGAAGATCACGACCTGATGAGGTGCGAAAAGGCTGGTCGTAAATGAAATGCTGGGTTTCTACCAAACCAATCGAGTTTTTATCGGCAGCATCATATTGACCGCCGGCGACAGCTTCACTATTATTTTTAATTGTATCCGCCTTCACTGACAAAGCTCCGCATACCCAAGTCAAATGTGTAATCGTTCATTGAATCCAATACACCCGCACAGGCGCCTTAAACAATTTAGATCGTAGTTTACCGTAATAAGCTCGTCCGTCTGCACGGCGCCACCACGACAATTCACCGAAATAGTAACTCTCTGCCAAGGTCAAACGCTGCCATTACGAAGCAAGGCCTTGACGAAAATCAGCAAACAGCAGGGTAAACCCTTCATTGCACAACCGTGTAGCACGGCAACGCTTATTACCTCCGCGTGTAGGCCGATAATCGTCAATCAGGCCCGATAGCGCAATCCCTCTATCTTCAGCAAGCCACTCCATCACCTCGCGCAGTGGTGCGGGGTGACCATCCGATGCCAAATACACCGACTCAAGTGGCTCCCCCCGTGCATAGCGATCAATTAGATGAACCAACACAGCAACGCAGTCGTCTACATGTATACGATTACTATATTTTTCAGGTCTAACCGGGCATATGCGACCCTGCTCAAGCACCTGCAACAAATGATTATGCCGCTGGGGGCCATAAATGCCACTAAAGCGAATAGCACAACTAGGTAAGTTGGCCGCCGCTAATATAGCTTCGGCAGCCAGCATGGTCAGTCCTGAATAGCCGGTTGGCTGCGTATGGCTAAGTTCATCAACCCAGCAACCGTCGTTGTGTGCATAAACACTGGTCGACGACGCAAACAGCACCAATGGTTGCCTGCCCCGGCTTTGGATAACGCTTAGCACATTCTTCAGGCCATCCACATAAATAGCCTGATAAGACGAAGCGCCAGGAGGCGCAGTCAGCGTAATAATAACGATATCCCAATTCCCCAAAGCCAATGGGCTTAGTGACTCGAGCTGCGTTACATCAACGGTCAATTGGGCCATGTCACTGGGTAAATCAACGGCCGAACGCTGGGCAGCCGTCACTTGGTGACCTTGAGCAAACAACACCGGACTCGCCGCTTTACCCAGTCCGCCACAACCCACCCACAAAATGCGTTGCGGCTCAGTCTTGCTGTCAGAAGTATCTTGATGCGACATTTTTTAGTTCTTTACGAATAAATGAAATTTTAGTGAGCTGCTTTCTTCTTACCCAGTGCCTGTTTTGCTTGACGACAATCTACCACTGTAAAAATATTCAGTAATCATTCTATAATGCCTGCATTCGGTTATATAGTGCTATCTAACACTGCCTGCTGCCGCTTCAATCTCAGGACCATAAGCAGCTATTTAACCAGTGAATAAATAACTCGCCATGTAAGCCTTGTGATGAAAAAAGCCAACTCGGCAAGTACACAAATTGCTAACAAGCCCGCAGGTCCTGCGGGCTTACATATCACCCGCATCAAGGGTATTGGACCTGCCATAGCCGAAAAGCTTCAGCGCTTAGGCATCTTTTCGGCCCTCGACTTATTATTCCATTTACCGTTACGCTACGAAGACCGTACTCATGTACAAACCATTCAAGAACTGCGTAATGGGCATAGTGCCGTAATAGAGGGCGAAATCACTAGCAACGGTGTGCAATTTGGCAAGCGTCGCTCATTAGTGTGCCGGTTAAAAGATAGCAGCGGAGTTATTGATTTACGTTTTTTTTATTTTTCTGCAGCACAACAGAAAAATCTTGCGGTTGGCACGCAGCTTAGGTGCTTCGGAGAAGTCAGCTTAGGCCGTAACGGGCTGACGATCATTCACCCTGAATACACCACGTTCGATGAGCTAGCTGAGCAACACCCAGCGACGCCGGATGACCAACACCTAACCGCTATTTACCCCAGCTCAGACGGCCTACATCAAGCAAGATGGCGAGCTTATATGCAGGCTGCATTCACTCTTATAAAGCCTGATGATTTAATTGACTTGGTAGATGTTAAACAACTCAATCATGCCGGACTCACCACCCACCATAGCCTCTATGACGCGCTAAAAACACTGCATTTTCCACCTAACACAATCGATACGCATTTATTGTATGAAGGCCTGCATCCGGATCAACGCCGCTTAGCGTTTGAAGAATTAATTGCGCAGAGACTATCGCATATGGCAGTGAAGAATCGGCAGCATGCTATCAGTGCGCACCCCATTCGGGCAGAGTCTCAATACGCCCAAAGAATGATGCAGCAGCTGCCTTTTTCGCTCACCCGCGCACAAGACAAAGTGCGCCATGAAATCGCCAATGACTTGCAGAAACCCGTTGCAATGCTTCGACTGCTGCAAGGTGATGTAGGCTCAGGTAAAACTGTGATTGCTGCCTTTGCCGCACTGCAAGCCATCGCCAACGGTATGCAAGCCGCTATTATGGCACCCACCGAAATATTAGCCGAACAACATGCGTTAGCCATGACCGCGTGGTTTGAACCTCTGCAGATTAGTGTTGCTCTGCTAGTGAGTAAAATGCCGGCGCCGGCCAAAGCCTCGGTGATACAGCGCGCTGCAAATGGTGATGTTCAGCTACTGATCGGCACGCATGCACTTATCCAAGAGGAGGTTCATTTTAATAATTTGGGCCTTGCTATCATTGATGAGCAGCATCGCTTTGGGGTCGAGCAACGACGCCTGCTCAGTATGAAACGCGACGATGGTTATGCCGTGCATCAGCTCGTGATGACTGCCACGCCCATTCCTCGCACGCTAGCAATGACTTTTTATGCTGACCTTGAATATTCGGTGATTGACGAATTGCCACCTGGTCGAACGCCGGTGCAGACGGTCGCCATAGCCAACAACAAACGCGAGGAGGTTATTAAACGCGTCGAGCAAGCCTGCACCGATGGACGGCAAGTGTATTGGGTTTGCACACTGGTTGAAGAATCTGAGGTGCTTCAATGCCAAGCCGCCGAGACCACGGCCGATGAATTAGCTCTCTGCTTGCCCAATGTTAAAATTGGCTTGGTGCATGGACGGCTTAAGGCTGAGCAAAAGCAGCAAGTCATGCGCGCATTCAAGGGAGCTGATCTGCAATTATTAGTAGCCACAACGGTGATTGAGGTGGGGGTTGATGTGCCCAATGCCAGCCTTATGATCATTGAGAATCCAGAGCGACTAGGGCTTGCCCAACTCCACCAATTGCGCGGCAGAGTAGGGCGCGGCAGCGTCGCTAGCCACTGTGTAATGCTCTACCAAAGACCGCTGTCTAAGCGTGGCCAGCAACGACTCGATATCATGCGCCAAACCAATGATGGTTTTGTTCTGGCCGAACAGGATTTAAAAATGCGCGGCCCAGGTGAAGTGTTAGGCACGCGGCAGTCAGGCGCAATGTCTTTGCGACTGGCTGATTTAGAGCGCGACAGCGACTTAATCACTCCAGTTGTTGAATTAGCTGACGAAATAAGTCGACAAAACCCCGCAAAGGCGGCAGCTTTAGTACAACGTTGGTGCCCAGATGCCGAAAAATTCAGCCGAGCTTAGTTAAGCTAAGTTGCGTTAAGCGCTTTTCAAGCGAGTTAACTGGCGCGCTTTTTTACTCGTTCATCGGCGTGATCTAATACTTCTTCTTCATATTCACGCAAGATATCGCCCAGTGCAGCGCCAATCTTAGTTTGCGTACGAATCATTTCAAGCTTAGGCCAAGTCGATCGCTCACCCATAGTAAGCAACCGCTGCACATCATCGGGTGCTCGAATACGCAACAGCTTCAACGGATTCATAAAGCGCTGATTGGGCAAAATAGTAATATCGCCCTGATATTCTTGATTAATCACTGACAAGGCCACACTCGACAAACGACTGAGCGTTTGACTTCGCGCGATGGGCTTTCGGGCAATTTCTGCGCTCGCGTTCAGCCACGTCCGCACGGTTTCCATACTCGCGCGAGCCATCTGCATAAACGGGCCCGAATCGTCGCGATCACCGGCTAAAAACGGCAATACATGGGGATTGGTTTGACTGACAATATAGTGGTTGGCACCGTATAAGCGCGCTAAACGCTTGGCGGGCAAATCATCACTCACAGAACCGTCGACCCACTGCCGCGAGGGCAAATACGCTTGGCGCTCGCCATGATCATTTTTCGCCATTAATGTAACCGGCGGATAAATACCGGGAATCGCACATGAAGCCATAACAGCTTCACGAATATAGACATTCGGTGAGGTAATTGCATTAAGCAAGCGCGAAGTTTGCATGGTTTCCAAAGGAGCAACCGATACGTTTAGCTGGCGGCCCGTTTGCTCAAAAGCCTCTTCGAAAGTGAGGTCGGGTAATATTGCTACCAAGCTTTCGAGCAACTCTTCAGAGGTGATGTTTTGATCCGGGTGGCGGGTGGCATCATCGCCAGCGAATACGGACGCTATTTTCTCAGGCGCAAACATCGCCTCATAGTCTGCGCCCGTTTGGGTTGCGATGTAAGCGCCCACCAAAGAGCCGCCACTCGAGCCTGAAATAATATCGGGCAACAAATCATGCTCGAGCAGAGTTTTCACAACACCCATATGAAAATAAGCCAAACTACCCGAACCGCTCAACATTAATGCTGAACAGCCAAAGCAATGTTGAGCGCGGCGAAAAAATTCTATTTTTTCTTCAAAGCGAATATTATCCACTTGAGGGCTAGCAAGGTAATGCAGTGCATCAACAATTTCTTCGACATAATCGATAATCAGGTTTTTAGTGCCTGACTTAGCTTTATTGTATAGGCGAGAATTGCCCATACCGCCCATATTGCCATGAATGCCTTCGTTAAGCGTGAATAGTAAGCCGCGGGCATCATGCCGCGCACGCATCGCACGCAACCTATCCAGGCGGATGCGAATGGAAACATAGTCATAGCGACGCGACTGATCCATTAAGCGCCAGCGATAATCGCCCGCCGCTTTATCGTAGTCGGTGGCCGCTTCAAGCCACGCTTCATAACTATGCGCTTGGGCCATCGCTTTTTCAAATTTTTTACTGCTCAACACACCCATCATCTCTCACCGTTTTAAATCAACTTACACAGTATCTTATACCGAGCAACCTCTGGGTAGAATAGTACCTATGCAGATGTTTGTCACTGTAAACCCACCGTCATTGAAGGCGGCCTGAAACCCATAAAATCAATACGGCTCGGGCACATTAGCGCATTGAATAATATAACTTTTAAATGGGCAATGCTTTCATAGCCAGCGGCGAACACGGCTGCAATAGTCGCGATAAGCCTCACCAAATAACAGCTGCATGGCGCGCTCTTCGGGATAAATTTGGAAACATTGAATGTAGAGCACGAAAACGGCCAGCCACAATAATCCCAGCCAACTGCCAAGAAAAAACATCAGTCCTATTAAGATTGTGGTGAGTGATAAATACATTGGATTGCGCGTAACACAAAAGATGCCGCTGATGACTAGTTGGCTGGCTTGACTGGGGCGCAGCGGGTTAACCGTGGTTTGATGCTGCTTAAACTGCCGAATACTCATTACGATAAGGATTAACGAAAGACACAACCAAGCCAGGCCAAGCCCATATTGCGAGGCAAACACTAAAGTCGATTCGCCAGCAGCCCGAGCGGTAAAATACATACCTACCCCACAAGCTAAGCAAACCAGCGGTGGCGGCACGCGGTTATCCAATATCGCGGTCAATGCGCCTCCTCCCAATTATCGCCCACACCGGCGTCAACAATTAATGGCACTGATAGCGTGGCAGCGCCCGACATTAAATCGCATACTTTTTTCCGAACGCCCTCAACCAATATTTTCGGCACTTCAAAGACCAGTTCATCGTGCACTTGCATAATCATTTTTATATTTGGATCTTGCGTCAACAACCACTGGTCGATGTGCAGCATCGCTATTTTTATAATATCGGCCGCAGTACCTTGCATAGGCGCATTAATTGCCGTGCGCTCCGCTGCTTGCCGACGCATGCCATTACTGGCATTAATTTCAGGCAGATACAAACGTCGACCAAAGAGAGTTTCGACGTAGCCATTTTTAGCCGCAGCAGCCCGAGTATTTTCCATATAACTTAATACACCCGGATAGCGCTCAAAGTAACGGTCAATATACTGCTGAGCGTCGTTGCGACCAATATCTAACTGCCGAGCTAAGCCAAACGCCGACATACCATAAATCAACCCAAAATTAATTGCTTTAGCTCGCCGACGCTGCTCAACACTTACCTCTGCAATACCGATATTAAATACCTCAGCTGCAGTCGCTTTATGAACATCCTGACCGTGATTAAACGCGTCCAACAATCCTTTGTCTTGCGAAAGATGCGCCATAATACGCAGTTCAATTTGCGAATAATCAGCCGCTAGAACACAAGCATCGGGCGGCGCTATAAAAGCCTTCCGAACACGGCGACCCTCCTCAGTGCGAATAGGTATATTTTGTAAATTGGGGTCAGACGACGACAAACGTCCAGTGGCTGTGACTGCTTGATGATAAGAGGTATGCACTCGACCAGTATTGGCATTGACCTGCTCAGGCAAGCGGTCTGTATAAGTCGATTTGAGCTTACTCAAACCGCGGTATTCCATAATAACTTTAGGTAAAGGGTAATCAAGTGCCAACTCTTGAAGAACCGGCTCAGCGGTTGAAGGCTGCCCTTTTGGCGTTTTTTTAAGAACCGGCAAACCCAGCTTTTCAAATAAAACAGCTTGCAACTGCTTGGGCGAACCCAAATTGAATTCGCCCCCAGCTAATTCGTGGGCTTGCCCTTCAAGCTCCAATAAACGGCTACCTAATTCTTTACTTTGCGCCAGTAATAATTTGCTATCAACTAGCGCTCCATTTTTTTCAATTGAACAAATAACTTCAAGCAACGGCAGTTCAATTTCGCGATAAAGCTTTTCAAGCACTGGTAGCTGATTAATTTTTTTGCGCAACACACTCTGCAAACGTAGCGTAATATCAGCATCTTCAGCAGCATAGGGGCCGGCTGTTTCTAGCGGAACTTGATTAAATGTCAGTTGTTTCGCGCCCTTACCAGCAACCTCTTCAAAATGAGTGGTGGTATACGAAAGATGCGACAGTGCTAGCGAATCCATATCATGGCGAGACGCAGTTGAATTGAGCACGTAGGACAGCAGCATAGTGTCGTCACCAATACCTCGAAGTTCTATGCCGTGATTTGCAATCACATGCTTATCATATTTAAGATTCTGACCTACTTTTTTAATCGCTGGATTTTCCAGCAAGGGTTTCAACCCTCCTAACACGACCGTCTCGCTAAGCTGACTAGGCGCGTCCAAATAATCATGCGCAAAAGGAATATAAACCGCCAAGCCACATTCAATGGCTAATGATACGCCAACAACACGAGCAACATTGTAATCAAGGCTCGTCGTCTCGGTATCAAATGCAAACGCTTGGCACTGCTCAAGCTTAACTAACCAATCATCAAAGTCTTCTTGCTCGGTAATTATTTGATATTGACCGGGCTTATTGTCATGTGGTTCGGCATGTTGTTCGGAATTTTCCTGGGGCAAAGTATCAGCAGGTTTTTCTAACGATTTACTTGTGGGTGATTTGCTTGCCTTAGCCTGGCCGGCCCCCAACTCTTCCACCCACGATTTAAATTCCATCTCGGCAAAGAGCTCGCGTAAACGTTCATTGTTCGGCGGTTCAGCTCCCTCACCGGCGAACAACGCAGAAGCATGATAATCCAACTCAACATCACATTTAATGGTTGCCAGTGTGTACGACAATCTGGCGTCGGCCTCGGCTGCTGCCAGCTTAGCGCCAAGTTTTTTAGCACCGCGGACCTCTATGTCACAAACCTTGTCAAGATTATTATAAATATCCTCGACGCCACCTAAGTTTTGCACCAGCGCCAATGCTGTTTTTTCGCCCACGCCAGCCACACCCGGGATGTTGTCGACTTTGTCGCCCATCAAGGCTAAAAAATCGATAATATATTTAGGCTCAATACCAAATTTTTCTACCACACCGGCAGGGTCGAGAATAGTGTTACTCATGGTATTCACTAAAGTAACCGACTCGTTAACCAGTTGCGCCATATCCTTATCGCCAGTAGAAACGACTACTGGTATAGAAATCTCGCTCGCCTCACGCGTGAGTGTACCAATGACGTCGTCAGCCTCGACACCCGTCACCGATAGAAGCGGCAAACCCATTGCGTGGATGATGTTATGTATCGGTTCAATTTGCAGCCGCAATTCATCCGGCATAGGAGGGCGCTGCGCCTTATACTGAGAAAATATCTCATCGCGAAAAGTTTTCCCTTTAGCGTCGAACACCACAACGAGCGGACTTTGCGGAAAATCCTTTTGCAAACGGCGCAACATACTAATAACGCCTTTTACTGCGCCAGTAGGTTGGCCTTTAGAATTGTTCAGCGGTGGTAGTGCATGAAATGCACGGTACAAATAGGATGATCCGTCAATCAAAACCAAGGGGGCAAGAGTTGTCATGAATAATAATCTGCTCGTCGAATAACAAGAGGGGAAACCGTGTTGATTCTAACGCAAGCACACGCTGATTTCTTCATTGGCGGGCATTACAATGACGTATATCAGGAGCATCGCTCATAAGCCTAAGTGAATGGAGCACACAGCCTCTTTTTATTGGCAGTGGCCGTAAAAACCCTTAGAAAACCAACAGTATTCTTGGGCAACACCCTCATCAATAAGAGCCCTATTGATCTCGTTGGCGGCAATATCGCCGGCATCAGTAGTCGGTGTTTGAACTAAAAAACAGCGGGCCACCCAGCGCCCATATTTATCCACATCTTTCATCTTACAATGGAGGATCTGCTTTTGGGCTAACTGCTCCAGGGCGCTTTTAGCTGCGCCATAGCCTTGCTGCTTACGCTCGGGAGCATCTACGCCCCAAAGCCGCACCTGCGGCTTGAAGCCCTTCAAATAAAGACTGTCGCCATCAACTACGTGGGTGCACAGAGCAGTAATGTCAGATGGGTAGGCCGTAGGAGTAAGACGATCGGTGCTCGCGTGCGCAGCGCCCATTGTAGACACGACAAAGAAACCGATAAACAAAAGCAGTGACCGATGCAAAAAGTGCTTACTGGTTGAGGGCAGCATTATAAACATCGTTTCTTTGACTCGTTTAACGGTTGCTCATACGCACCGATTTATAGGTCAGTGCCATTTTGTTAGCATCCAAAGGCGGCTTATAAAAACCATGATAGTGGCCTTGTGGATTAATCAGCGCCACGTTGCCCCCGTGGTCGATCGTGTAATCACCGGTTTCATGATTAGTCACTACCTTTTGAAAAGCTACGTTTAGCTGCGTCGCCATTTTTCGCAACGGCAAAAAATCACCGGTGACACCAACAAAGGCCGGGTTAAAGTATTGAATGTATGTTTTCAGCGCCTCGGGCGTATCTCTGGCTGGGTCAAGCGAGACCAACAAAAACTGAGTATCGGCAAAAAAATCGGTGTCTTGAAGTTTATCTGAAAGGCTATTAAATAATGCAAGTGTGGTCGGGCAAATATCTGGACAGTGAGTAAAACCAAAAAATACAAATGTCCATTTATCTTGCAAACGCTCTAGCGTAAAAGGCTCGCTGTACTGATCAAGTAAATTAAAAGCCGATAGCTCGCGCGGTGTGGAAAAAATCACCGCGCCATTGTTGACCATTTCAACAGGGCTCAAAATACGAGGCGTAAAGGCCCGATTAAAAAACAAGCCAACCAAAACAGCTATGATTGCGACTAATATCAGTACCGTTTTACGAATACCATTTTTTCGATCGGCGTGGGTAAATTCAGCAGTCAAAGCACAATACTCTTTTTAGGGCAGCTCAGCTTAGCTATCATTTTTAAGAATGAGCTGCTGGCCTGCCGGTGGGTTATACCAACTCTGCTCACCATATTGCGGATAAATATAGTGATCGGCGAGCATAATAATGAACAATGCAAACAGGTAAATGATCGAGTATCTGAATGTCTCCATCGGGGCATTAGGATTCTTTTCACGCACCGTTTCAATCGACCAATAGAGAAAACCAGCGCCAAGAACCAACGCACCCAATAAATACAGGGGGCCAAACATATGCGTGGCGAAAGGCAGTAGCGTGACCGCAATCATAACTAGGGTATACAACAGAATATGTAATCGGGTGTAGCGATCGCCGTGCGTGACTGGCAGCATTGGAATTTCGGCCTTAGCGTAATCTTCATGACGCGCCACCGCCAGCGCCCAAAAGTGCGGCGGTGTCCATGCAAATATAATTAAAACTAGTAGCAGCGCATGACCATGGATTTCACCGGTCACAGCTGTCCACCCTAATAGTGGGGGTGCAGCGCCAGCCAAACCGCCAATCACAATATTTTGCGGCGTAGCGCGCTTGAGTACGCACGTATAAATAATTGCATAGCCGATTAACGCACCGAAGGTCAGCCAAGCGGTTATTGCATTAACAAAGGCAAACAAAACCCCCATGCCAACCACACCAAGTATTGTGCTAAACAGTAAGGCCTGGACATCGCTGATACGACCCTGAGCAACAGGTCTATTTTTAGTTCGCTGCATAAGCGTGTCAATACGCTTATCAACCACATGATTAATGACCGCAGCGGAGCCGGCACATAACGCGATACCAAGATTTCCTGCGACAATAATGATGGGAGGCACCATGCCATCAATAGCGAGAAACATACCCACTAACGTAGTTAAAATCATTAACGCTACAACATTCGGCTTACACAGCTCCAAATAGTCGCGCCATAACGGGCGAGTTAGTGTGCTTGATACTGTAGGTGGTGTACTCATCGCATTAATAATCAGAAGAATAGAGGCCGCCAGCAACCGTTTAACACAACGGTTTTTTAGGCTTTACAGGTCGGTTAGTACGAGCCCAACTGGTTGACAGCTATCAAGTTAATAGGTTATTTGTTCGAACCGAAAATAATCGGTGGCATAGCCCAACCAATGTTATGAGCAGCAGCGCGCCGCACACATTGTGCGCTACCGCTACGTAAAGTGGAAGCGCAAAAACTACATTGCTGATGCCTAAACTCACCTGTAAAGCAAGTAATACCAGCAGTGCTAATGCCCAGCGACGTGCCGCTGGCACCTGGAGGCGCAATAACTTTACGATGAGCACCAGCAGCGCCGCACTGACAATCAATGCGCCGATGCGATGGCTATAGTGAATCGCTGTACGAGCCGCACTGTCCATCACGCCGCCTAAATAATTAGGCCCAATATCTTGGAAAAAATTGAAGCCCTGGGCAAAGTCCATCACGGGCCACCAGGTCGTTTGACAATGCGGGAAGTCCGGGCAAGCTAGGGCCGCATAGTTCGAACTGGTCCATCCACCTAGGGCGATTTGTAAAACTAACAAACACAAGCACAAGACTACCCAGCGCCGAATACGCAAGGCTGCCATCATAGAATCTTGGTCAAACTGCCACTGGGCTCCTTGCAGACGCAGGGTCAACAGTGCAAGCAATGATACCGTTGCAAAGCCCCCCAACAAATGAGCAGTGACCACCTGAGGCCAGAGTTTAAGTGTGACCGTCCACATGCCAAACATACCCTGTAAAATAACCATGCCCAGTAACAGCAACGGTAACTTCAGCGGGTAGTTGTGCTGTTTTTTAGCAAAGCGCTGCCAACAAGCAATACTCAACAGCACAATACAAAAGAAGCCCAGGCTGGCAGCAAGTAAACGATGCACTTGCTCGGGCCATGTTTTATCCATTTCTACTGGGGTATCAGGAAACAGTGCATTAGCCTGCGCAATTTCGTGCGCCTCCATCGGCCACAACACGTGCCCATAGCACACCGGCCAGTCAGGACAGCCAAGGCCGGCATCAACCAACCGGGTGAACGCGCCCAACACAACCACGCACAGGGCAAAAGCCGTAGCGCTGGCAGCAAATAAAAAGCCGGACTTACGAGTCGTTTTAAGTTGATGCTCTAACATTAGCGCTCTCTTGAATATTTTAATAAATGCTTAAGATCTTTTAACTTGCCGTTGCCCGTATGTTCCGAGCTGTAGAACATCATGGCCCATCCCGCAGGGTCTACTAAGAAAAAGCTGGCCGCTTCACCCGAAGGCGTTCGCAGGGCGCTATCTAGCGATGCAAGGCTCGCTTGATCAGCCACGTAGAATTTAGTGAGGCGATGCTCCTCTTGTAAAAATGCAGAAAAATCGGCATCAGCTTTAGGGTTGTGCGTTAAATAAACGCGCTGCACTCGGTTAGCGTTTTTGTCTAAGCGGATATGCAATTGGCGCGTGGCATATAAGTTATCTCGACAGCTCTGACTGCATTGTTCTGCGCCGTCAACATCGCCGCGAACTACCATGGTCCACTTGCCCTGCCATGGGTTGTCAAGGTCTAAAGGCTGCCCACTCGAATCGCTGTGTTGGATGTTCCCTAGTAGTTCATTGAGTTGCAATGGCGGCTGGATAAGGCTGCCATGATTTTTACTACTCACAGTCATTTGACCAGACTGGACGAGGTAATAACAAAACATAGCAATCGCCATCAGACCAAATGGAATTAGCCACAAAACCATTAACTTAATGCGATTAGCGCGGCGCTGTGAGGCAGGGGATGGTGTAGGGCTATTTTTAGTCATAAATCATAGGTCCGGCGTAAGTTGTAAAATTTAGTGCCGCAAAGCAATCACTTGTCTTCTTGCGTAGTGATTTTCTCAATCGAAGAGTACAACCAAAGAATCAGCAGCACGGCCGCCATCACAAACCATTGCACCGCATAACCGGTGTGCTTCTCTGGACGCGTATTTATTGCAGGCCAGCTGACCTGCTGACTGCCGGGGTAGCCTGACTGGATACGTAATTCATAGTCGAAGAGATCAACACCGAGCGCTTGCGCGGCACGCTCAACATCAACGCTTTGCACCACCACCGGCCAGGTAACAGACCACTCATCTTGACCCAACACAACCGATTCGCCTTGAGGAACGTAGATACTTGCAACGATTTCTACTGCACCGCGCTGCGTCGGCAACGAGGGGATGCGACGATCAGCATGGCCGCCAATCCAACCACGATTAACCAGTACGCTCGAACCCGACTCTAGCGTTAATGGCGTTAGTAGGTGATAGCCAACGGCACCATTTAAAATTTGATTATCAAGCAAAAAATGATGGTCGTTATCGAAGGTCCCGCGCAATACGACATGACGAAACGCCAACGCCGGTAACTCAGCCTCAGGGATCGTTTGCAACTCAATAGGTAAAAGTTGTGGCTGTGCCGCGCGACTCGAGTAGAGCTGTTGTAGTTGACGTTTTTCATCGGCTCTATCGAGCTGCCAAAAACCTAACTTCAACAGTAGCGGTAACAACAACACGACTAGTGCAATGACTTTCCAGTTGGCATCAATACGATAAGCTGATTTAATCACCGAAGAACCTACGAAAATCACAAGTAACTTTCCAGCCACGCAATAGGCAGACACTTATGCTTTTAAAAACCATCATCGTTATTTTATTAATTGGTCTCGTGATTAGCTTAGCCAGCGGTTTAGCCTTTTTGTTTAAAGATGTAGGCTCAACAAGACGAACGTTGCATTCGCTGGGCGTTCGTATCACGCTGGCAGCCGCTCTTATGGCCACCACCGTATACGGATTTTTTTCAGGTCAACTTGAAGTCGGCGCACCTTGGGACGAGCGCAAATTTTCTAATTTGCAAGCTCCACCCCAAGAGCAAACGATCAATAAAAACCCTAATTTAGATAATGTAAACAAAGAAGAATAAACACACCCATACGACATCGACAAAGTGCCAATACCATGATGCCGCCTCAAAACCAAAGGCCTCCTCATGCGAAAAGTGCCCTTTGCGAGCACGTAGCCACATGATGGCTAACATGGTCATACCTAAAAATACATGAAAACCGTGAAAACCGGTAAGCATGAAGAAGGTAGTTCCGTATATCCCGCTCTCCAATGTCAGCCCAAGATCAACATAGGCCTCATGGTACTCGGCATACTGAAGATACAAAAAGCCCACTGCCAGCAAAACGGTAATACCCAGCCATCGGGTAAATTTCTTGCGGTTGTCGTCTTTTAATCCTACGTGCGCGATATGCACTGTAACCGACGATGACAGAAGAATAATAGTATTCCACATGGGAAGCCATTTAAGTAAACCACCATGTGCATCGACCGGATACATACTGTGGCCTTCACCAGCGCCTACAAATACTGCCTTGGCGCCGTTAACTACCTGATCGGGCGTTTCCATCATCGGCCATGCGTAACGATAGTTTTCCCAAAGTAAATGGATAAACTTACCCTTGTCGCCTTCGCCGCCAAGCCAAGGACCGGCGAGGTTGCGCACGTAAAACAAAGCGCCAAAAAAGGCCACAAAAAACATCACTTCAGAAAAAATGAACCATCCCATGCCCCAAACATAGCTACGCTTCATTTGAGCGCTGTTGAGGCCCTGCATGTTTTCAGTAATAGCCTGCCTGAACCAATAAAACAGCGTGGTAAACAAAATGCCTAGGCCCGCCAAACTCAAGTAACCGCCGATACCGCTGTCGCCTGACTGAATCTCATTAAAAAATGTAGCCGCTCCAAACACAGTAAAAAATAATCCGACCGTTGCCAAAATGGGGAAGGCCGACTGTTCGGGCACATAATAATGTTCGTAACCGTCTGCAGACTTTGTTGCCATTACTCTTTTCTCCAAAAAAAATCTGATTGAGCTTAATTCACTTACACTGTTATTTGTATCTATACAACCGACACAAACTAACTAGACATTCGGTACTACCTACAGCGTGGCTGTATTCACAGAACTTGCCATGCTGACGCTAACGGCGCTGAGCACTTGCTCAGACTGATCAGCTGTCACGTCAAACAAGGTATAAGACAACGTGATGGTATTCACACTGGCCGGCAAATCCCGATCAACAATAAAGCGCAGTGGCATATCAACCGTTCCGCCAGCTTCGAGCACTTGTTGGTTAAAGCAAAAACACTCGGTTTTATGAAAATAAGCAGCCGCTCGGCCTGGCGACACACTCGGAATTGCTTGTGCGACCATAGTCATGCGCTGCGGGTTCCTGGCAAAGAACGTCGTTTCTATTTCTTCACCGGGATGAACCGACAACTTAAAAATTTCGGGACGGAACTCCCAAGGCATTCCTTCATTGTTCGTTGCTACAAACTGCACAGTAACGTTACGCGAAGTATCAACCAATTCAGTGGCAGGAATAAATGCCGTTGAATTGGTTTTACCATTAAGCCCTGTCACATCACAAAACAAGTCATACAAAGGCACTAAAGCAAATCCAAAAAAGAACATAGCCACCACAACCGCAACTAACCGCATAATGAGGCGACGCAGATCAAGTTTGGTGCTCAGTGGCCCTGTTGGCTGCTCATGCTGCATAAATCTCTCTATATTCTCCTAACGGTACGAATAAGGCTGCTCAACATTACTTAATGGCCGGAGGCGTAGTAAACGTGTGGTAAGGAGCAGGTGAGGCTATTGTCCACTCCAAACCTTCCGGGTTGTCCCATACTTCGTCAGTTGCCTGAGCGCCGCCGCGAATCGTTTTAATCACGATAAACAAGAAGAACACTTGGCTGAAGCCAAACAAAAAGGCTCCCATCGATGCAATCTGGTTGAAGTCGGCAAACTGCAATGCGTAATCGGGAATACGTCGGGGCATGCCGGCTAATCCTACAAAGTGCATAGGGAAGAACGTCACGTTCAAGCCAATAAAAGACAACCAAAAATGTGCTTTGCCCAAGCGCTCGTCGTACATGTTGCCGCACCATTTAGGCAGCCAATAGTACACAGCCGCCATAATCGAGAAGATCGCTCCAGGCACCAATACATAGTGGAAATGCGCTACTACAAAGTAGGTGTCGTGGTATTGAAAATCGGCCGGTGCAATAGCCAACATCAAACCCGAGAAACCGCCAATTGAAAACAAAATAACAAAGGCAATGGCGAACAGCATCGGCGTTTCAAACGTCATCGAACCGCGGAACATGGTAGTAACCCAGTTGAAGACCTTCACCCCGGTAGGCACCGCGATAAGCATCGTTGCATACATAAAGAACAGCTCGCCCGCAATGGGCATGCCCACTGTAAACATGTGGTGAGCCCAAACAATAAAGGATAAAAATGCAATCGAAGCGGTTGCATACACCATCGACGCATAGCCAAACAACGGCTTGCGCGCGAAGGTTGGGATGATAGCCGACACGATGCCGAAGGCCGGCAAGATCATGATATAAACTTCAGGGTGCCCGAAGAACCAGAATACATGCTGGAATAAAATGGGGTCACCACCACCGGCGGCACTGAAGAAGCTCGTGCCAAAGTGAATGTCCATCAGCATCATTGTTACACAGCCTGCCAAGACTGGCATAACCGCAATCAACAAGTACGCTGTAATCAACCAAGTCCAAACGAACAATGGCATTTTCATCAACGTCATACCTGGTGCGCGCATATTGAGAATGGTGGCAATAATATTAATTGACCCCATAATCGATGAGGCACCCATAATATGCACTGCAAAAATAAAGTAAGTAACGCTAGGTGGCGCATAGGTTGTAGACAAGGGCGCATAGAACGTCCAACCGAAGTTAGGTCCGCCGCCTTCCATGAATAATGTTGAAGTGAGCATGGCGAAGGCAAAAGGCAATATCCAAAAGCTCCAGTTATTCATGCGTGGCAGCGCCATATCAGGGGCGCCAATCATCATCGGGATCAGCCAGTTAGCTAGCCCAACGAACGCAGGCATAACCGCACCAAAAACCATCACTAAGCCATGCATAGTGGTCATTTGATTAAAAAACTCAGGTTCCACCAACTGTAAACCCGGCTGAAATAATTCAGCCCGGATAACCAGCGCAAATACGCCGCCCATCAAGAACATTGCAAAGCTGAACCATAAATACATCGTGCCGATATCTTTATGATTGGTGGTATATAACCAGCGCCCAAAACCTTTTGCAGGACCGTGATCACCCATTGTGTTTGCCTCTACTTTTAAATCGAATTCAATAAAAAATGTTTAACATCTACTGCGCAAAAGAATCGTCTTACTGATTCTTTTTATAATTGAGCACGTCAACCGCTTGTACCATGTCACCCATGTTGTTGCCCCAAGCGTTGCGCTCATAAGTGACCACCGCGGCCAAATCAAGCTCACTGAGTTGGTTACCAAAAGCCTGCATAGCAGAGCCTTGCACACCGTTAACCAACACATCGACATGTCCTTGCATCGGCCCAGTGGTTATTGCTGTACCTACCATCGATGGACCTACGCCGCCTTTACCGTCAACACCGTGACAAGCGGCGCAACTTTGAAGGTACACCTCTTCACCGCGTGCATACATTTCATCAAGCGGCAAAATCAATTCATTCATCTTGGCAATCTCTACCGCCTCTTTTTTCTTCTCAACTAACCAGTCGTTGTAATCCTGCTCTTCCATAGCGTGAACAACGATTGGCATAAAGCCGTGGGCCTTGCCACATAACTCAGCACATTGGCCGCGATAGATTCCTGGCTCCTCAACAATTGTCCAAGCATCATTGATATAACCCGGAATAGCATCTCGCTTAACCGCTAGCGCAGGAACCCACCAGGCATGCAAGACATCATTGGCAGTAATTAAGAAGCGTACTTTCTTGTTGATGGGAATCACTAGTGGCTCATCGACCTCTAGAAGGTAGTGCTCGCCACGAGGTGCGCGGCCATATATTTCGTCTTGCGAGGTTGTTAGATTACTAAAAAAGCTAACGTCTTCACCAAGATACTCGTACTGCCACTTCCACTGGTAGCCAACAATTTTTATATCAATATCAGCTTCGCTAGTATCGTAAATTTTAATCAGCGACGAGGTAGCAGGTATAGCCATCAACACCAAAATCACAAAGGGCAGTACCGTCCAAGCGATCTCAACCATCGTACTCTCATGAAATGATGCAGCTTTAGCACCAACTGACTTGCGATGCATTAACATCGACCAGAACATAACCCCAAATACGACGACTGCAATACCTACACAAATCCAAAAAATCAACATATGCAGGTCAAAGATTTCACGACTAACCGCCGTAACGCCTTCGGTCATATTCACGACCCAGCGCTTCGCTTCATCAACGACCGCATCGCCAGGAGCGGCCCACGTAGCAGCACTAGTTGCCAATAAAGCGGGGAAAGCCGCTGCTCGGCTTAATACCAACAGGCCCTTGCGAGCTAGCTGTGTGGTTATTAAACGCATAAGTCCTGATCTCCAAAAATTGATACAACTGATTCTTTACATTGCGCCGACTGCGCTATTTTAAACTGCCGCGCCTTACACCTATAACGAACCATTTCCAATCTAATGGTTAAAACATTACTGTGCCGCATTCAATGCCTAGGCAATCGAATTTGAGCTAGCTGGGTAATGAGCAAAAAGCCGCTGCGTGCACACTTACTTAGTGGCATGCCGTTTACTCATACGCATACACACTAAAATTGGGCCATCGTGAAGGTTTTGGGCGATTTCGAGCAGTAGCCTTCGAAATCGCGGCGAAGTATACCAAAGGATTGCGAGCGCTCCAATCGTGCAAATGAATATAGTTTATGATTGGTGCCGATCTCTGGCGAAATACCAATATGTAGTAGGGAGGCGAGAACGATTGAGCTTTTTTGCAAACAATTTACGCTTACACACAGGTATTTCGGCGCGCCTGCGAAGGCTATTTAAATGGCCAGACTCCTCAACCATTACAGTTAACTCATTATGCGCACCACAATTCGTGGCCACAATCAAAAAATATGGGCCATTGCCTGGCCGATGATGCTATCCAGTGTCTCCGTGCCATTACTTGGGCTCGTTGATACCGCCTTACTTGGCCATCTTGGCAGCGCGCAGTTTTTAGGTGCCGTGGCTATTGGTGCCAATATTATTGGTCTTATGTACTGGAGCTTTGGCTTTTTACGCATGGGCACCACTAGCTTGGCCGCAAGACAACATGGTGCAGAGATGCATTTGAATGAAGAAAACGGCCCAAGCCAAGCCAAAGACGCCCGCAGTGCCGATGGTATTTTGTTCCGCGCCTTAGTTCTGGCGGCCATCCTTGGTTCGTCTGTCTGCTTAACGGTTCCACTACTTGTCGATGCCGTTTTGCTGTGGATGCATTCCAGCGCAAAGGTCACCCCGCTGGCCTACGAATATATTGATATTCGACGCCTCTCCGCGCCGGCAGTTTTCATGACTTTTGCCATTTCAGGCTGGCTCATCGGCACGCAGCGCACGCGCAGCGCACTGGCATTAGTACTGACCACCAATAGCGTCAATATCGTTCTGGACATCATCTTCATCAAGCTTCTAGGGTTAGAAAGCGCCGGGGCTGCCTGGGCTACGCTGATCGCGGAATTTATGGGACTGATGCTAGGCTTGTACTTAGTGAGCCATCACAGCCAGGCGGGTAAACCCTCGCTCTGGCGTGGCTGGCTAAGACTCAGCCATTTTCAAAGCATGCTCAGTGTGAACTACCACCTGCTGATCCGCACCGTACTGCTATTGTTTGTTTTCAACTTTTTTACTGCCCAAGGCTCAACAATGGGCGATGAAACGCTCGCCGCTAACGCAATCTTACTCCAGCTAATACTGCTGACCGCATTCGTTCTCGACGGCTTTAGCTTCGCCGCCGAGGCATTGTGCGGCGAGGCTTATGGCGGCAAGCAGTGGATCACGCTCGCTACAATCGTCAAACTGTGCAGCTATTGGTCTGCGGGGACGGCGCTAGGTTTTGGCATAGCCTACGCCCTTTTTGGCGAGGCCATTATTGCGCTATTTAGCAATGTCGATTCGGTGATCGATATTGCCCAGCAATACCACTGGTGGATGGTTGGCATAACCGTCAGTGGTTGCGCGGCCTACCTTATGGATGGGGTGTGCATCGGCATAGGCAAAACGCGCGCAATGCATTACTCAATGTGGTTCGCGACGGTTATTATCTTTTTACCGGCCTGGTGGCTTGGCAGGGCGTGGGGAAATCACGGGCTGTGGCTGGCCTTTGCGATGTTCACGCTAGCCCGAGGGTTCACGCTAGCAGCTTATTGGCAAGGCTTGCGCATAGGCGGCGCACCGCCTCTCAATAATCGAGTAAAGTAACGCCATAGGCAGTGCTAGGTTTTTTTTATATCAACCAAGACAACTGGCTCTGTCGGTGTTTCATGCTGTAGCGCCTGCTCACCGACACGATGCTGATTGACTCGTGTTGGCAACTCATCTGCTGAGCGCCGTACTTTTTCTTCAAACAGCTCGTTAAAATCACAGTGAACGCAAGCACGCCATTTTTCATCGAGCTTAGAATAAGTAAAAATTTTATCCAACTGCTTGCATGCTGGACACAAAGCTCCGGCTATAAAACGTTTATTTTGCATAGCTGACGCCTTCACCGCCTTAACTTGAAAAATTTACTGGTTACGTGTGCTGCTAACTGGCTATACCGCTGTGCCTGAGGAGCGCGTCATTTGTTGCTGGGCGCCCTCTAAAATGCTCAAACAACTCAGCTGGCTCGCAGCTACCGCCCAGTGAAAGAATATCTGTGTAAAATTTATGGCCTGTCTCACAATCGAAGATGCCGCGCTCCTCAAACAAAGAAAACGCATCTGCCGAGAGGACCTCAGCCCACTTATAACTGTAGTAGCCAGCCGCATAGCCGCCAGCAAAAATATGTGCAAAACCATGCTGAAAGCGGTTGATGTCTGGTATGGCATAGGCGGCAACTCTCTTGCGCACCTCAGATAATGTGTTAGTGATACCCTGCCAATCTGAATGGCCAAAATTCTGATGTATCAAAAAATCAAACAAAGAAAATTCAATTTGCCTAACCATCTGCATTGCCGACTGAAAATTCTTTGCTGCCAACATTTTATCGAGTAAAGCCTTTGGCAGCGTCTCACCCGTGGAGAAATGCCGTGTAATTAATGCCAAGGCAGGCTCCTGCCAACACCAATTTTCCATAAACTGGCTAGGCAGCTCAACAGCATCCCACGCCACGCCATTAATGCCGGAGACTGCAGCATAATCAATCTTTGTCAACATATGATGCAAGCCATGGCCAAACTCATGGAACAGCGTGGTCACTTCGTTGTGCGTTAGCAGCGCCGGCTTGTCGGTGGCAGGGGGTGTGAAGTTGCAAACTAAAAAAGCTACCGGCAGCTGCAGCTCACCGCCCAATGACAAACGGCGCGATTTACAATCAGCCATCCAGGCGCCGCCTCGCTTACCTGCTCGAGCATATAAGTCGAGATAAAATTTTGCCTGGAGCTGCTCATTAGAATCAAACACCTCATAAAATCGTACGTCGCTATGCCAGCTACCCGATGGCACTTGAGTGCGAATTTCTAAGCCATAAAGCCGCTTAACCACCTCGAACATACCGCTTATAACGCTATCTATAGGAAAATAAGGTTTCAGCTCCTCTTGCGAAACGTTATAGCGCGCAACGCGAAGTTTTTCGGAAGCATAAGGGACATCCCACGCCTGAAGCTGCGTCAACCCGAGCTCGGTACGTGCAAATGCCTCAAGCTCGGTATATTCACGCCGCGCAAAAGTGACGCTTTTATTTGCAAGATTGTTAAGGAAATCCAACACTTGCTCAGTTGATCCAGCCATTTTTGTCGTTATAGAAAGCTCCGCGTAGTTGTTGTAACCAAGCAAAGTAGCAAGCTCATGGCGCAAAGCAAGAATCTCTTCCATCGGCTGACTGTTATCATATTCGCCTGCGTTGGGGCCTAAGTCTGAAGCGCGAGTGACATAAGCGGCGTACATTTCTTCGCGCAACTGACGATTGTCACAATATTGCATGAGCGGTAGATAATCGGGTATATCGAGAGTAAACAAGTATCCCTGTAAATCATTTGCCCGCGCACGCTCTTGCGCCGCTTGCATTGCACTTTCAGGCAGACCCTGTAATTGATGGGCATCGTCAACTTGCTTAGTGTAGGCGCGCGTCGCATCGAGCACGTTATTAGAAAATGTAGTAGTAAGCTTCGCCAAGCGATTTTTAATCTCAGCATAGCGCCTCTGCTCAACCGAATTTAAATCGACGCCCGCTAACTTAAAGTCACGCAAACTATTATTGATGACTTTCTGCTGCGCAGTATCCAACTGAGGAAAAATGACGCTGTTACGCAAATTGCGCGTCGCCTTAAACAAACCCTTATGTTGGCCCATATAGGTATTGAACTGTGTGAGAAGCGGTAAACAATCACTATGTGCTTGACGAATTTCGTCCGTGTTGCTCACCCCATTCAAGTGGCTGATCACAGCCCATACCTGCTCAAGCCGATCAAGCGCCTGCTCGATGGGTGCCATCAACGTATCCCAGCCAACGGAAACACCCGAAGCAGAATCATTCACTGCCGTGACTGTCGCTTCAATAGAAGCCTCACTCTGGCGAATAATTTCCTCAACGGCAGGCAAGAAATGCTCGGGCTTTACCGTATCAAATAATGGTAGAGCATTGAGCGGGCGGGCAGTTAATAGCGGGTTCGTCATCTTAATTTTTCTACTCTCTTAATCAAATTAATAGCTACAGCCTAGCCGAACAAAGAAAACTAGCAGGCCAATAAAATCCCAGAGCGCAGTCATGTTAGCAAGATCGTTCATTAGCTGATACGCTTAAAATCAACTTCACTGGCAACAGCCATGACTTGGCAGAAACACAACGCTTCTAACGCCCTAACCATACGACGTAGTAGATGACGATGAGTAACTTACGTAAATACCGCAACAACAGCCCACAAATAGACCGTGCTGTGTATATTGATTCGACCGCAACAATCATTGGCGATGTGGAAATTGGGGCAGACAGTTCGGTATGGCCACAGAGCGTGATACGGGGCGATGTTAATCGTATTCGTGTGGGTGCGCGCAGCAACATACAAGATGGCTGCATCATCCATGTTTCGCGACCAACATCTAGCTTACCCGATGGTCACCCAACCTTAATAGCGAACGATGTAACCATCGGTCATGGCGCAATTTTGCACGGATGCTCGATTGCCTGTTGCGTATTAGTCGGCAATGGTGCGGTAGTGATGGATGGTGTGTGCATTGAAAGCCATGTGATAGTCGGCGCCAATTCTCTCGTGCCCCCAGGAAAAACGCTCAGCAGTGGCTACCTTTACATCGGATCGCCATGCCAACAAGCACGCAAACTCACCGACGCTGAAATTGAAAGCCTACAAACATCGGCCAATAACTATGTTGCATTAAAAGACGAGTACCTGGATGCCGAAAAAATTTAATCCGCAGGAGTTGTTGCAACTCATCTGGCTTAAAGTATCTGCGTATTAATGCTGCCAGCCGGTAGTTAGCGTGCTCGCTCCAAGCGATAATGGCCGCTATAGGGCGGCCACAATTCTATATACGGTTGCATCGCGTTAACCAAATGTACTTTGCGCATTCGCTCTATGCCAAAGTCGTTAGTGTAAACCTGATAGCGCCCAGTGCGTAATACCGGCGAGTGGATGCGCAGCGCACGACCCACTCGCTGCAACCTGTAGCCCCTAAAAGGCGCCGCCAGCGGCTCACCAATAAAATTACCTTGCCCTGGCATATGTACGCTCTTCCAGTAAGCTTCCATTAAAGTGCTACCCGAAGCATAGTGCCACATCGCTAACAGCGGATTCGGAAATTTTTGCACAAAAGCACAAGGCTCAATAGCAGTACCATAGGAGCCGGTGGCCCCCGCTTCAAGCCAGCGCATGGCACTCATTTGTCCAGAATCGGTCAACATCCCTCCGTATGAGGTTAAATGATCAGCCATTGCGCCAGATAAAAATTTCAGGGTATCTAAGCCTTCGACAGACTGTGCGCCCGTAAAATAAAAAAGCACATCGCTTTTATTCTCAATCGTATCCTGCTCGAGGACCTGCACATCAAACCGGTCACCAAACGTTTGCTGGACTTCTGAGAAAAAGCGCTTGCGCACAGAGCGGGCCTGATCACTAGTGGCTAACAAAAAAGCACGGCCAAATGGCTGAGTATCGTCGGCAGCCACGCCACGATCAATTAACGCCTTGGCTTGGTCTAAATTATCCGCTGCAAGTAACATAGTGGGCCGTATGCCAAAGTCAGCATATGGTTTGACGCTGCCGGAATGATAATACGCAGTGGTTCGTGTAAGTTTGCAGCCTACCGCGCAATACGCCACATCGTACCCAAGCGTAAAAGCCGCCGACATACTCATACAGCCTACACGATATGGCTGCGCCCATGCCAAAGCATACGCCTGAATATTTTCGCCTAGCTTTGCATCGATTACTTTTTTTTGTACTGCAAAAACACCAGGGTCAACAACCTGCTGCTCAGGATCAAATGAAATACTAACGATATTTTCAAGGGGTATGTTACGAGCAGATTGATAGTATTGCGCTATTTTTTCGCTTAAAAGGTCCCCCTCAATAAAAACAACGGCAACCTGGCGCGGTGACAAACCAGAAGCAGGCAATTCGATAGTTGGCATAGATGCCACAGCTATAGCTGATGGCAAGGCAAGCAACATGAGCAGAGTGAGCTGCTTGATTACAATAATAAGACGCCGCGTCATATTTGCCATAGGAGACTATAAGCTCGATCTAATTCGATCGATAACGGGAGCCGCCTGAGGCCGCACTCCGCGCCACAAAGTAAATGACTCAGCCGCCTGCTCAACAAGCATGCCTAGGCCATCAGCAATACTACGAGCACCTTGCTGCGCCGCCCACTGTAAAAACAAAGTAGGGCTTGAGCCGTATACCATATCGTAACAACGCGCATGATTCACTATCGCTGCTGAAACCTCAGGGAGGTCGCCGGCTAAGCTTGCGCTAGTGCCATTAATGACGATATCGAAATCGCCCTCAAGCTCGGCGAAGTTGTTAGCTGAGAGTGCGACCGAAGCTTGCTCTGCGTCCGCAGCAAATTGCTCTTGTAAAACAACCGCTTTAGCATGTGTGCGATTAGCAATAACGAGACTTGCCGGGCTGCTGGCAATCAGTGGAGCGAGCACTCCACGCACCGCACCCCCCGCGCCCAAAACCAACAGGCGCTTCCCGGCCACAGGCCAGCGCAAATTGTTAGTCAAATCTCGGCACAAGCCAGCGCCGTCCGTGTTGTCGCCGTAGAGCACACCATCTTGGTAATAAAGGGTATTGACCGCACCAGCCTTAGCAGCTGCTTCACTCAGCTCAGTTGCCATAGCAAATGCCCGCTGCTTAAAAGGCACTGTAATATTTAGGCCACCCCCACCACTGTGAAAAAATTGATGAACCGCCGATTCGAATGCGGGTAATTCAATACATGCTTTGTCATAGCGAATAGGCTGCTGGGTTTGCTGCGCAAACGCTGCGTGAATGGCCGGCGATAAGCTGTGCGCTATCGGGTTGCCAAAAACCGCATAGCTCGTGAGTTGATTATGAGCGGTGGGTCGAGCAGCATTATTATTATCATCAGGCATAAGGCATTAGCTATCGGTTAGATGGTTCACTGGAGTGGCCAACCAGTCGCGCGGCCGTAAAAAATCACTGTATAAGGCGGCTTCGGCCGAGCCCTTAGCGGGCGTGTACTGGTAAACCCACTCAGCGTGAGGCGGTAACGACATTAAAATTGACTCGGTACGGCCGCCCGTTTGCAAGCCAAATAACGTACCACGATCGTAAACTAAATTAAATTCAACATAGCGGCCTCGACGATAGCGTTGAAACTTTTTTTGCTCTGCCGTAAAAGCGCGCGCTCTTTTGCGCTCGACGATCTGCTTATAGGCCTGCAAATAAGCATCGCCCACTGCACGCAAAAAAGCCAAGCACTGATCAAAGCTCCAACGATTGAGGTCGTCAAAAAATAGGCCGCCGATGCCTCGCTGCTCCTGACGATGCGGAAGAAAAAAGTAGTCATCGCACCATTGTTTAAACTCAGCGTAAACATCAGAACCGAAGGCATCACAAGCCTGCTTAGCATATTGATGCCACAAACGACAATCTTGCTCATCGCCATAATAGGGCGTCAAATCAAAGCCTCCACCAAACCACCAAACAGGTTCGGCATCGGGCTTTTCAGCAAGAAAAAAACGCAAGTTGGCGTGCGAGGTGGGTATGTGGGGATTATCGGGATGCAGCACAACCGAAACACCCATTGCCTCGAAACCGCGGCCCGCAAGCTCAGGCCGATTAGCCGTAGCCGATGCCGGCATCGTTTTACCCATTACGTGGGAAAAGTTAGCCCCGCCTTTTTCAAAGACTGCGCCATTTTCTAGTATTCGGGTTTGCCCACCCCCCCCCTCAGCACGCTGCCAAACATCTTCGCGAAAATCTGCCTTGCCATCGAGGGCGGTAAAAGTAGCCGTGAGCTGTGACTGATAATCAAGCAGGAAATCGAGTACCGCTTGCTTATTAATAGAATTGAATGTGGACATGGATTCGCTGGCTTCGGCAATCATTAAAAACAATGCGCTCGTTAAATCGACAACGCGTGTCGAGCAACGCAATCCTGACAAAATGTTGCGTGTCAGGCGCTAGAGATCTAGTTTAACGCAGTTAAAGGCTATTCAGCGCAATTGCTGGCCCGATGCAAGATCAATAATGTGCGAGGGGTTGAGCATGCCACTGGTAGAACCGGCCACATAGCTGGCAACGCGTGGCCCAAAATAGGCGCGGGCCCGCAGCTCAGTGTAGGCTGGCAATTGGCCAGCACGGTTTGCGGAGGTCGACACCAGCATACCACCAAAACCTTCACATAACGCTTTTACAATGGGGTGATGTGAAATACGAACTGCCACTGAACTGTGTGACCCACTAATCCAGCTGGGCACGCGAGCGCGGTGAGCAATTAACCATGTAGTAGGCTGGGCGTTATGCTGCGCCAGCAAGCGGCGCTGTTCGATAGGCAGACCATCAACTAAATCGCCGAGCTGGCTGTAATCGGCCGCTACCAAAATCAGCCCTTTATCGACGCTGCGGTGCTTTAAAGCGAGCAATTGCTCAACCGCATCGCGGCTCCAAGGATCACAACCGAGACCCCAAACAGCTTCGGTTGGATAGGCAATAAGCTCGCCTTGCTGCAGGGCCGCTAAAGCTGCCTGATGACGCCATGACTGGTGCAAATAATGCCTATTCGTCATACAGCTATAGCCCTGCGCAAAAGCGGCGCGGCCGGCATAATAAACGCCCGGTATTAACTCGCGCTTTGATTAAGTTTGGCTTGCAGGGCGGCATCTTTAGCTTGCACGGCTTTAGCTGACTCTGCACGCTCAGCCTTGACCAATTCGGCCAAGCTGGGGTCAGCCGTAGCAAGAATTTGTGCCGCCAAATATGCAGCATTTTTAGCGCCCGCCTTGCCAATAGCAACGGTCGCTACAGGAATACCGCCCGGCATTTGCACGGTCGATAATAAAGCGTCAAGACCCTCAAGCGAAGCGTTGATAGGAACACCGATAACTGGCTTAACCGTAATAGCTGCGACGGCACCGGCAAGATGCGCCGCCATACCGGCAGCAGCAATAAAAACGCCGCAACCGCGTTGGTCGGCATCAGTAACATAAGCATGCGTGGCCGCTGGTGTGCGGTGCGCAGAAGTTACTTTGACTTCAACGCGCAGACCAAATTTCTTCAAGGTGTCGATAGCTGGCTGCATTTGGGGAAGATCGGAGTCGGACCCCATAAGTACTGCTACAAAAGTGTCACTCATACTGATTCTCTTTAAAAATTAAACATGTCGAATATTGCCGCTACACGATGATGCCTGTGTGAACAGCGTGTTTCAATCTAGGCCAATCGCTGATTATAAGCCTTAGCATGGGCTCGCCATGTATTGAGCTCAAGGCGGGGCAAATTACAGAAAAGTGCGGCTGCATGCAAGTGGTGCCGGCACCTTAGCACGGCTTTTTACTACATTTTGCCTAATCCTTAGGGTTGGATTATCGACTATATTTTCAAACTATACTGCCCGCCCACCGCAATAATGAACCCCAATAGCTCTAAATCTACTAAAGCCATATTGAGTTGGTCCGCCGGCAGGCCACAACCTCGACTGACCATTTCGAATGAAGCCGAATCGCTTTGAATGGCCGCTAACACGCGGCGTAATTCTGGCGAAAGTGCCGAGCTATCCGACGCAGGGCCATGGGCGCAATTATCTGCCGCGTCGGCAGGTAGGCTCAACGAGCGAAAGCCTCCGAGCACCGCCAAAACATCGTCGGCCGACTCGATCAAGTGTGCGCCGTCACGGATCAATTGATGGCAACCTTTACTCTGGCTGTTATTGACAGCGCCCGGCACCGCAAACACTTCCCGACCCTGCTCTGCAGCGCAGTTCGCGGTGATCAACGAACCGCTGGGCAAGCCAGCCTCAACCACCACCACGCCAAGACTCAACGCTGCCACAATCCGATTGCGGCGAGGAAACAAACCCGGATGAGTGGATGTTCCAAGTGGCATTTCGGTCACTAGCGCACCGCTGTGTTTAATTCGCTGCGATAACTGGAAGTTGCTCGCCGGATACATTACATCAAGCCCTGTGGCCATCACAGCCACGGTTCGGCCGGAACTGTCTAGAGCGCCCTGATGAGTCGCCGTGTCGATACCTAAAGCCATACCACTCGTCACCACCAAGCCTGCCTCAGCAAGGTTGCGGGCCAAACGCTGGGCAAATTGGCGCCCCGTAATTGAAGGTTTGCGAGTGCCCACTATCGATATACTATCTGACACCAATAGGCCTGTTTGTCCATGCACAAAAAGCAGTGGCGGACAATCAGCCAACTCACGCAGCAACGGAGGAAAGCGCGAATCATCTTTAGTTAACGCCACCCCACCGTGGGTATCGAGCCAGCCCAAGGTTTGCTCGGCGATCTGCCAGTACACACTGCTACGCGGACTGCGTAAAAATCCGGTTAAGCGACGTCTTACTGGGGCGCTTAAAAACTCCAGTTGACGAGCGTTCGGGCCTAATTCGAGCAACTGTAATACGGTCGTTTGAGAAGCTAGCAAGTGGTTCAGCCCTACCGCGCCGAGCCCATCAACTTGCTGTAGCGCAAGCAGTGCAAGCAGCGCCTCACGAGAGTTACCCGTACAATCATTGCCAGTGGTCGGTTTGCTCGGGTGAGCATGGGTAAAATTAAAAAAAGAGGGGGGGCGTGAATGGGTCATCGGATCATCCTTGATCGCAAAAAAATTGTAAGCGCCTAAGCTACGCTGTTGACACTGTGTAGATCAGCCCGTCATCAAAGCTAACCAACCCGAGCGTACCTAAATTATAAGCTTGATAAAGCGCCTAGCCAACTACTTAAGGGTTAGTCACCTCATCCATTACAGACAACGGGCGCTCAGCTTCAAGGATGATCCCATAACTGACCTTATCAAACACCTTAAAAATCATCATCAAGCCAGCTCGCTCGCTCGGTAGCTTCACGCTGCCACGCTTGACCGGATCACGCACCGTCTCACCGGCACGATCAACACCTAATACGTCGCCAATCATCATTCCCTCGCGGGCACCCCGGTTAATGGTCACCACATCGTAGCGGCCAACATTGGCAACCCCAGACTCAACCGCAATGATATTGCCGTTAACGTCATCTTCGGGCGACTTAGGGTAATAAACCGATGGCACATCTTCATTGGGCAGCGCCAAAAAACGATCGCCAGTGCGAACCTC
>Ga0115549_1000173_pt1 | contig 41780 bp, 40 predicted proteins | sample COGITO_mtgs_1004_2_FD_87176 | JGI IMG/M metagenome (GOLD analysis project Ga0115549, IMG submission 87176) | Pelagic marine microbial communities from North Sea - COGITO_mtgs_100430 | ecosystem: Environmental > Aquatic > Marine > Epipelagic | place: Germany:Helgoland, sampling site Kabeltonne...
ATATAGTCCGATCCTCCAAGTAATTGGAGATAACACAATGCGTGAGACAGGTTGGTCTCCTATCTACTGCAGGCGTCGATACTTGACGAGATTTGTCCCTAGTACGAGAGGACCGGGATGAACTAACCTCTGGTCTACCTGCTGTCACGCCAGTGGCACCGCAGGGTAGCTATGTTGGGAATGGATAACCGCTGAAAGCATCTAAGCGGGAAGCCAACTTGAAGATTAGGTATCATTAAGTCTCCTGAGAGATTATCAGGTTGATAGGCACTAGGTGGAAGCACAGCAATGTGTGCAGCCGAGGTGTACTAATAAGACGTATGTCCCATGGGGAATGTTGTACAGCTACTGAACAATTTTATGTGTGTAGCGGTATGTGTTGAAGAACGTCAGTCACAAAGTATCTTCGATACTTTGTGACAGAAAAGAGTGTAGTTATTTACGAAATCAATATTAAATATCGCGAAGTGGTATCGGACCGTAGCTCAGCTTGGTAGAGCGCTGGTGTGCAAGCCAGAGGCCGTAGGTTCGAATCCTTCCGGGCCGACCACTCCAGATAATTCTCTGGAACCACTTCGCGGTATTTAATTTAATAAAAACAGTTAGAATTCAGCAGATGAATTTTGTATGTTGGTGCTTTGGCGGCGAGGGTCCACCCGTTCTCATTCCGAACACGGAAGTTAAGCTCACCAGCACCGATGGTACTACGAAAGTGGGAGAGTAGGTCGGCGCCAACATACAGTATTTATCTGAATTCTAGCTGTTTTTTTGTGCCCGATGATTTTAAGTGATATTTGCTACAATATACCTATGACAAAAAAGCAGTTGTATATTGTAATTGGTGTATTGGGAGCTGGGCTTCTTTATGTATTTTTTATGTCTGTTGATACCTCTGTAGAACAAGAGCCTCCACGCACGGTGACGCCGAATCTGGCAGAAGAATCAGAAGTTCCTGAAGTGACCGTGACGGAAAAAGAGAACGATGAGCTTCAAGATGAAGAAGAACAAGTTGTACTTGAGGGAATTTTTCTTAGTCTTGCTGATGGAACTGACAAGTATGATAAGAAATTTAGATATTTATTACTTAACGATGGGTCGGAGGTGCTTCGTATAGATTTACGCCCACTTGTTGGGTACAGTGACATTAATGTTCTGCAGAAGCTTGGCGTGGTGCGCGGTGAGCGTGTCACGGTAACAGGGTACATGAAGGAAGGTGTGTTTACTGCACAGGAGATAGAGTAATAGTTTGATACAATATACCCAATGGATATTTCTCGGCGCTGGGCCTTTTATCGTCGCCTACAATACGGAACAGGATTCGGAGTTTTTTGGCTTTGTATTTTTAGTCTTGTATACGTTGGTTTTTTTCATTCGCCAGCAAATTGTTATGATGGACGACAAAACGCTGATGAGCGTGGTGTTGATTGTGGGGGAGGGTGCGCACTGATCTGTGCATTTGATGTAAAGCAACCTACGGTACAGTGGTCACGTAGTTTCCGTGTTACTGAAGGACAATACAATGCAGTGGGATATATAGAAAATAACAACCTGGAAGCGGCGTCGTCTGAAGTACCGTATACGATGTCATTGTATGATGCTGAAGGTCTTATAACCGAACGTACCGGCACAACGATTCTTCCGTCAGATAGTGTGTATCCGGTGTTTGAGGCACGGATTGATACGTTAGGCCGTACTCCAACACAAACTTTTTTAAAGTTAGGAGAGATTACACAGTGGGTAAAGGCACAGTCGGGAAGAGATCAGTTTACTGTGCAGTCACGACAGCTTCTTAATGCAGATGCACGCCCACGTCTTGAGGCGACTATTTATAATGAAGCACTTACCGAAGCCAAGAAGGTGGAGGTGGTTGCGACTATTTTTGATGCACGAGGAAATGCTCTTACTTCATCACGAACCTTTATTGATAATTTTGCACCACGTAGTTTAGAGGAAGCAGTCTTTACTTGGCCTGAACCGATTGCAAAGACGGTACGCAGTTGCGAGATCCCTACCGACATAGCACTTGCTATTGATCTCTCCGGGAGCATGAATAATGATGGAGATACACCACCACAACCTATTACGTCAGTCCTTGATGCTGCAGAATCTTTTGCTTCACGAATGCAGGAGGGAGATCAGGTTGCATTGGTTACTTTTGCTACTCAAGCCGTACTCAATAGCACCCTAACAGGGAATGTGGGCGGTGTAGCACAAGCGGTTGCAGAATTGACTATAGACCCTGCCGAAGAAACTGGGAGCACTAATACAGGAGACGCGTTAGTTCAGGCAGCTTTGGAGCTTACTTCTGATCGACATAATATGGAAGCTCGTAAAATATTGGTACTTCTTACCGATGGTTTGGCAACAGCACCTGATGAGGAACCCGAAGCCTACGCATTAGCTGCTGCAAAGGCTGCTAAAGCAAAAGGAGTTACCATCTATACCATCGGGTTAGGGGAGAATGTAAATATGGATTTTGTGAAGCAGTTGGCAAGTAGTAACGAGCAAGCATATGCGGCGCTTACAACAGCAGACATTGATCGAATCTATCGAACTATCACTGCGGATCTTTGTGAGGATGGAGCAGCTGTGATAGAAATTATTCCGAAGACTGACGCCGGATTTAGTTCATTGTAATAATCATGAACCAAAGCGTTACCATTATCGCAGAAGTAAAAACACATTCACCATTTGGATGGAAATCTGAGAAAAGCTGGGACGAACTTTTTGATGTAGCCGATTCAGTAGGTGACCTGTTGTCTGTCCATACTGATCCTCGTTGGAATGGTTCATTTGATTTAATTAAAAAAGCACGAGCTTTAACCACGAAGCCTATTTTAGCAAAGGGTATTCATGCGCATGATAGCGATATTGAAAATGCGTTAATAGCTGGAGCTGATTTTGTGTTAGTCGTTGGACGAATTCCAAATGTCCATAAGGATAAGTGCATTATTGAACCATACACTTTGGAAGATCTTCAATCACTTCCTGGGGGAGTGCGCGCTGTCTGGAATAGTCGTGATTTAGAAACTGGTGGTATGAAACAAGAAGATTTTAAGATAGCTCGGGGACACTTTCCTGGGTGGTTATGTCAGGCGAGTAATATTAAAACCATAGATGATGTGGATGATGCTGCCGACGCGGTACTTGTCGGGACAAATCTAGAGCAGTTTGCTACGTCCTTACATTAAAAAAGAAGCATAAAGCCCTATAAAACAACGTTTTGTAGGGCTTTATGCTTTGCGTCACATAGCATATACTTACTACACTATGCGGACACTCTTATTACTCTTTAAAGGCTTTGATATTTATTTGGTTGGCGCTTGTTTATTGTTGACTGGAATGGGGTTGGTTACGATGTATTCGTACCAAGGTGACAACTTTTTCTTCGAACGACAACTGATTTGGATTAGTGCAGCGTTTGTGATCATGCTTTTGAGCATGATCCCTGATTACCGGTTTTTACGTACTGGCAACACCACGTTTGGTATTTTTCTATTTTTTCTATTTCTGCTTGTTCTGGTACTTTTCATTGGGGAAATAACACTTGGTGCGCAAAGTCGTTTTGACTTAGGGTTCTTTTCATTGCAGCCATCTGACCCCGCAAAGATTGTTCTGATTGCCGTGTTGGCAAAGTACTTTAGTAAACGCCACGAGCTTATTGGGGACTTCAGACATATTATCGTTTCAGGAATATATGCGATGCTTTTCTTCGGTTTGGTATTTATTCAGCCAGATTTTGGATCAGCGATCATCCTCTTTTTTATCTGGCTTGGAATGATCTTGGTCGCAGGAATTAAAATCAAACATCTTGCAGTGGTGTTCTTACTTGGTGCCATGGCATTTGGCTTCATGTGGCAATTTGCTTTTCAGGATTACCAGAAAGCACGCATTGCAACATTTTTGGATCCTTTGTCTGATATTCAGGGGGCTGGGTACAATGCGTACCAATCAACCATCGCGGTAGGTTCGGGGCAGTTTACCGGGAAAGGGATTGGGTATGGAACGCAATCAAAATTGCAGTACCTGCCAGAATATGAAACAGACTTTATCTTCGCCGCGTTTGCTGAAGAGTGGGGGATGCTTGGTGTATTAGTATTGTTTGGGTTGTTTGGAGTGGTGGTTGCACGACTGCTGATGCACGCGATGCGTGCTGCGAGTAACTTTGAACGACTGTTTGCCACGGGTGTTGCAATCTTATTTGTAAGTCACTTCTTTGTGCATATTGGTATGAATATTGGACTTCTTCCGGTGACAGGAACAACAGTACCTTTCTTGAGTTACGGGGGAACGCATTTAGTAACCGAATTTTTGGGTATTGGAATGGTGTTAGCTATGAGTAGGTATGCCAAAACCCATCACGAAATACCGCAGCTTTCTATTGTTGAAGAGTAGTGTTAATACAGTCTAAATGTCTGATCCAGCATTTGCTCTATGCTAAATGTTGTTGCAACTGTTATTTGTATCTCCGCTGCGTATTTCATGCGCAGTTCTTTATTTTCGGTAAGTTGTTGTAATGCATGCTGCACACTTTCCACATTATGACCAGTAAGTAAGCCATTTTTTCCGTCCGTCACAATGTCAGTATTTCCTGAAATGTTACTGCATACAATTGCGCATCCAGCTTGGCCAGCTTCAAGAAGTACGTACGGAAGTCCTTCTTTTTTCGAAGGAAGTATAAAAATATCGAACACTTTGAGATACGTTGCAGCATTGGCTATGTGTCCAAGTAAGAAAACACGATCTTCTAATTGGAGTGTTTTGATTTGCTTCTCAAGTTTTGTACGATCTTCTCCTTCTCCTATGATGCATAGGCGAGTGTGTACAGGAAGGTTCTGCATTGCCGAAATAGCAAGTGACCAATTTTTATTTGGATGTAATTCACCGATTCCACCAATAAGGATATCTCCCGTTAGTATTTTGAAGGGAAGCATTTTTGAAGTTGCTGATCTGTCTAAAAAGGCAATGGGATCAATCCCATTATAAATACGAACTATTTTGTCTTTTACAAAAGGCATTCGTTTCGTTTTTTCTTCAGTATCACGTGAGATCATGATGCTCTGGGTAGAAAGTATAATAGTTCCCCAGGTAAATAACTTAATTGCACCGCGTTGGTACAGTGGACGCCATGTCTCATCAAAGGCTAATCCATGTGAGGTAAAGATTATTTGCTTGATGCCGTACAGTCGACATACAAAAGCACCAATACCGGCAGCTTTGGAGCTGGTTACATGTACCACATCAGGTTGCTCTTGTTTAAGAATGTTCCAGATTTCTTTCCCTGCACGAATGTCACGAAGAAGAGAAACATCACGCATAAAATTTTTGATTGCATATACGGGGATGTCTTTTTCTTGGAGTAGGGTAGCAAGAGTACCCATTTCTGCATTTGCAGTACCTGTCCCGCCAAGTGCTACTGCACAATGCGCCCCCGAAGCTCGAGCTTCCGATGCAATTTTGTATATGTATTTTTGAGCACCACCATAATTACTTTTGGTGATTATGTACAGTATTTTTTTATTCGTAAGTGATTGCATGGTGTATGTGCGTCTAGCAATTCGCCCAAGGGCAGAACGAATTGGGACATAAATTCAATATAGTCATTACATTTCTTATTTCGTTCAAGTATAACAATATAACTCTGGATTAAGTTGTTTTGTTGGTGTGTACTAGCATACGCTTGCAATACCTAAGTATTTAGGTACCATTGGACACATTATGGGTGAACGAACACGCGAATTGTGGATTCTCATTTCAGGAGATATCCTTTTTTTTATAATCTCGCTTTGGATTACATTATTAGTCCGTTATTTCGCGTGGCCTACAGGTGAGCTTTTGAGTACACATCTTGGCCCTTTTTTGCTCCTTTCAGGCGTGTGGCTGTTCGTATTCTATGTGGCCGGATTATATGACAAGCAAACAGTCTTCCTGAAGAAGATGTTATTGGGACGTATCGCGTACACGCAGTTTACAAATATGCTCATTGCTTTTGTGATATTCATTGTAGTTCCTTTAGGTATTGCACCAAAAACGAATCTTGTTATCTATCTTTTTATTTCCATTATATTGATAACTTTCTGGCGCGTACAATTAGTTAATTATCTTTCACCCAAAAATCAACATAAGGCGATCCTTATTACTGGCGAAGATGAGGCTGTCGATTTGGTTGATGAAGTAAATAATAATGAACGATACAATTATTCATTTGTACGTATGGTTGACGGGAGTACAGCAGAAAAGACCGAAGATTTTGAATCAAAATTATTGCGTTTGATTGAAAAAGAAAATATTAGTATCATCGTCGCAAATCCACAGAGTCCGTACATGGAGAAGATTATGCCAACATTATTTGATATGGCGTTTCTTAAATTTGAATTTACGTTCCTTGATTTTTATAGAGTATACGAAGATACATTTGATAAGATCCCACTTTCTTCTTTACGTTATAGTTGGTTTATTACGCACGTATCTCAGGCACGTAACGTACTGTATACGTGGTCTAAAAGGGTAACGGATATATTTTTTGCAATACTATTGCTTGTGCCTACTGCTGTTATATTTCCGTTGGTAGCGCTCGCAATCCGTATAGAAGACAAAGGTCCGTTGTTCTATAAAACGCTCCGTGTTGGGCAATTTAATGCACCCATTTCAATTTACAAATTCCGAACTAAAAACGGATCTGATGTAGGAGACGAGGCCCTACAAAGTGTATTGGTCGACACAAAAGTAGGAACATTTCTCCGTAAAACACGTATTGATGAATTACCACAGCTTTTAAATGTACTGAAGGGCGACTTATCATTTATTGGCCCACGTCCTGAAATGCCAGCATTGGCTTCCGTGTATGCTGAAAAAATTCAATATTATAATGCGCGACATTATATCAAGCCCGGACTTTCTGGATGGGCGCAGATCAAAGACCTTGATGCGCCACGTGGGGGAGTAGATATAGAGCGCACGACCTCAAAACTTTCATACGATTTGTTTTATCTTAAACGACGTTCTTGGGCACTTGATATTCAGATTGCCGCAAAAACACTCAGCACCATTTTAATGCGTTCAGGAAGTTAGTTGTAGCTTTTCCTCGCTAACGGCAGTTATACTTACTACAATGAAAAAAATACTCATAACTGGAGGAGCGGGGTTTATCGGTTCGCACTGCGTAGATCTCTTTTTAGCAGAAGGTCATTCTGTTGGCGTTTTTGATATTAAAACAAAAAAGGAAGCCGTAAATGTAGCGCACGTACATGACGCGATTACTTATATCGAAGGCGATGTTCGAGACTTTTCACATGTAGCAGAGGTGACGCAAGGATACGATTTGGTGTTGCATTTAGCTGCGATTGTTTCAGTGCCCGAATCAATTAAAGACCCGGTAGGAACACACGAGACTAATGTTACCGGGACACTCAACGTATTTGAGTCAGCCCGACAAGCGGGCGTTTCTCGTGTGGTGTATGCATCTTCCGCGGCAGTGTATGGTGACACACAATCAGTACCCACTAGCGAAGATGTTGCTGTCGCACCACTTTCTCCCTACGGCCTACATAAAGTAATGAATGAATCATATGCTGAACTCTATACACAACAGTACGGAGTATCGGGCATTGGTTTACGTTTTTTCAATGTATATGGTTCGCGTCAGGACCCAAGCTCACCATATTCAGGAGTAATTTCTATTTTCAATAATGCTATGAAAGATGCAGTTGCGCCAACTGTGTATGGAGACGGTTCTGCAACAAGAGATTTCATCCATGTTTCCGATGTTGCACAGGTGTGCTTGAAAGCGCTGTGTACTGAAGATATTGACTGTATGGTGTGTAATGTGGGCACAGGAAATGCTGTTTCAATAGAAACACTCATTAAGACTCTCAATGTAGTACTTGGAGTGAATCTCGAACCTGTATATACCGATGCTCGGACGGGAGATATTGTCCATAGTTGTGCAATAATCGAAAAAGCACAGACACACTTTTCAGTTCCAAAGATTAAGTCTTTGGAAGAAGGACTGCGAGAGTTAAAGGAATTTTCGTAAAATACAAAACTGGCTCCCAGAGGGAGCCAGTTTTGTATTTTCTGGTATACTTGCGCACATGATTATCGACGGGAAGGCTATTGCTCAGGACATATACCGCGAGCTCAAAAATACTGTTACGCATATGGATAGTGCACCGCACCTGACGGTATTTACCTGTGCACCAAACTTTGAAACTCAGAAGTATCTCAAGCTAAAGAAGCGAAAGGCAATGGAAGTTGGTGTTGGGGTCAATATTATTGAGTTACCTAATTCGCTCACTACAGAAGAAGTCGTGCAGTCAGTGACCCATGCGTGTATGCAAACTGATGGGATCATTGTGCAGTTGCCATTGCCGGAACATGTTGATACTCAGGCGGTACTCGCTGCGATCCCCGTATCCTACGACGTAGACGGTATGCATTACGACGGGACACCTTCCACCTGTATGTCGCCGGTAGTCGCTGCAATTGCAGAAATCGCGCAACGTCACGATGTCTTATTTGCTGCACAAAAAGTAGTGGTGCTTGGGCACGGAAAGTTGGTAGGAGAACCAGCAGCGTTATGGGCACAGACACAAGGTGGACAAGTATCAGTACTTACCAAAGAATCAAAAGATACAGAAGCTGAAATAGCTTCAGCAAATATTTTAATATTAGGTGCAGGCGCACCAGGATTTGTAAAACCAGAAATGATTAAAGACGGCGTCGTGATCTTTGACGCAGGAACCTCCGAAGATGGGGGAGAGCTCGTAGGAGACGCTGATCCCGACTGTTCGAAGAAGGCATCTTTAATGACCCCAGTCCCGAAGGGTATTGGACCCATTACTATTGCGATGTTATTACGGAACTTGATTGATTTAGCTCGGTAAAATATAAGGAATTGAGAGGCAACCGTAAAACAGATATTGCTTTTTGTGGAGTGCATCAAGTCCTCAGAAATGATATAACTGTAGCCATAATAGAAATATGACAGATACTACTACACAGAAAAAAGAGGAGGGAAGTGAAGGATTTATTCGCAAGTTCCACGCAATTTCAGTACTCGTGGCTATAGCCGTCATTGGATTTTTTGTATACAGCAATACCGTTGCAGACGACGCTAAATATCCATTCAAGCTCGGACTCGACTTAGCTGGTGGTTCTCACCTCGTATACGAAGCTGACGTAAGTAAAATCGCACCTACAGAAGTAGCTGACTTGATGAATGTACTACGCGACGTAATCGAACGCCGTGTAAACGTCTTTGGTGTGTCTGAGCCAATTGTCCAAGTAGAGCGCAGTAGTTTTGTATCTGAAGTAACGGTAGAACGTTTGGTGGTAGAGCTCCCTGGAGTGACCGATGTTTCTACTGCAGTAGAAGAAATAGGGAAGACGCCACTTCTTGAATTTAAATTAATTGATCGGGAAGCATTAGTAGAACAAGCATCAACCTCAGCTGCAGCAGGACTTGATCCCACAGTTCCACCGGACGACTTTGATCCGTTTACTGACACGGGTCTTACTGGACGGTACCTTGCAAGTGCAGCTTTAGAATTCGCACAAGGACACGGAGGACAACTTTCAAACGAACCAATTATTTCAATTGTGTTTAACGCTGAAGGAGCTGATTTGTTTGAGACAATCACACGAGACAACGTAGGTGAGAACCTCGCAATTTTTCTTGATGGGGAAATGATCTCCTCACCACGCCTTAACGAAGTAATTGTTGGAGGACGCGCAATTATTTCAGGAGGATTTACCGCTGATGAAGCGCGCACGTTGGCGCAGAACCTAAACTTCGGAGCACTGCCCGTACCTATCGAGTTAGCCAGTACCCAGACCGTAGGTGCATCACTCGGAGAAGAAGTGCTTAACAAAGGGGTGAAGGCAGGAATGCTGGGGCTTTCATTAGTTATCCTCTTTATGATGTTCTGGTATCGTCTTCCAGGATTTGTCGCAGGAGTGTCACTCATCGGATACGTAGCAATTATGCTCGCACTATTCAAACTCATCCCCGTGACACTTACCGCGGCAGGCCTTGCAGGATTGGTGCTCTCACTTGGTATGGCGGTAGACGCCAACGTATTGGTGTTTGAGCGGATGAAAGAAGAGTACCGAAACGGAAAAAATAGTCATGACGCTGCAATCACCGGATTCTCACGCGCATGGTCTGCAATTCGAGACGGAAACGTTACCAGTATTCTCTCAGCAATTATCCTATTTTGGTTTGGAACCTCAATTGTAAAAGGATTTGCATTGGTGTTTGGTATTGGAGTAATCATGTCTATGATCTCGGCACTCCTTATTACACGAACATTGTTACTTGCGCTGCCAACAACAAAGCTTTCAGAAGGGACACTTCTGAGCAAATTATTCAACTCAGGAGTAATCAACAAATAATATGTTTTTTGTACTACATAGAAAAATATTTCTCGCAATTGCCTCAGTATTAGTACTCGGGTCTGGGTTGATTATTGGTACGCTTGGACTCAATCCCGGAATTGATTTTACTGGAGGATCGCTCACCGAAGTGTCATATGCAGAACGACCTGAGAAGAATGAAGTGTCTGGAAAGCTTGATGTGCTTGGACTTGGAACCTACTCACTACGAGAGACACTCGATGAAGAAGGACGAGACGGATATATTTTACGGACTCGAGACTTAAGTGAAGATGAACGAGTTACCGTTAGTACAGAAGTAACTTCTGTAGGCGTTGACGCGACCGTCACACGCTTTACATCCATCGGGCCAGTAATTGGGCAAGAGCTCAAAGACAAGGCCCTGTGGGCGATTGTGGCAGTGAGTTTCATTATTATTCTCTATGTTGCATTCGCATTCCGTGGAGTGTCATACCCTGTAGGATCATGGATTTACGGAGGAATTACCATCCTCGCTTTACTTCACGACGTACTCATCCCATCAGCAGTGATGGCACTTCTAGGGTATTTCTTAGGCATTGAAGCAGACGTGTTGTTTGTTATGGCGCTGTTGGCAGTATTGGGATATTCAGTAAACGACACGATTGTAGTGTTCGACCGAGTACGAGAAAACCTCGTAAAATTCCGTCAGGAAAAGAAGATGGAAGTAGTAGGGACCGATGGCCTCAAGCGGGAAGAGATCGAATATATCCTCACCAAACCATTCTCAGAAATCGTCGGACAGTCCGTATCACAAACATTGATGCGTTCAATCAATACTTCAGTAACAACACTCGTTGCACTGCTCGCACTTTACTTCGTCGGAGGAGAAGTAACCCAAACATTCTCACTGGTCCTTATCGCCGGAGTAGTTGCGGGTACATACTCATCAATTTGTATCGCAAACCCGTTGTTAGTGTATGTTGCTGAACGGAAACTTCATCAGAACAAGGAAGTTAAGATTGATTAATATGATTGTTGGAATTACCGGATCTATTGGAGGAGGAAAGGGCACGGTGGTTGATTTTCTGAAGGATAAAAAACACTTTACACATTACTCGAGCAGCGACCATTTAATTTCGATCCTTGAATCTCGAAATGAAGCAGTAGATCGAGATGGTATGAACCGAGTTGCTAATGAATTACGTGCAAATAATTCTGCAGGTGTGCCGGCAGAAACATACAAAAAGTATCTTGCTGAAGGCGAAGGAAGAGACGTTATATTAGAATCACTACATTCGGTTCCTGAAGTCGATTTTATTAAAAGTATTGGAGGTGTGGTTATTGGTGTGACTGCCGATCCCAACATTCGCTTTGATCGTATTTCAAAACGGGGGAGTGTGAAAGATAATGTTTCGAAAGAAAAATTTATTGCTCAACAGGAAAGGGAGGAGAAGGGTTCAAATAACTCAAATGAGAGTAATATTTTTGATACGCTACGACAGGCTGATTACATCATTGAAAATAACGGGACTCTTGAAGATTTATATACACAAATAGAAGAAATCTTAAAAAAGATAGGGTAAGCGAAAATAATACAAAAGACTAGCAGACTTTATCGGCTAGTCTTTTGTATTGTGTGACCGCTGTTAGTTTATTGGAGCATAGTCGAAGAGGACTCCGAATGCACGACACCATGTCATTACATACTTGTAGTCATCGAGATCAACATCTTCAGGAACAGTGTAATTAATATTCCCTTGATTTCCTTTTGCTTTACCGAGACTTACGAAGTCCGTCGCATCAAGATCTTTTGCTAAGTACACATACAGATCAGGTCCGTTAGTACCTTTGTAATTTTCGTATCGTACTAACGATCCTTCACTTGGAGTATCAATAACACGGATTACTCCTGACGCGTTGTGCCCTGGAGTGTCTATAATTGTGAACGGACCTTGTGCTGTTGAGGTGACAACAGAGGGCTCCTGATTTTCAGGAGCAAGTTGTTGTGACACTTCTTCTAGACTAGCGGTTGTGATTGGGTCGCCTTTTGAGGTGGCAGTGATTTCTATTGGGGGTTCTTGCTCAGTAATAGATCCTGAATCAACAATAGGTTGTGCTTCGAGTAATGCTTGAATCTCAGGCGAGAGTTCATCTTCAACGACTGTGGTAATAAAAAGAGGGGAGATGGTCCACCAAAGAAAACCAGCTATGAGCAATAGAATAATTATGACTATCATTTTTTTCATATGGTAGTAAGGTTATGAAATTAGTGTATATACCCTATACTACTCCCTTTTTCGAAAAATCTTTCAATCTGCATGATAATATAAGTGTATATTTAGACGATAATTTATACTATTATGCATTGGTTTATTGACCCTATTAAAAATCAGTACGCAGACTTTCAAGGGCGTACAACTCGAAAAGAATACTGGATGTTTATTTTAGTGTATGTACTTATATACATTCCGTTAGCTATTGTTACTGAAATGCTTAACCTTCAGATTATTGGATTTGTATTTAGTCTTGCAGTAATTGTTCCGTCTATCGCAATTGCAGCACGACGTTTGCACGATATTGGTAAAAGTGGGTGGTGGCAGCTTATTTCACTCATTCCATTAGTAGGGACAATTATTCTTATTGTTTGGCTGGCAACTAAAAGTGAGGGAGATAATACATATGGTTCTTCTTCAGTAGCGCAAGATGGCGTACCACCTGTGCCAAAACCAGAGACAGTTGTGACCAATGAAGATGTCCCTGTGTCATCTGATTCTGAAGGTGGTAGTAGTGAATCACAATAAGACTCATGCTCCGATATTTGAAACTTATCTCTGAAATTTGTATAGCACTAGTACTCGTTACTCTTGTTGTGTGGGCTGTCTGGACACTGATGGCAGATCAAGGCGCTACAAATACATCAAAAACAAAGATAGTTTTTAAAGGATATGTCGCCTCAGCAGAAGTATTCCGCGGACGATATTTTGATTATAATGGCCTGTGTGCTGACATAGGACTTCCGCCTTCGGTGCAGTGTAGCGACAGTGAGTCAACATATCGATTTTGGATGCGGCTAAGTGACGGGGCGTTGTATTGTGCAGACCATCAAGGATTTAATGGGACTGTTGGTTCTATAGACCCGCAAGAGAGTGCATGTAACTAAGGACATATAAAAAAACCGTGACTATAGTCACGGTTTTTTTATATGTCCTTAGTTATGAATCCTCGTCCCCGTAAATGTCTTACCATCGAGATAATTTTTCAATGAAATCAGTTTCGTTCCGTTAAGTGAAGCAACTTCAATATCTTTTGCCTGTGCTTCCTTTGCAGCAACAGGATCAAATGGGGAGTTAAGCCCCGGTCCCCATTCCTTAGGAATAAGTTTGCGGAATTCTTCCCATGTAATATCTTCAATTTTTTCAGCATCAGGGTTTGTTTTTGGATCAGCAGTATAGACGTAATCAATGTTTGAAAGGTTGATTACTTTCTTTGCACCGACGCGCTCAGCAATCTGGATTGCCCGAAGGTCAGTACTTGCTCCCGGACGATACCCGGCAGCAATAATTAACTGTGCATCTTTCGGCATATCCAACACATCGTCAGGGTTCGTGACCATAACGCGGTGCGCCAAGTTACGGAAGATAGTAAGGAGCAGGTGACCGTTAAGGCGCGTAGCGTGTAGACCCAGCCAGTCAAGGTCTTCGTTCTCCATAGGTGCGACTTCCGCTGCAGCGTCTTGATAGCGGCGAGCAGTTTTACCACCCCCAGCTATGATAATAAAACGACGGCCATTGGCCGTTTCGGTTTCGATGAGATCTTTTAACGATGATAGGAAATGTGTATCGATGGCATCGGGAACGATAAGTGACCCACCAACTGACATTACGATTGTTTCTTGTTGTGACATACGTACACTATTGTATCGCTCTAGGGAAGAATGTCTAATGGTAAAGGTAGATAGTTGACGTTTCATTGAGGTGTTGTTGTTCCTTGACGGAGCGTGCGTACGGGTGTTGTATGTAAAGAGGGTATCCCACACTAACTAAAAATAACAAAGAAAGTAGAGGTGGAGGAAATGATACAAACAATTGGAAAACTAACACTGTTCGTTACAGTATGCGTAATGCCGGATTCGGTCACCGCTGAATATGAGACCCTTCAACTGGAATTGAATATGGGGCACAGCCTAGTGTCGACACCGTTGCATCCTGTGTCTGCGGTAGTTACATCTGACGGCAGGAATAAAAATCTTCTTGATGATGTGTATGATACTTTTGTTCCATATAACGAAATGTTTTCTACAGAAAAATGTACAACTAATTTTTTGAAGAAATCACTTTGGTGTGAACTTAGTAAAGATCCATTTAAGTTCCTTCGAAAAGGGCGATGAAGCTTTAAACAGGTGCGATTCTATCGCACCTGTAACTACGCAAAAATGAGACATTTTGTGTAGTTTTTCTTTTTACTAAAGAGTTACTATTATTTAATATTTTCACCACCTTCTGCTTTTTTAATGACTCCTGTTATGTCTAAAAAAGTATCAAGAACAGAAGCTTGCACTTTATTTCTTTATCTGTATAATAGCGGACACTGTGTGACTGATGACGAGGTTTTTACATCTCAGAATTCAGAAGACATACGGTACTTTGATAATTAAATACGTGTGATGATCCATACGAGTGGATCATCATAAATATACTAGTTGCAATGGTAGCGGCGTACTTTTTGTGCGTTTCATTGCAACTGTATGCATCACCTTTCTTGTTGCATTACGAACGTAACAAGAAAGAATAGCAAGACAAAAGATTTCCACCGTTTCAAGTTTTCCTTCACGGGAAAAATTGCGACATCAATACTCTTTAGAAGTTTACTTCTTAAGCACATTGAATTTTCTTTTGTCTTATCCTTTGGATGTCTAGATTAGTACGCGACATGAAGTACACGCGGAAATACATTTAGACGCAGGTAAGCACATTGCGAACTAATAATGAATTTATTCATTATTATTTCACTGAGCTACCTGTCTTAACTTAGAGTTTGATCCTAGCTCAGGGTGAACGCTGGCGGCGTGGATGAGGCATGCAAGTCGAATGGGTTTAGACCCATGGCAGACGAGGTAGGAACACGTAGGTACATACCCCAAAGTCAGGGATAATCCGTCGAAAGGCGGGATAATACTTGATAGTCTCTTCGGAGTAAAGTTTTAACGCTTTGGGAATGGCCTGCGTTCTATCAGCTTGTTGGTAAGGTAACGGCTTACCAAGGCTACGACGGATAGGGGAGGTGAGAGCCTGACCCCCACCGATGGAACTGCGACACGGTCCATACTCCTACGGGAGGCCGCAGTCGAGAATCTTCCGCAATGGACGAAAGTCTGACGGAGCGACGCCGCGTGGTGGATGAAGCCCTTAGGGGCGTAAACACCTTTTATGGAGGAGGAATTTTATTGACGTTACTCCATGAATAAGGGGCTCCCAATTCTGTGCCAGCAGGAGCGGTAATACAGAAGCCTCAAGCGTTACCCGGATTCACTGGGCGTAAAGGGTTCGTAGGCGGTTATATTAGTCGGATGTTAAATCCTGAGGCTCAACCTCAGGCTCGCATTCGAAACGGTATAACTAGAAGAAGTGAGAGGTGAACAGAACTCATGGTGTAGGGGTGAAATCCGTTGATATCATGGGGAATACCAAATGCGAAGGCAGTTCACTGGCACTTTCTTGACGCTGAGGAACGAAAGCGTGGGTAGCGAACGGGATTAGATACCCCGGTAGTCCACGCCCTAAACGCTGTCCGCTGGTTTTTGGAGGAATCGACCCTTTCAGAGACGAAGCTAACGCATTAAGCGGACCGCCTGGGTAGTACGAGCGCAAGCTTAAAACTCAAAGGAATAGACGGGGGCTCGCACAAGCGGTGGAGCGCGTGGCTTAATTCGTCGCTAAGCGAGGAACCTTACCGAGATTAGATATCATACTGCACGCCTACCGAAAGGTAGGAAGCCTTCGAGGGTGTATGACAGGTGATGCATGGCCGTCGTCAGTTCGTGGCTTGAGCTGTTCCCTTAAGTGGGGAAACGAACGCAACCCTCGTTGCCTGTTACAAGTGTCAGGCGAGACTGCTCCCTCACGGGAGAGGAAGGTGAGGATGACGCCAGGTCAGCATGTCCCTAGATATCTCGGGCTGCACACACGCTACAATGGTAAGCACAACGGGACGCAATACAGTAATGTGGAGCAAATCCTTATAAAACTTGCCCCAGTTCGGATTGTGGGCTGCAACTCGCCCACATGAAGTCGGAATCGCTAGTAATCGCGGATCAGCACGCCGCGGTGAATACGTTCCCGAGCCTTGTACTCACCGCCCGTCAAGTCAGGGGAGTCGGGAGTGCCCGAAGTCCATGCTAGTCATGGCCGACGGTAAGCTCGATAACAAGGACTAAGTCGTAACAAGGCACGGCTAGCGGAAGCTGGTCGTGGATTAATTCCAATTGGATACGTTGTCGTGACTCTGGTAACAGTTTCACAATGATGACTAATTGGTCGATATTATGTGCCTCAATTGAGCACATAAATGGGACATAATACTCATACCCTAACTGGTATTTGACACTAGGAAAAGACTAGGAAAAAGGATAAGACAAAAGAGGATGGAATATCTCTTTTGCAATGATGCAAACACGTATTTAATATTCAAAGAAAGAATAACCACTATGCTATGCATGGTGGTTATTCTTTTATATGTGTATATTTATTTTAAAATGAATTACAGAATGTATCTACGTCAGTTGCATATTCGACCGTAATGTTTGCTGAAGATTGCAGCGGTGCACTTTCCGCTAGTACTTGCTCAGGGCTGAGCGAAGCTAGTGCTGTACCGTTAACAGCCTCAAAAAAGGTCTTATGGATACCAGGAGTTAGTGGAGAGCTTAGGTACTTTGCCAGTTCCGATTCACGTTGTGAAGCTTCAACTGACGCAAGAGCAGCGTAGGTTTCAATAACTGGAAGTAAAGCACGCGATGCTGTGGTGTATGGACAGGTGCCGTTTTCTTGATTAAACAGCCAGATACCATCCCAATCTACAACCCCATACGTGATATCTGTTCTATTGTATGTACACACTGCCTCCATGTCTGCTGTACTGGGGCCGTGACTATCCATGGTTAGATCAAGATTCTCAGAACGAGCTCGTGGATGCGTGTTGATGATATGTACGTCAGTAACATTTGTTGCCAATAATGTATCAAGGGTGTCTTCATCATAGGTAATATGATTCGCGCTGGTTAGGTCAGTTATGTTTGTCCATCCAGTGGCCCCTACACTGTCTTTGTACACAGCGTATGCAGCTTGTGTAGTTGCCGTACGATTAGCAGTTAGGAGTGTTTGTAGACCACTTTCACATGTCGCATTAGTTGCTATATTAGGAACACTAAATCGTGAACGCGGTTCACCTGTGTAGGATGCAAAAGAGGCACTGTCTGTTCCAGTGCCAAAAATAAGATCGGTGATACTAAAGTTCGAATTAGGCGTTGGGGTCGGATTAGGATTAGGATTAGGATTAGGAATCGGATTAGGATTAGGAATCGGATTTGGAATCGGGGTCGGATTTGGAATCAGGGTTGGGGTCGGATTAGGATTGGGGAATATTCCTCCCGTGAATGACCCATCGGCACTATCACCACACCTACCTTGTAGATAGTCAGGGCACAAAGAAGTCCTATTTTCAATGCCAATACCCCTGACAAAAATATTTACAATACCCCAAAGTGTTAGTAATAATACAAATGCAGCAATACCATAAAATGCACTGCGCTTTGCCTTGTCACGGTCACTTTCATTCGCCCCTCCAATGATAAAGTAGCGAACCACATTAATCATGAAAAAGAGAAACGCGATCCCAAAAAAGAAGGGAAGAAGGATGTAGTTGATGAACAAGCTTACCGTAACCAGTAACTCCTGTGCCGTGTCGCCTTGCGCAAAAGTAGTATAAGGAATCAGAAGCAGAGCACTCAAAATCAGTAATAATCGAAACTTTCCAGCACACACCATAGAGATATTTTTCATATCACTATAATACCGCACTATGACACAGGTATTTGGTGCTAAACCCCAGATTGACAAAATTATTTTTATATATATAATATTATTTAGAAATCGGGAATTATCCCTTAAACAATCGTCATAGAGCGATAGATCATTGAGGTACTAAAAATGAGTGAAGCGTCTGAAGAATTTGAAGTCAATAAGCTTGAAAAACGTGGACATTTTTCGCGTTACAAGTGGTTATATCGTGGATATACTGTAATAGTCGCACTTTTTATAGGAGTCATTTACTTTATAGTAAGTGATTGAATTTCTTAACTAAGGACTAAATCATGAGCAACAATTCAAATAAACTTGATTTTACTCGCATGCCAATGCCAGCAGAATTAAGTTGGGAAGAGAAATTTCTTGATTCTTGGCGTTCTTTTGTTTCTGAATTTAAGAAACACCCGATCAACATTGCCTGCATGATTGCCGTGGGTTTGGTATTCGTTGGAGTAGTGTTCTATCTGTTGGGATGCTACTTCCCAATATATGATCCTTCAAGATAAAGTGATGCAAGGCCCGCGATATATCGTGGGCCTTTATTTTTCCCCCTAAACCCTTACATTTTATAGATTTATTTGGTATAGTAGCGGTCACTTGTGGGTCCACACAAGTTTGCAGGTTAGAATAAGGCACAAAGTAGTAACTTGTTTCCTCCTCATCTGCGGCTGTAAGCAAAAGCTTCCATCCGCTGCGTTCAGAAACAACATAAAAGCAAACTTTGATATTTTTCTTCACTTGCGGCTGTAGCTCAGTTGGTAGAGCAGTCGCCTGATACGCGAAAGGTCCTAGGTTCAAATCCTAGCAGCCGCACACAAAAGCAGAATAGAAAAACACCATCCCCAAGGATGGTGTTTTTCTATTCTAGTACGTGACCTGCGTCACGTACGGCTTTTGTGTGAGACGGAGACATGTTTTGGCTATTCCTAATGCCAAAACGGTCGAGTCCGGGGAGGAAGTTCTTAGTAGAATTTTGACGAAGTGAAAATTATACTTAGAAACTTGACCCCAAACGAGAAACAATTAATCACTAAGAATCTAAAAGAATAGCATACCCCTTTCTTTTTCCACCATAATTCATTACACTACCCTCATGACACACACTGACTACTTCAAAGGCAAGAAAATCACCGTCATGGGACTCGGTCTCCTTGGACGTGGCGTTGGTGACGCTGCGTATATTGCGGCAGCAGGTGCGTCCGAAGTAATCGTGACCGACCTTAAATCAGAAGACGAACTCGCAGACTCTGTGGAACAACTCAAGAAATACACCAACATCACCTTTGTATTAGGAGAACACCGTAAAGCAGATTTTGAAAACAAAGATATGATTCTTGTTGCAGCTGGCGTTCCTACCGACTCGGAATTTCTCAAGCACGCGAGTGCTGCTGACGTGCCACTTAAACAGTCAGCAGCACTCTTTGCTGAACTTTCACAAGCACCAATTATTGGTGTCACCGGTACTCGAGGTAAAACAACCGTAACGCAGATGATCCACCACACTCTTTCTCTGGCAACTGGTGAACCTATTCTCCTTGGCGGAAACATTCGAGGCGTATCAAACCTCCAGCTCCTCAACGAAGTAACCGAAGATTCACTATGCGTCATGGAGCTCGACTCATGGCAGTTGCAAGGATTCGGATGGGCTGGTATCTCACCTCAGATTGCGGTGTTCACCAACTTCATGAAAGACCATATGAATTATTATGGTGGCGACATGGATGCTTATTTCTTAGACAAAGCAAATATTTTCAAAAACCAAGAAGGAACCGGAGTGCTTGTAACAACGCCTGAGGTCTTTGAATACGCAAAAGGCAAGAACCTTACACTCCAACAAGAAGTAGTCCTTGCAGATTCCTCGGCACTTCCTGAGGACTGTTTACTGGCAATGCCCGGTGAACACAACCGTCTGAATGCCGCACTCGCATACGAGGCCCTGAAGGCCATCAGTCTCTCTGACGACATGATCTTCGATGGTTTCGCAAGCTTCGGTGGGGTAGAAGGACGACTGCAATATCTCAAGGAGATTGATGGTGTAAAAATCTACAACGACAACAATGCGACCACTCCAAACGCAACCATTGCCGGCATCAACGCAGTACAAAATGGAAAGAATGTCATCCTCATTGCAGGTGGTGCATATAAAGAAGTAGACCCAAAACCATTGGTAGATCCTATTGCAACGCATGTAAAACAAACTATTCTATTGCCAGGAACTGGAACCGACATGCTCTTGAAGCATGTACCCGATGCGTTGGTGGTAGAAAGTCTCGAGCAGGCTATTGAAGAAGCGCGCCTGATTGCAGAAAACGGTGATGTTATTCTGTTTAGTCCAGCCTTTGCATCATTTGGAGCGTATGTAAACGAGTATGAACGTAATGATGAGTTTGTTGATGTAGTTTCAAAAATATAAGCATGGTATTAATAAAAAACATCCACTTCATAGGAATCGGCGGCATCGGTATGTCTGGCTTAGCTCGACTGTATTTGCACGAAGGTGCAACCGTCAGCGGGTCAGATAGCACCGAAACTCAAAACACGAAGAAGCTTATCACTGAAGGTATTTCTGTTACCTACGAGCAAACTGCAGAAAATATAAGCTCGAGACCTGAACTCGAACTCGTGGTGTACACCGAGGCGATGGCAGGAGATCATCCCGAGCTAGTGGCAGCGCGCGGTGCAGGTATTCGCACCGTCAACTACTTTGAGGCTCTGGGCGAAATTGCGAACGAGTACTATCTTATTGCAGTAGCAGGAACCCACGGAAAGACCACCACTACCGCAATGCTTATTGATATTCTCGAAGAAGCATCATTTGATCCAACTGCAATTGTAGGGTCACTACGCACCAAAACAGGCAGCAACTTCCGAGCGGGGAAGAGTAAGTACTTTGTTGTAGAAGCATGCGAGTACAAGCGCGATTTCCTCACGCTCGTTCCTGATGTGTTAGTCATTACCAACATTGAACATGACCACGTCGATTACTACAAAGACCTCGCTGACGTACAAGACGCATTCACACAGCTGGTAAACATGGTTCCCGAAGAAGGAGCAATCATCACACTCGCAACCGATCCAAATATCCATCCCGTGCTCGAGAACGCACAGGCAAAGATTTTTGATTATAAAATTGAAGTATTCCGTACGCTGGCCCTGAAGCAACCCGGACTGCACAACCGTATGAACGCAGGGGCTGCACGTGCAGCTGCATTGGTGCTCGGAGCTGATAAGAACATCATCGGCGAAGCATTAGAAAACTTCGCTGGCACGCAACGCCGATTTGAATATAAAGGAGAGTGTAACGGAGCCAAGGTATACGACGACTACGCACATCATCCAACAGCTATTGAATTAGCAATTGCAGGGGCAAGAGAGCTCTACCCAGAAAAGAAAGTAACGGTTGTGTTCCAAAGTCATACGTATTCACGAACCCATGAATTATTTGACGGCTTTGTAGACTCGCTTGCAAAGGCTGACCGAGTATTGATGACTCCTATTTATGCAGCACGAGAAGAGAATGAATTTGGTGTATCAGCTGAGAAGCTTTCTGAGGCAATTGCAGGAAAGGGGATAGACTCAAAATTCTTTCATACGCTTGAAGCTGCTGCGCTAAAAATTAAAGAAACTGTTTCCAAAGATGATGTAGTGATTATCATGGGAGCAGGGGACATAACGAAGGTTGCAGAGAAGTTGACAAAGTAGATTTTTCTTCTATAATTAGAATCAGAAACTGATCGAAACAAGAGGGGGTTGATCATGAAAAATGAAGTAAAGCATGTGCTGATTATGGCTTGTGATCTTTCTGGAAACGGTGAGGAGATTGGCTGGAGGACATGGACACGCGTTATCAAGGGCATGGCGGTACTAAACAAAAACCTTGGGGCAACTGGCTATACTGCAGCAACGCGCAGTGACAGACACTTTGCTATGCCGTGTGATATGGCAGAAATGATGCAAACTGCCATACGGAAACTTGATCCAAATGTTAGAGCCGTTGCTTTGCTGGAGGATGAGGACTGGAGTTCCTGTGGGGAATTACGCAAATTTTTTGCAACAGTCCCAGAGAATGAGCCATTTACTATCGTAAGCGGTGCATACCACCTACGACGAATACGTATATTGTTATGGAAATATCATCCAGAACGTCTTGCGTACGCATCGTATGAAATTGTAGCTCATGACACGTTAACACCATTTCGTTTTTGTGTTGAAATATTGAAATGGATTGTTACCTTGGTAGTTCATGACAAAAAGCAGAAGTGGCTTCGGGTAATGGCAAATCGCTACCTACCCAAAAGCGCGATATAAAATATACAAAGAGCAGTCATGCGACTGCTCTTTTTTTTGTGCGATAGAAACATAAAATGTGGATAAAATTATTAGAATGCAACATATATTGTGTAGTATGGATAGTAAGACGGATGTTATCGGGCATAATTGCCATTACTAAATTACCTAATATACACTTATGTCAGATGACACCAGCGCACAACTAACACAATATATACAAACCCAACAGGCAGCAGGTCTTACAAAAGACGCTATTGTAAATGCTTTAGTAAACAGTGGTTGGAATCCTGCTGATGTTGATGCAGCTTTTGCAGGAGACACTCCAGTTGCTGCACCAGCACCCGCTCCTGAGTCAGCTGCACCTGCACCAGAAACTCAGGCAGCTCCTTTGCAAAACCAAGCAGCACCCGCACAACAGCAGAACGCTCAAGCAGGTGCTACAGGAATGCCCGATGGCCTTACTGAACATAAAACCATGGCAATTGTTGGATACGTACTTCCTTTCTTATTTTTTATTCCATTAAATAATCCAGTAAGCAAACATAATCCCTTTGCCCGTTTTCATGCAGGACAACAGTTAAATATGCTCATCGTAGGGATTGTCTGGATTGTTATTTCAGAAGTTCTTGAAACAGTATTATTTTCAGGAATTGGATATGGAGGTATGGTCTTCGGTCTACTGGCTTTGATTATCAGCCTGGTTAGTCTGGCTGTAGGAGTAGCATTTCTCGCACTTATCGTTATGGGAATTATGAATGTTTCTAACGGTCAAATGAAACCACTTCCAGTTATTGGAAAATTCTCACTACTTAAATAAGGATAGCTACAGATATGAATAAAACAAAGTACAACACAGGAATAGGAACTATTTTATTTCTTGCTATTGCAGCGCTCCTAGTTATCCTCGCCGGATCAGGAGCAGTTCTTACAGGAGTGATAGGCGGGGATGCTCAGACAACACAGGATACAAAAGTGGGCGGAAACACAAGTCGGAATGCTGGAGTCTTGCAGGGAGGGAAGTGTGTGGGCTCTTACGATGACGAAGATCCTGTGGAAATATTTTTTGGAGGTACCCTACTACGTGATTTCGGCGATGGAGGTCTCTTTACTGACAATGGCTACAGTTTTATCGTTAGAACAGCTTTTCCTGACGAAAATGAGGAAGTTAACGTATTACATGTAAGAAACGGCTATGTTGATCCGGGTGTTACCTACGGATGGAGTAGTGTTTGGGAGAAGGAAGATGAAAATATTGTTATTGCTAATTCGCTAAATATTACTGGTGTAGATTATAGCGGTATGACTATACAAGAAGCAAATATACTTGAAAAGGCCACTCGGAATTTTTATGAAACCGTACCATACGGTAGTTTTACTTGTAGCGATTGGAGTATTAACGACGCCATGTTCACTTGGCCTGCTGATTACAGAGTTATGACGACAGCTGAGGTAATGGCAGAGAATTAAAAACGCAAAATAATACAGGTATGAATAAAACAGGATATATCATAATAGGGTTACTGGCACTTCTTATAGTAGGATCGTTTACGCTCTTAGGAGGAAAAGACGACAACAGCAGGCCTGAGGTATCAGGCAGTGTTGATGATAATTTATTCGGTAGAGCTGGGGTTACAAATGTATATCCTACTGAAACCTGCACATGGTCCGATAGGGACACTAACGCTGTTGAGTATACACACATCGGTAAACTCTACGCTGAAATTTCTGATAAAAATAATCCATCAGATGGAACATTTTTGCTTAGCATAGAAACTGACAAGGGCTCGAGTGTTGAAACACTTCAGTATCAGTGGATGACAGGTGCAGGTACAGATGGTGATGGTGTTGTAAGGACTTTCAATACTGATAAAGATGAAATTAATGGTTTCAATAGTTCTGCAGCGGAACATGAAGCATCAAAAGAATTCTACAGTAAAACATGTACTAGCTGGTCGGTTGATACATCAGTATTTGAAGTCCCCAGCAATGTGAGCTTTAGACCAGTACAGTATTAATTCAAACACACCGTAAGTAATAGAACATATGGAACCAACAGAAGAAAAAAAAGATCATAAGGCTTTGCTTGTTATTCTGTTTTTCTTGATGCTGAGTATTTTCCTAGGTTCCTCAATTATGATTGTGAGCCCAGCAATGAAAGATTCACCTACGCATCCTCCTGATACCAATGTACGCTCAGATAATTCACATGAGTATATTTCTGATACCCACCAAGTAACTCAAAATAGCAGTGGATTTCTAAGTAATATCTTAGGATGGTTTTCAAAAAATGACACCGTTGAGCCTGGTGCTGAAAAAGGTAGCACCATCGCAGGTATTAACTTAGGAGCTCCAGAGGAATCAAGCAATCCTCATTCAGAAGATTCAGAAGATTCAGAAGATTCAGAAGATTCAGAAGATTCAGGTGATGCTGGTGCTGGAAATGGTAGTACCGAAACCGATAATGGTAATGGCACTGACAACGGTGGAGGTCCATCTGACGATGTGACTGACAACGATGATGCTGATGCAGGCGACGATGACGATAATGGAGGCGGAGATGGCGGAGGTGGTTCAGTTGATGATGACACTAATACAGGAGACGATAACGGTAGTGGCGGAGGAGGCGATTCATCAGACGGTGTGACAGACAACGATGATACTAACAATGGAGACGATGACGACAACGGTAGTGGAGGTGACAACGGCAACGGAGGTGGTAGCGCAGGAGGAGGTTCAACTGACGATGATGACACTAATACTGGAGACGATGACGATGAAGGTAGTGGCGGAGATACTGACGACACCAATGAAATCATTAACGATGACAATTCCGGAAATGACGATGCACCGATTGGAGACAACCCAGACGCAGGTACCGATGATGAATTTGAGACAACCCCAGATGAGGAAGAAGAAGACGAAGGAGGATTCTTCTCAGGTATTGTCGACTGGATTACCGGAGGTGGTGATGGACCTATTGCTGACATTATCGACTGGATTGTTGGCGGTGGTGATGATGTGGTTGTTCCGGATGTTGGTGGAGGTGTTCCAGAGACTGGAGGAGGGGAAACAGGGGAGTTTCCAAATTGGAATGATTGTAATGATTGGGATGATTGTAGTGATGACTGGGATGATAATCCTAATTGTGATGGTTGGTGGGATGGTACAAATTGTATAGATGAAACGTCTGGAGATGATGGTATGAGTGAAACAGGACAAAACACTATTGGAGGACTTAGTTGTCGCTTTGATGGTGCTCAACATACTAAAGAATACGGACGAGTGCTGGTGGACGGAAAAAGTGCAATCGCAGAACGCTTTACTTTCATTGTTGATGGAAGAGTTGCGACTGAAAGAATAGAATATATTTTTGATTCCTCTTATAGAGAGGAAGATCTATATTATCAGTGGGAGCCTGGTGGGATGGCTTCATACATAGAATATGATGAACCTCCGTATGCTAGCGTTGGTGTTGGTTTTATGGGTATGGCGAGTGACGGATATGATTCCCAAAATTCTGATGAATGGTTTGAGGATATAATAAAGCGTGAAGCAGCAGACATCCCATACGCTGTGAACTGTACAAAGAGGTCTTCAGTTAACTCTGGGAGATTTCAGCCTCCAACACCAGGTTCTGTAGATAGAATTCTTCCCAACGGCATTCCGTTATTGTATAAATACGAATCGGATCGAAGTGGATACGGAAGCCCTTCGGTACGGCCTGATAATCCGACTGGTTCTGCAAGTGTAGATACCAGTACATTCGAGCCTGGAAGTGATGAAGCTCAATCAGTTGATGCTGGAGCGCCAGAACCTGAATTTGTTCCCACATGGGATGCATTTGGAGATGAGGTGCCTATTTGGTGACCTTAGCTGAGGATTGAAAACAGTATGTTGGATGTACCTTCTCATATTAGATTCATGACACAGTCAGAGGTAATGGCAGAGCAAGGTAATTAAAAACGTAAAATAATAAAGATATGAACAAAACAGGATACATAGTTATAGGAGTGCTCGTACTTCTTTTAGGAGGAGTGTTTCTTTTGACGGGAGGAGATGATAGTAATAGGTCTGGAGTAGTAAATAATGTGGAAAAAGCTAAACCAGGAGCTGTTTCTCTTTCAGAAATCTGTACCTGGACTGATGATCGTTCGAACGTTACTGAGTATCTGTATGAGCACAAGACATATGTGGAAAGTGTTGCCATTGAAAATCCTTCGAGCATTGAGTATTTGATAAATACTCAATCAAAGCAAGGTGCAAATATTAAAACAGAACAGTATTGGTGGACGACAGACTCAAGAGGAGCAGGAACTCATTCTGTTTCTGTTATAGATGAATCTGAACCAAATGATTTTGAGAACCGTGAGATCATGCACGGAGTAACAAAATCTATTCTTAACAAAACGTGTAAAAGCTGGGATGTTGATGAATCAGTATTTGAAGCTCCGAGTGCGGTAACCTTCAAAGAAGTTTAGGTAAATTGCACATTAAAGTTTGTTTTAAAGCACCTTTAACTTTATTAAGGGGATAGTGTCTGATCATTCAAAGTACATCCCATATACTAAACCTATGCCAAACCCCCAACTAACCCAATACATACAAACCCAGTGCGCAGCTGGGGTTTCTGATGATGCTATTAAGCAGGCGTTACTTGATAGTGGGTGGACTCTTGCTGACATCGAAGCTTCTTTTACATCAATAGTTCCCGCTGCACCTCTTGTACCACAGGCAGTACTGCCCACTGAACAGACTTCGTACACCCTTTGGATTGTTATTGGTGTAATAATGGCACTTATAGTTTTTGTTGGTACAGCGTTTACCTACTTCTCCCCGGATGAAAAAATAAACGAAGCAAGGAATGATGCACTGGATGTTATTGCTAAAACTGAGCTACGAAACCTTGAAATGACATCACTAGAGTATTTTGAGGATCACTTTGGTTCGTATCAAGGATTTTGTGAAGATACACAGATCTCACTAGAAGAAACGGCAGAGGATACAAATAGACAAATCTACTGCAAAGCAAACGGTACAACATTTGCTGTGGTCACCTCACTTACTTCTGGTGAACACGTTTGCTTAGATGCTGAAGGCTTTGCGGTGTTGCCTTCTGGTGGGGTAGGTTTGAGCTGCGGAGGATGGGCTTTGCCAGGCTCTGACGAAGTTGAGTCTGGTGCAATTGAGAATGATTCAGGGGCAGGGGACCGTACAAGTACTCAAGACGAGGAAAATAAAGTACAGCATGATCTCAGTCAAGAAACATCACATGATAGCTCTGTAGCTACTGACCCTAATCTCACTACACGTAAAAAATTTATTGATGACGAATCTCCAGTGACATTTTTGTTACCGGAAAATGCTTTTATATTACGTGCAAATGGAACTGAAGAGTTAAATAATGATTTCTTGCCTAATGGGAAGCCTTTGGTTAGGGTTGATTGGGGAGGGATGCTAGCACAAATTGATACATTTGATATTGGGTTTGATTTTCACCATGTTGATTGGATTGATGCATATGTAGCGTTTGCAGGGATAGATGCAACGTCTGCTCGAACGATAGAGAATGAAGATGCGTTGCGAATAGGAACCGTGGAATACAGTATTGACGATAATCCTGAGACTTCTGGAGTGATGTACTTGGCCATAGCAGGAAATAAAGGTTATTTAATATCAGGAAGAGGAAAGGAATCTGACCCATTAGTAGATTCCATCACGTCAACCCTTACCCTTTCTGGTGAAAGTTGGGGAAATTTGGATACCATTAAAAAAGTACCATTCGCCGAGCGTGACCTTGAATTTAAGGATGATTTTACAATAGAAGAAAGATCGGAAGATCATTTAAAGGCAATGGTTATTCATAATGGTGCGTCGATTGCAGAAAGTTCAATCTTACTTATTTTAAAAACAGGTAATAACGAAGTTCATTCGGAGAATGTCCGTAGGTTTACACAAGAACTCTCTGATATGAGGCTTGAAATACTGGCAACTGATTCTGGTGATTTTGGATCAGAAACAGTTTTCACGCTTCAGAATGAAGAGGGAGGTTCTTTCTCTGGCGCTGTTTCTACAACCCAGGGCGGTGTGAGTGTTTCCTTGCTTACACCTGCTTCAGACAATGAGCCAGATGACTGGCTTTCTGGGAAGTATTACTACGTTCAAACATTGAGAGCGCTCGAGTCAGGAGCAGGGGACAGTGCAAGTATCAAAGATAGTGAATTTACGAATCCTGATACTTCAGATGTAGGAAACGCTCAGCGGGAAACGCTGCACTTTATGGATAAAACTTTTGAAAAAGAACAGGGGATGGATACGTCGGATTTGTCTTATTTGATTAAAATATATAGATGGTATCTTTCAAATGAAAATGATGATTCATGGAGTGAGGTAGTCACCACCGCTGTACTTGAAGGTTCTTCAGCCGATGATCCGTTAGAAATACTAGATTATGCGAATTATGTAAGGGATTCTTCGGGAGCAACAATGAGTACTGTAGAGCATAGGCTCAGCGACGATAGTCTTCTTAATTTAGGTTTAACTCCTGAGAATCAGACATATATGGTGGGCTCGTGGTTTGATGCTATTGAGTCGAGTGATGGAAAATCGTATTTAGAAGTGAACAAACTTCAGCAGGTAGGCGATAGGATTGAACGTATCATGTATACAAAAATACTTTATATGGATTACGAGGAAGTATTTGCATATTTCGATTCTCAAGAGTTTAAAGATTTAGTAAAAAAATTGGAAGCAGCGAAATTCCCAACTTCGGTTGCTGATGAATTCTTGGCCGAGAGAGGATAAAAGTAATTTCCGGCAAAAAAATCACACCAAATGAACGTAGTTAATTTTTAAACAAACCCATGCAAAACCCCCAACTAACTCAATACATCCAAACCCAGCGAACTGCTGGGGTTTCTGATGATGCTATTAAGCAGGAGCTTTTGAGTAGTGGATGGGGTGCAGGGGATATTGATATTGCCTTTGGAACATTCTCTCCACAAGCAGGGGAGGCAACTCCTGAAAAAAGTAGTAGTACATGGAAATATATTGTTATTGCCTTCGGCCTATTCCTCATGCTCGTTGTGGGAAGTTTTGCGATGATGTTGAGTGATACTCAAGATACAAACATTCCGTCTGTAGGCGCGTATTCAAATGACGAACAAATTCAGAATAACGTTGGTTCAAGTGATGAAACTTCCCATATACATACAGATGAACAGTCTGATAATGTATCGACGAATAATGATACACATGATCCTTCAGTCCCGTTTGATCCAAATGATATGTCTACATGGGGTACTGCTGAGAGGTATAATGCCGACGGACAGCCGGTTCTTTTTAGAAAAGAGTTACCAAACGGAGTCACAGGAGAAACATTGGTAAACTGGGCTTCTGAGTAATTATAAGAAAGTGTATGCATATATCTATCCAAAATATAATAGTTCTCATAAGTGTCACAGCGGTACTGTTTATAGGTACCAGCTTTTTTGTATCTGCAGATCATAGCTGGGTGCGTCATAATATAGGTCAAACTGATATCCCTGCAGAAAATGCAGGGCACTGGGAACGCAACACACGAGATTTTATGGTAGTGGTCTACGATTCAACAACGCATGAAATATGGAGGGACCTCATTGGCAGATCTACGAAGGTTTGGAATAATCTGAATGGGCTTCAGATGGAAGTAGTGTCAAGCTCCTTATTCCCTGAGGGTCTGGGGTTTGGTATTGGAGATTTTGTAGAAAACTGTGAATTGTTACCAAATTCCATACATGTCTGTAACGGAAATTATGGAGATACTGGCTGGTATGGGCTAACTCATACAACAGTTGATAGCGAGAATCATATCCTGGCGTCAGCTGTTGTTCTCAATGATGATTTTATTTCAGGATTACATCCAACAGGAAAACCATCGGCAGCCTTTAAAAATGGTTTGAGTATTGATCAGCTGAAGGGTAGATTCGATATGACTAGAGCTGATTCCCTTCGGGCTAGTCACACAGTCTGTCACGAACTAGGGCATACTTTAGGACTTGGCCATAATGATGAAATTCATAGAAATACAGCTAAAGGTACCTGTATGGATTACTCAATTGATGTGTCCAAAAATCTTTCTCCTGACGCGCATGACTCCGAAGAGTTTGATGCAATTTATAAGCACCTAGATGGGGGAGCAGGCATGCTGTGTAAAAATGAAGAAGAAGATCATTTCGTGTACACGGGGGTTGTCTCTGCAGATGATTTTTTTGCACTGCCTTCAGCTCCCGAAAATAAAGCTAATTCTAAGTGGGTAATACTACAAAAAAACATCGGTACACTGTCTGGGAAAGAGGTTGCGTCTGTTGTTGAAGTAAGTCAGGCATCTAATATAAGATTAGGAAATGAACAATCGTACCGTAGTTCGGAAGAATGGGCGAAAGATGGTCACGGGGTGCTTTATTCTGGGCCTGGTCATACTTATTTCGAACCATACCTCTCTGAGAAAAATGCTGATGAAAAGGTTACTGAATTAGAGTTTATGTGGACAGATATGTTTAATATGACCTGTAAAGAATGGACACCTGACCTTAAAAAACTTCAGTGGAATCTTGACCTTACATACCATGAATTAAATTCTCTTGAGTCAATAAATGCAAGGAGAGCAACAGACAGAAGGTTGAGAGATGAAAATGATGGGGATTAATAAACTGAAGATAAACTTCATTTAGATCTTTAAAGATTTCAACAAAAGAAATCAGATAGGTGTTGATTAATATCCAGTAAAACAAACATATTTTTGGTATGCTGGTATATATTAACACTCTCATAATCGTATTCACACATGTCTATAAAAATACATAAAATCCTTGGAACGTTGTTTGCACTGATACTCGTCATCTTCGCGATGCAAGCAAACGCGCAGAGTACTGAAACTAATACACTGATTGTATTTGATGCTTCGGGCTCTATGCTTGAGTTGTTTGATGGAGGAACGCGACTAGCTGCTGCTAAAGGAGCTGTCTTTGACTTCTTGAATACGCAAAGTGGCAATGCGGTAGGTTTACGTATGTATGCACATGTAAACCATGCGGGGGATCAGCCTGGTGCGTGTGTGGAAACTGCACTGGTAACCGACTTTACTGCAAGTTATGACAGTATTAAGACTCAGATTACGCAAGCACAGGCAGTGGGCTCGTATACACCAACTGCGTATGCGTTGACGCAAGCTGCTGGAGACTTCACTGTAGGGAATGACAATACGCTCATCTTGCTGACTGACGGAAAAGAGACTTGTGATGGTGATCCTGCTGCTGCCGCCGCAGCACTTCGAGCTGCAGGGATTGATGTGACGGTTCATGTAATTGGGCTTGGTGTAGACGCAGAAACACGTACCGAGCTACAAGGGATTGCTCAGGCAGGAGGAGGTGAGTACTTTGATGCATCTGATACAGCCTCACTTGCAAGCAGCTTTAGTGCAATTGATGATGGGATTGATAAAACAAAAATCGAAAGAGTGACCACTTCAGTACGTGGAGGAAACGAGATCGCTACTGCTGTACCAATAGCTGAAGGAGAGTATCGATTGGATCATCATCAGAAAGAGGAGCAGTATGACTATTTCTATATAGATATGGTGCCAGGTGATGAATACTACATTGCGGTAGGATTCACTCTTGATGATGTGTATTACGATAAAAAAACAGATACTTTTTTTGCTCCCAGTTTCACAGATCCAGATGATGGTAAAAGTTTTGGAGGAGCAGGAAAGATTCACTTCCTAAGTCACGACGGCCGCACTGAAAAATCTTTAACCTCTATCCTGTCAAATTCTGGTGGTAGTAACAAGGAGGGGTATGCGGTGGTTAATTATGATGGTGGTAGTTCTATTCATATAACGGAAGATCATCACTTTGAGAGTGGTAGTGATGGATTTGGTTATAATGCCCACCCGTTGATTGGAAATTTTGACCGATTATATTTTAAATTTGGAGCAAATGGTATTCATGGAATGAATAAAGATGTCCCACTTACTATCAAGAGAACTACTATAGGAGGGTCTACTGATACGAATGATTCAAACTTTGCTGATACAGAGGCTTCTTCTAACGACAGTTCAGGAAGTACAGGGACCAACGCAGGATCAGAACAAGGTACATCAGGAAGTAACACAGGAACAAGTAACACCAACGGTTCTGGTTCAGCAGGCAGTGACAGTCAATCCCCATCAGATGATCAAGGAAGAGACACAGATGCAGATACAGGAGGGTCGGCTGTAGGGTCAATACCCCCATGGGTATGGCAAACTGCGGCTGCTTTGTCGTTTATCGTACTTATGATCATTATTATTATGATGGCTCTAAAGTCACGTAAACCAGAACAGCCTGTGCTTAGAGAGCAACCAGCACCCGCACCTAGTCCTGCCCCAGCGGCCCCAGCGCCTGCACCAGCTCCGTCTACTCCTGCTGCACCCGCACCAGAGGCTCCTGCCCCGGCAGCTCCACCAGCACCAGCTGCCACAGTTGCACCAATTCCAGCTGCACCTCAGGCTCCTGCACCAGCTCCTGCTGTGGATGCACCACCTAGTGCAGATGGATACATGTCAGAATCTGCCGCGCCGACACCTCCAGCGCCACCTGAGGCATAAATCTTTTTTGGCCTGCGAGTGTAGTTTAGTAATATAGTAAGTTTGTAATATATGGAATATAAAGAATCGAATAAGGGACTCGGAACGATAGCCTTTCTAGGGATAATGGCAGTTATTGTATTAGTTATTGGAGGAATGCTTTTTGCATCGGGAATGTTTGATTCAGATAGTAAGAGTAATGCAGATTCTTCAGTATCTAGTAATTCAAAAACAGAGGAAAAATCTGGCCTATTAAGTAATATAGCGGATAAGGTATCAGGAGGGGACTCAATTAAATGTACAACAAAAGATGAGGTGGGTGAGTCTGTGATGTATTTTAAAACTTCAGAAATTAGAAATGAGTTTAAAGGGTATATAGAAACTGACTCTGAAGGAACCCCCTCAAGTCGTATGTGGATTGATGAGTTTGGAATGTACATTATAACGGAAGGAGAGCCGATGCCTGGTGGGGCTGATGGAATGAGTATTGAATGGCCTGCAGGTACGAATCCACTTGATTCCCTCAAAGGACAAGACTGGAGTGCCCGAGCTATTGCACAATCTATGCAGGAACAACAAGTTGCTGGCGTATCAGTAGACTGTAGTTCATGGCGATATGATAAAAATGTTGTAACGCCTCCATCAAATCTTAAATTTGTAACCATGGAAGAGATGATGCAAGGTTTTTAGGAAATAGAAACGTACATAAAACACGGTGCTTTACAGCACCGTGTTTTATTATAATGGCATGTAACTTTTTCTATAAGAGGCGTGTATAATACTGTGACAATTACATAAAGAGTATCCAGAGTACGGGTGAAGGAATTGACCTTTTGATCCCGTCCGCAACCTCTTACCACAATGGTAATAAGGTGCGACATTCAACTAAGCGAAAGTTTAGGTAGATGCAAAAACTCCTCGGATGCGCCTGTATAGGCGCTTTTGTAATTTAAATATTAATTAAATCGACAATAATATGATGAAAACAGCAGAATGCGTGTCTCCAGGACATCCGGATAAAGTATGTGACCGAATCAGTGACGCAGTACTTGATGCGTATCTAGCGCAGGACCCAGCAAGCCGAGTAGCAGTTGAATCAGTAGGGTCGCACGGAAAGGTGTGGGTCACTGGAGAGGTGACCACTACCGCAACAGATGTGGATGTGGTGAAAATTGTTGAAGACATTGCAGGTACCGATTTAGATATTTCGGTCCACATTGTGCAGCAAAGTCCAGAGATTGCTCAGGGAGTTGATACCGGAGGTGCTGGTGATCAGGGAATTATGACTGGCTACGCAACACGTGAGACAGATACATTCATGCCAAAGGAATACGAGCTTGCACGAGGTTTGTGTCAGGCAGCGTACAAGGAATATCCATACGATGGAAAGACGCAAGTGACACTTGGTGAAGATGGAACTATTTTCTCAGTAGTATGCAGTTTCCAAAACGCACCAACGGCTGACCTTGAAAAGCTTGCGAAGGAAGCAATTCCTGGTGCGCGAGAGTATCACATCAATCCAGCAGGAGATTGGTCGCAAGGAGGATTCGATGCTGATGCAGGTCTGACTGGACGAAAGATTATTGTAGATAACTATGGTCCAGAAGTAGCCGTAGGAGGGGGAGCATTCTCAGGGAAAGATCCTTCTAAGGTAGATCGTTCTGGTGCATATATGGCACGACGGGTAGCAGTAGATTACCTAGAGAAATACCCAGAGGCGCAAGAGGTACTGGTGAAGCTTGCATACGCAATCGGATACCCTGAAGCACTTATGGCCGTAGCAGTAGTAGACGGCGTCTCAGAAGAGGTAGAAGGGTATGACCTGACGCCAAATGGCATCAAGTCGTTCCTGAAGTTGGATCGACCGGTATATTCCAAAACTGCCGAATGGGGACATTTCGGAAGGAATTTTGAATGGAAATAAATAATTTCCTAGTTGTAGTATTATTACTATCTCTTTAACCAGTAAATGTTAATTATGGAAAATCAAATTACGAAACTCGACTTTATAGGTGTGCCGTCAACTGATGCTGAACGCTCACGAGCGTTTTACATTGATACCCTTGGTCTTCGGCCAGACGAGAAAGCTAAGACTGAATTTTGGGTGGGTGACACCTGCTTTGCGATTTGGGAACCGGAGAAGATGGGTATTCCGTTTACTCCGCAGAAGAATGCACATATCGCACTTCACGTCGATGATATAGAAGCAGCACGCAAAGAACTAGAGGAGAAAGGTGTTGTGTTCGGGGGTGATCAAACCATCGAGAACCCCGTCTGCTACATGGCACCCTTTACCGATCCAGATGGCAATGACCTTATGCTGCACTGCGTGAAGAAATAATCAGCGTAATAATAAAAAACAAGAAGAAAAGACCAGTGCGGACACTGGTCTTTTTTCTGTGACAGTGGTAGTTTTGTGAGTATATGGAAGAAGATAAAATCGGACTACTCTCAGTAGTTGCTACACCCATTGGAAATCTCGAAGATATTACGCTTCGGGCACTTCGCGTGCTTTCTGAGGCTGATTATCTTCTGTGTGAGGATACGCGGGTAACAGGGAAGTTGCTGGCGCGCCACGAGATAAAAGTGCGGATGAGGCGGTATGATGCACATGCTAGCGACAAGGTACATGAGGAAATTCTATGTGACCTTGAGGAAGGGAAGCATATAGCACTTGTGTCTGACGCGGGTACTCCGGGGGTGAGTGACCCCGGTGTGTTCTTAGTTGCGAAGATTCGTGCTGAGCTACCAGAGGTCCGTATTGATGCGGTCCCTGGTGCATCAGCAGTAACTACCGCATTCTCTATCGCAGGTATTGCTGGGAACCAATTTGCATTCTTGGGGTTTATCCCACAAAAGAAAGGGAGACAGACATTTTTTAAAAGTCTCTCATCACACGACCTACCAGTTATTTTCTTTGAATCAACACATCGAATTATGAAGACGTTGGAAAGTCTCAGCGAATCATCTCCTGAAGCAAAGGTATATGTAGGGCGGGAACTTACTAAAATGCACGAGGAGATGATAATAGGGAGCGCGAAGGAGATCATGCAACAGCTAGAAACTGAGCCAGTAAGACAAAAAGGGGAGTTCGTGATAATTGTAGACAACAAAAGTTAAATTTCCTCCACAGTGACAGCTTTGGAAAATATAGCTATACTGTGACTATGAGCAGAGAATCACTTATATTTTTCTTCGGAATTATTGTTTTTATTACACCGTATATCGGGGTACCTGATACATGGAAGACGTATGTGTATACGCTTTCAGGTATTATTTTTATGATTGCAGGATACTCATTACGACATAGTGCCTATGTGCGTAGTATCCAGAATGAAGACGGCGAACGCGATGCAGAGTCCTTTGTTGAGAACGTAGGATCACGTAATACTCCTGCGGAGTCTGAAGACAATACATAAGATATGGTAAGGCTTTCTATTACGGGACTGGCACTATTAGGAGGTTTGGGAGCAGTGGCTATTGCAGGACCACAGTACTTTGCGGTGTCGTATGATGTAAAGGAAGTCACTTCGGACATTACTGAAACACTAGCAGAAGTTCTTCCTGAAAATATTGCAGAAAAAATAGAGGCACCTGATGAGCGAGAAGCCATACAGCATGTTCCTTTGCCACCACAAGCAAAGACTATTTATATGACTTCCTGTGTGGCGGGCACGCCAAGCTTTCGAGATGATCTTATTGAACTGATGCGAGAAACTGAAATTAACTCAGTGATCATTGATGTAAAAGACTACTCCGGAACCATTTCGTTTCCAGCAAGCTCACCAAGCTGGGACGCAGCATGGCAAAACGCACGGTGTGGTACACGTGATATGAAAGACTTGATTGCGCGCTTGCACGAAGATGGTATTTTTGTCATGGCACGTATTACCGTCTTTCAAGATCCTTTTTATACAGAGATTCGTCCTGACCTAGCGGTAAAGAAGGCTGATGGAGTAACTAATTGGAAAGATTATAAAGGTCTTTCGTTTATAGACGTTGCAGCAACCGACTACTGGGATCATATGGTAGAACTATCCGTTGACGCATACAACATCGGTTTCGATGAATTAAACTTTGATTATGTGCGGTATCCGTCTGATGGACCAATGAGTGACATCTCGTTCCCGCATAGTGACGCAGGGCCATGGGGGGATGATAAGCAGGCGAACCTCGAGGCATTCTTTAAATATCTCAATGAGAAGATGAGTGATGAGTCAATGTTTGCTGAATTTAAACACGAGAACACAGGACGTGCTTCAAACACCCCTTACCTCTCAGCTGACCTCTTTGGTATGACCACTACTAATTACGATGACCTTTCTATTGGGCAAGTCCAAGATCGAGCAGCACCGTACTTTGATTTTATCGCACCTATGGTATATCCATCACATTATCCCGATAGTTTCCTTGGTTTAGGTAATCCAAACGACTATCCGTATAAGGTAGTGAACTACGCGATGCAGGCAGGGGTAGATCGCATGCGTTCTTCAAGTACGCCAATGGAAGGATTCCTGCACACACCGATCACTACCACCAACGCCAGCGGGACCACTAGCTTTACGGGGAAGTACACCAAGCCTGTGTATGACGCGGATCGACTACGTACTTGGATTCAAGATTTTGATTACGGAGGAGACTATGACGCAGCTGATGTGCGTGCACAAATTCAGGCATCGTATGATGCAGGTGTAATGAGCTGGATGATTTGGGCGCCAAGTAATCGGTATACAAAGGCGGCATTGCTGGCTCCAGGAGTTCTTGAAGTGGATACCGAAACCACTCCGTAGTTATACACTTGCCACACATTCCAAAGAATGATTAAATAGCGGTCGCGAAATAGTTTTTTGAAGAAAGGAGTAGCTAATGTCTACACTTAAGACACATATTGCAAATGCAATTGCGCGTGAACCGCAAGATCCACACCTGCTGTATGATCTTATTTTTGTACTGTCGGTTATCCCGTTACTCTTGAGTTTTTGTACAATGGGGTATGAAAAATATACAGGCAAGAGATGGCGAAGTTAATGATAGACAAGCAAAGGCAATGGGTTTTCAAAACCCATTGCCTTTTTCTTATGTACCTTTGGTATACTACACATACAAATGTACGATCCAGAACAGATTACTTTCTTTGCAAAAACTGATGCCCGTGGGCAGCAGGTACCTTTTGGTGTTAAAGCAGGAGATCGCACCAAGCATGTCTATGTGATTGGGAAGACTGGTATGGGTAAGTCGACTCTGCTTGAAAACATGGCAGTACAGGACATTAAAAACGGAAACGGTCTTGCGTTTATTGATCCGCATGGACAGACAGCGGAAACACTTCTTGATTACATTCCCGAAGAACGTATGGACGATGTGCTTTATTTTGCGCCGTTTGATACTGATAATCCTATTTCTTTTAACGTGATGGAAGATGTGGGGCCTGACAAGCGACACTTGGTAGTGTCGGGATTGATGTCCGTGTTTAAGAAGATTTGGGTTGATGCATGGTCTGCTCGCATGGAGTACATTCTCTCCAATACGCTGTTAGCTCTTTTGGAGTATCCAGACGCGACACTACTTGGAGTGAACCGCATGCTTTCAGAGAAAGACTACCGCAAGCGGGTGATTGATAATATTACTGACCCTGCAGTAAAGTCTTTTTGGGTTGATGAATTCTTGAAGTATAACGAACGGTATATGCAGGAGGCAGGTGATGCGATCAAAAATAAGATCGGGCAGTTTACGAGCAACCCGCTTATTCGAAATATTATCGGACAGCCACATTCGAGTTTTGATATTCGAGAAATAATGGATCAGCGGAAGATTATGATTATCAATCTTTCTAAAGGATTGGTAGGTGAGCAAAATGCAAACCTTCTTGGTTCTATGCTCACTACGCGTATTTACCTTGCTGCCATGAGTCGCGCGGACATGACTGCGCCCCAAATGAAAGAAGCACCCAACTTCTATTTTTATGTAGATGAGTTTCAGTCGTTTGCTAACGCAACCTTTGCGGATATTCTTTCTGAGGCACGTAAATACAAATTGAACCTCACTATTGCACACCAGTACATCGAGCAGATGGAAGAAGAGGTGCGTAACGCGGTGTTTGGTAACGTCGGTACGATTATTTCGTTTCGCGTGGGACCGTTCGATGCGGAGGTTCTTGAAACTGTCTATACACCAAAATTCCTTGCTCCTGATATTGTGAACCTCGGTTTTGCGCAGATTTATCTCACCCTGATGATTGATGGTATCGGGTCACAACCCTTTTCCGCCGTCACTTTGCCTCCGATTGAAACAACAGGACCATCGTTTAAAGAAATGGTTATCGCGCGCTCACGTGCAAAATTCTCATTCAAGCGTGGTGGGGTAGAGGAAACAATCCACGCATGGCATGCAAAGAGTTTTAGTGATAAACCACCATATATCCCAAAGCATTTACGTGAAGGAGCTGATGCTGTTGATGTTAACACCCCAGTAAAAAGCACTGATGGAAAACCCCCAGTAAGGACCACTGGACCACCACGAACTACGGGACCCGCGCGTACCACTGGTTCATCCGGTGGGCAAAAAAAATCACGTACTACCGCACCATCAGCACCTAAGAAAGATACTGAAAGAAATGCCGTTGCGTATACAAAAGCGAAGCACGAAGCACATACGACAAAATCTGCACCTGCAAAATCTTCTGCGGAATCAGAAGGTCGTCCTCCAGCTTCTAAACCGCGTGCAGAAAGTACTGCCACAAGCACAACACAAGAACCAAGGTCAGAACGGACACGAACACAGCCTCCACAGCGCACTACGGGGCGCCCTGTGAAAGACGAAAAGTCATTAGATGACCTACGCTCAGTACTTAAAAATCTTTCGGGGGATACTCCTAAACAGGACGATAAAAAGTCTTCAGAAAAATCTCCTGAAAAAAAAGATAACAAGATTGAAGCAAAAGATTCAGAGAGTTCGCTTAAAGATGCCTTAGCTGCGGCAATGAAAGATGTCACAAAAAAGGACACCAACTCCGCATCTGAGATAGCACCTATTGAAACAAAAAAGATGCCACAGCAGAAAACTGAAAATAAGCAGGTGGAGAAAAAAGATCGGTACGCTGCAGAGATTCACAAGATTACCGAAACCAATAAGAAGACATCCTCAAAATTTTTATCAGTTGCGACCTCAAAAATCAAAGAGGACAAGCACACGCATAAGCACAAGGAAGGAAAAGTAGTTGTCCCAAACCTAGAAAAATCTTCTGAACCAGTTGCAAAACCAGCCACTGATGAAGTTACTGCCTACGCTGAGATGAAAAATATCGACGATCCACTCTCACCAAAAAAACTTGAGCGTATGATGCGGGTAACAACACAGGATAAACCACCATTGAAGTAGTTTATTTTTAACTCAAAAGTAGCATATCTTTTCTTTAAGAAACGTATGCTACTTTTTTTGTATGAAAAAAATATTGTATAGCAGTAGCGTGTTTCTCACTTTGCTTGTACCAGTGCATACACATGCGGAAGTGCGTATCACCGAGGTCGCGTGGATGGGGGATGCCGATTCAGCGAGTAACGAATGGATTGAGTTATATAACGACGGTGCGTCAGTATCAGTAGATGGATGGACACTTCAAGATGACACAAGCTTATCAGTATCGCTCTCAGGTACTATCGACGCAAATACATATGCAGTGCTAGAACGCACCGATGATGATTCAGCTGTAGGACCCGCATTTAATTTGTATTCAGGTGCATTGAGTAATGTAGGTACAACCCTTTCTTTATACCGTACGAATGGTTCATTGGAGAATAGAGTAATCGGGGGCGATGCCTGGGGAAATATAGGCGGAAATAATAGTACAAAAGAAACTGCACAGTATATCAACGGAAGCTGGGTAACTGCAGTAGCAACGCCAGGTAGTGGAGAAACTGAGGTTATTGAGGACCAGTCAGTACAGGATGAAACAGATGACAAAGAGCCTGTACAGAAGAAGGACAGCGCTGATAAGCAGTCTTCAGTATCAACGCTCCATGTAGAGCCCAGAGAAGCTCAGACAACAATAGATGCGCCTACACAAGTATACGTACACCAAGCAGTGCCTTTGGTAGCCTCCTCAGAAGGTTTGGCGGACGGCATTGTGCGTTCAATGGCGTACTCTTGGAATTTTGGGGATCTGGGCACTGCTGTGGGTGATAAAGTGCAACATCGATTTATGTATCCAGGAGAATATGTAGTGCATGTGCATGCACAGTATAAAGAATATGAAACACATACACGTACAAACATAGTGGTATTACCGGTTTCGTTTACGCTGAGTACCAGTAGTGCGGGCGATATACAGATAAGGAATGATGCACCACACGAAATTGATATTTCTGGGTACCGGGTGACCGCAGGGAAGACAGTCCGATTTCCTGAAGGAACTACCGTGCTCCCCGGTGCACGCATCACTATCCCAAAAGAAAAAA
>Ga0115549_1000174_pt1 | contig 41682 bp, 31 predicted proteins | sample COGITO_mtgs_1004_2_FD_87176 | JGI IMG/M metagenome (GOLD analysis project Ga0115549, IMG submission 87176) | Pelagic marine microbial communities from North Sea - COGITO_mtgs_100430 | ecosystem: Environmental > Aquatic > Marine > Epipelagic | place: Germany:Helgoland, sampling site Kabeltonne...
AGAGGCATTGTGCTGAAGCAAAATGTATTCGTATTCTCTAAACGAATATAAATAGTCTGTGCATCTTGGGTAGTATTAGTGTAAGGACTTGGTAAAGCATTACTTCCTGCAGCTGCATCCGCTTCACTAAAATGGTAGCTTACTATTACATCAGTTTGGCCGTTTAGGGCTTCTATATCCTTGTCTGTTAGGATGAAAGAACCGAAACCATTTGTATCATCAGCACAAATAGCTAGAGGAGTCATCTCTATAGTAGAGGGTAATGAATTAACAATTAGGTTAAACTCAGTTGTAGCGTAACAGTTTGGAACTCCTGCCTCTTCAACACGAACATAAATGGTTTGGGCAGTAGTAGACAAGGGACTTGTTAATGGGAAATCACCTAAATCAGCGTCATCTTGGGATGAATGATACGTAACTGCAAAAGTTGTTGGGTCTTGATCCCCTAAAATAGTAGTCGTTTGTTGGTCTAAGTCAAAATTAGCTTCTAGATTCCCTGTAGAAGTTGCATCACATAAAGTAAGGTCATCAGGCGCAATTGCTTCAGCTTGATTGGTTACTATTAAATTGAAAACAGGGTCTTTGGTTGCAACATAACAACCTGCACCTATAAGGCTTTGGATACGAATATAAATTGGTTGAGGGTTCGAAATATTATTATATGGGCTAGAAATGCTATTAACTCCTAAATCAGCGTCATCTCCATTAGTGTGATATGTTACTGTAAAGTCAGATACAGATTGAGTTCCCAAAACATCGACTGTCTGTTGTTCAAGATCAAAAGCTTCAACTTCATCATTACTAATATCATCACATAAAACCAAATCATCAGTTGGAAAAACTTCTGGAGCATCCAATAACAAAAGTTGAAATGTCTCTATTTCGAAACAATTTGAATCAAGATACTCGAAACGAAGAAATATCACCTCTTCATCAAGGCCTACATATGATGACGGATTTGGAATTGGAGTATCATCGTTTTCAGCATCTTCTTCTGAATTATGAAATGTAACTACAAAGTTTTCTGGATTGGCATTGGGAGCTAAGACAGTTGCTTCGTTTGGAGACAAATTGAAAATAGCATCAGAAGATACTGGATCACAGATAAACAAGTCGGTCGGTAAATCATGTACAAGTTCTGGTAAGACCTCAATACAAATTTCGTCAGAATATTCACAGCCAAAATTATCCAAAGCAGTGTAAGTATAGCAAAACTGACCATCAGAATTAGGTGTAACGGTAAGGATATCTCCATTAACTTCATCAATTGTTGGCTCATCGCCTTCCCAATAACCAGATATAATTTCAGGTGTAAAAGACAAAGAGGTAGGAACAATAGAAGTGTCAAAATTTAAGGTCCAATTAAACAAGTAACCGTTATCAATAGATAGATTATCTGTTACGGTTATACACCAATTTCCATTTAAAGGGCTACCAATTAGCTGATTGAAGGATTCTACAGGGGAATAAGTCCCTGGTTCAATAGAGTTACTTAGAGGATCACCAGCTTGAATAGTAGGTCCATCAACTAAATCTGTGGCTCCATCCATTGAAAAACAGTAATCTGCACCCACACCAGGGTCGGTACCGCTACCAGTATTATCAAGTGGAGATCCTAAATACGTACCAAAACCAGATGGATATTGATGTAAAAAAGCCTGTTGACCGTTAGGACTTTCAATTATTATATCTAGATCTCCTAAGTAGGAGTGTTCAATATTCAAACAAATATCCTGCAATTGGGTTATTAATTCTAAGGTTTGACCCTCTTCAAAGCAATCTACAACAATACAAGTCTGATAAGAAGTACCATTGCCATCAGGTAAAAATGTAACATTACTCTCAGGAACTGTACATTCATTTATGTAAGGAGTGGGAGTGACAAGTGGTGTGATTGTAGAGGTATCACCATAACAAATTGGATTAACAGTGTCTTCTGTAGCTTCAAAAACAGGTGTTGTACTTACCTGAATATACTGATTAATTCTATTATCATTTCTACAGCCCTCTGGAAAAACCGATGTATTAGTATCCCATATATTTAAATTAGCAATATACACACCAGGCTCGTCAAATGAAAAGGTCACCGTCTGCCCACTTATTGAAGTACCATCTCCAATATCCCAAATATAAGCCGCACCTACTCCTCCGCCAGGTTCTGAGAATTGGCCGCTTCCAGTTAAGGTAATTTCCTCTCCAGGACAAACTAAAATAACATCTTCAGAATTTACTTCTGGTGATGTGGTATCTAATTGAGCAATTATGGTTTGACATTCTGCAGGAGGATCTACACAAGATATAAACGCTAACCAGCCAAAATCTGTAATAGCGCCAGTACTTGTAAAAACAATTGTTAGACATCCAGTTGGGTTAGTCAGTGAGGCTATCACAGGATCAGTAGGTCCATTAGCACCAGAGTATTCTCCAACAAGAGTTGCAGGATCAGAAGCATCAGAAGCATTATAAATACTCATGATGTCTGCATTATTTTGTGTAGCAAACTCCGTAAAATTCAACTGTGTAGATTGACCCTCATTTTCTGGACAAATAGTGAATGTAAAAACTTCATTATTACTATAATTTCCCGTAGGGCCATCATCAGCACCGCCTGAATCATAAAAAATACCATTACATGTTGTCACTGTGTCATTGCTCATTATATATTGAGGAACTTCTACACAAACTGGTACCGTTCCTGGCTTAAACTGAGCTTGAAGAACACCAGTAACATAGGTATCTACAATATCTGTTTGACCTTCAGAAAACATGTATAAACACGAATCATCACCATAATCCATATAACTCATAGTGAGTGCAAACTCGCCCACTTCACATCCAGCAATTGAACCTGGATCTGGGCAACCATAATTAGCATCTACAATATTAGGGGTGTCTGCAATTCCGTCATCAGTATCACATGATCCAGAAAAAGGGTGTTCTAATTGATAAAAATGCCCTAATTCATGTGTAACTGTTCTCCCTAAATTATAAGGAGCTCCAGGAACAATTCCAGAATCTGGACATCCAGCACCTGAGCCAAATGCACCCAGATTAATTACTACAGATTGGCCTGCATTTATACTACCACCTAAAGGAGAATATCCTAAAAGTCCAGCTCCAATATCTTTTACTAGAAAGTTCATATATCCAGACCAATTACTATCTGCATCGTTGCCTCCGCCAAAATCATAACCTATAGTAACAGCTGGCCCTCCTTCAACAAGATTTTCATCAGTATCTTCTGGATGAAATGCCGTAGCTATACAAAACTGAACATTGGCCACTCCGTGGTTTACTCCTGGATAAAAATCACTTGCAGTAGGCCAAAGATTAGCATCTGGGTTGGTGGCTGTGAAATCGCCATTTAATATATCAATTTGATTCTGCGCTAAAGCTTCTAAACAAGCACGATCTGACTCTAGACCTTCTGGAAAATGTACCGCTACTGGTATCACAACAGGGTCCATTAAGGCTTGCCTAAACTCAGTATCCAAACTACGTTTAACTGCATTTTTAAATTTGTTTTGATTAAGCTCCCATTCGCGTGCAAAATCGGGGTCTTTCATCATTTCAGCCATATGAGCTTCCATTCCACATTCACGTTCTTGGGCAGAAATACTCCAAGTTGAAAAAAGTACAAATACTAAAAAAAATATTTTATTTTTCATGACTATTTATTGTAGTGTTGGGGTTTTATAATAATGAAATAATTTGAGCCGTCTACACGAAACATTTGAAATCCAGACTTGTGAAATTCAAAATTATATTTAAGAGGATTAAATTTATTGGGGTTGAAAATCACATCTCTTTTGAGTTTTGTAACAAAAGCATCAAAAAGAGGAACCTCAGAAAGCATCGGACAAGGCTTGTGAGATCTTGGATCAGTAAGCTCTTTTAATACCACCCTATTTCTTAGAATTTCTTTAATTGCTAAAACTCGTGTTGGACGTTCTAATATTTCGTTTTTTAAAGCAAGGCCATATACTGCCGTGAGTTTATTTAATTCATCAACAGTAAATTCTGATGACGTATTATCATTAAATACTATTAGCGGAGCTGGATTAATATTTGATCTTTGTGAATGACTTTTGATGCAAAAAAAAGTAAAAAATAATAAGGAAAGAATGTTAAATTTCATTTTACAAACTATTGGGTTAGCACTATAACATTTGTTTAGTTCAATATCTCATGCTTTTATTAAATCAGATAATAAATGCGTCTTGAAAAATAGTGATTTTTTTATAATTCTCTTTAAAAAAAAGAAATTATTAATCAAAAATAAAAGCGTCAAAGACCGAATTTAATTATCTTTGTGATAGTTAATTTATAGACAACTTTATTCCAAATTTCTAATGGGACTTAAAAATAATATTGAAACGTTTGACTCTCTAGGTGACAACCATGTGGGTACTTCCTCTGAAACGCCTATGCGTCCTGACGCTTTCATACTAAGCGAAGAAGAAAAAATAAACATGATTAAACAAGATGTTCAACACATAATGGAAACACTAGGATTAGACTTGACAGACGACAGTCTGAAAGGCACTCCTAACCGAGTAGCAAAAATGTTTGTAAATGAAATTTTTGGAGGACTTGATCCTACTAAAAAACCTAAAGCATCTACTTTTGATAATAAGTACCAGTATGGAGAAATGCTTGTTGAGAAAAATATCACCGTTTACTCGACCTGTGAGCATCATTTTCTTCCGATTGTAGGAAGAGCCCATGTCGCCTACATCTCAAATGGGACTGTTGTAGGGCTGTCTAAAATGAACCGTATTGTGGACCATTTTTCAAAGCGGCCTCAAGTTCAAGAACGACTTACAATTCAAATCGTTAAAGAGCTTCAGAACGTATTAAAGACTAAAGATGTGGCTTGTGTGATTGATGCTAAACATTTGTGCGTTAACTCCAGAGGAATAAGAGACATCGAAAGTAGCACCGTAACAAGTGAGTTTGGCGGTAAGTTTAAAGAGAAAGAGACCAAAAGAGAATTTTTAAATTACATACAATTAGAGACCAAATTTTAACACTCTAACCATGGGCAAATACACTTCAAATATACTTCAAATATATAATACTCTTTCAGGTAAAAAAGAGGTTTTCAAACCTATCAGTGAAGGTGCGATTGGAATGTATGTTTGTGGCCCTACAGTATACAGTAATGTACACCTTGGGAATGTACGAACATTCATGTCTTTTGATATGATATTTAGATATTTTAAGCACCTTGACTACAAAGTGCGTTATGTTCGAAACATCACAGATGCTGGTCATCTTGAAAATGATGCGGATCAAGGCGAAGATCGAATTGCAAAAAAAGCACGATTGGAACAGATTGAACCCATGGAAGTCGTCCAACGCTACACTGTTGATTTTCATACGATTTTAAATACGTTCAACTTCCTCCCCCCTAGCATTGAACCAACAGCAACGGGACATATTGTAGAACAGATAGAAATCATTAAATCCATTCTAGATAAAGGGTTCGCATATGAAGCAAATGGATCTATCTATTTTGATGTGTTAAAATATAACGAAGCCCATCATTACGGGATTTTAAGCGGAAGAAATATTGAAGACCTTATTCATAATACTCGGGGATTAGATGGTCAATCTGATAAAAAAAACCCTCAAGATTTTGCACTTTGGAAAAAAGCAGAACCTCAACACATTATGCGTTGGCCCTCCCCATGGAGTAATGGATTCCCAGGATGGCATTTAGAGTGTACTGCAATGAGTACAAAGTACTTAGGAGAGAACTTTGATATACATGGCGGTGGGATGGATTTGAAATTCCCCCATCACGAATGCGAAATTGCTCAAGCTAAAGCTTGGCACAACCACTCGCCAGTAAATTACTGGATGCATGCTAATATGCTCACTCTAAATGGTCAAAAGATGGCTAAATCAACAGGCAATAATATTTTACCTGCTGAAATTTTAAGTGGGAAAAACGATAAACTAACCAAAGGGTTTTCACCATCAGTCGTTCGGTTTTTTATGATGCAGGCCCATTACAGAAGTATTTTAGACTTCAGCAATGAGGCCTTACTAGCTTCAGAAAAAGGATTTCTAAAACTCATGGAAGCAGTGACTTCGCTGTCTAAAATTGAGGCAACTGAAGTTGTAAATGATTTTGATATCATTAAATGGAAGTCTAATTGCTACGCTGCAATGAATGATGACTTTAATACGCCGATTCTAATAGCAGAACTTTTTAGTGCTGTGAAGTATATCAACCAAATTAAAGATAATAAAGCAAGTATTAATAACTCAAGCTTGGCTGTATTAACAGAAACAATGCAGCAGTTTGTATTTGATATCTTAGGGCTTAAAACTGCAGTTTCGAATGACCAAAATCATAAACTTGGAGAAACGATAGAGCTGCTTATAAAGATGCGAAATGAGGCAAGAGCTCTAAAAGACTTTGCACTTTCTGACAAAATAAGAGACGAATTAATTGGAATTGGAATACAGCTTAAAGATGGCAAAGACGGTACGACATTCTTATTAGATTAAAGATATGAGAACGATTTTGATCGCACCTTTATTATTTATAATCAAGCTTTATCAAAAACTCATCTCCCCTTTTTTTCCTTCAAGTTGCAGATTTCAACCCACATGTTCCCACTACGCAAAACAAGCCTTAATCTCTCACGGACTCTTCAGAGGAAGCTACTTGGGAATTAAGCGGATTTTACGTTGCCAGCCTTGGGGCGGGTCCGGACACGATCCAGTGCCAAAAAAGCAAAACGTTGTTTAATACGATTTCGTTGGGTTAAATTTCCATCTCAATTTTCTATATTTACAATCTAAATTAATAACTATGTATTTTCTACAAACCGTATGGGACCCTTCATCTGATGGCATTGCTCTTTTTGGAGACTTTAAAATTCACTACTACAGCCTTATGTGGATGGCTGCATTTGTTACTGGCTGGTATCTGATGAAAAAAATATACAAAAACGAAGGTCAATCAGATGAAAAACTGGACGGCCTGTTCATGTATTCAGTTTTAGGAATTATGATTGGCGCTCGTTTAGGTCATGTGGTGTTTTATCAATCTGAACTGTTTAGAGAAGACTTCCTAAGTGTCTTTCTTCCGTTTCGATTTAGCGGTGGATTTGAGTTTACAGGATTTCGTGGATTAGCAAGTCATGGAGCGGCCATAGGGATGATTATATCTATGTATATCTATAACAATAAAATATTAAAAAAATCTGTTCTTTGGATACTAGATCGCGTTGTTATTGCCTCTGCTTTAGGAGCCGTATTTATTCGTGTTGGAAATTTTTTCAACTCCGAAATGATTGGAAAACCATCGGAAGAAGGATTTCCTTTAGCTGTTATATTTAGACAATTAGATAGCATTCCCAGACACCCTGGGCAATTATATGAAGCTTTTGGATACGTGTTTGTATTTCTAATACTCTTCTTTTTGTATTGGAAAACAAAAAAGAGCATGCAAACAGGATTCTTATTTGGGCTCTTCTTAGTGCTTTTAATGTCTGTAAGAGTCATTGTAGAGCAATTTAAAATTGCACAGATTGACAGTAGGGAAGACTGGATATTAGGCTTAAATACAGGGCAAGTATTAAGCATCCCTTTTGTGCTTTGCGGTCTTTATTTCATGTTCTTATATAAACCAAAAACTAATTAGTTAACATACCAACATGCACAAAAAAAGCCACTCAAATGAGTGGCTTTTTTTTATATATTAAAAGAGATTATTTCTCTTTTTTATCTAAACGCTTTAGAGTATCGTGCATTATTGGCGTTGCAATAAATAACGATGAGTAGGTTCCCACAAGAACCCCTACAATTAATGCAAACAATAGACCTCTTAAAGAATCAGCTCCGAAAGTAAACATCGCTAATAATACAACTAAAGTGGTTAAAGATGTGTTTAAGGTACGACTCAACGTGCTGCTTAATGCGCTGTTGACTACTTTCTCAAATTTCCAACTTGTATGCTCATTCAAGTATTCTCTAATTCTATCAAACACAACAACTGTATCATTTAAAGAGTACCCAATCACTGTCAAAATCGCAGCAATAAATGCCTGGTCTATTTCCATGCTAAATGGTAAGAATCTCCAGGAAATTGAAAAGATACCTAATACAATTAAAACATCATGAAATACAGCAGTAACAGCACCTAATGAGAACTGCCATTTCTTAAATCTCAATAAGATATAAAGGAATACGACAATTAGAGACCCTAAGATGGCCCACACAGATGACTTCTTAATATCATCCGCTATGGTTGGACTTACTTTTCCTGAATACATTTTACCAACATTATTCTCAGCATTTATAAACTGATTATACGTAGTTGCTTCTGGTAAAAACGGTACCAAAGCCTCATATAGTTTTTGCTGAACTTCTTGATCTACTTCAGCAGAGTTTTCGTCAACTTTATATTTAGTAGATATTTTTAATTGATTTGCACTTCCAATTGTTTTGACTTCAGCACTGTTAAATACATCATTTAAAGCCGTCTTAACCTCTTCGGTGTTCATGTCTTTTGCAAAACGTACTGTATATGTTCTTCCCCCAACAAAATCAATACCTTGATCTAAACCAGTTGTAAATAACGAACCAAGTCCCGCAATGATAATCGTTCCTGAGATAAGGTAAGCGATTTTACGTTTTTTAAGGAATTCAATGTTAATAGATCGAAACAATCCTTTAGTCATCCCCGTAGAAAACTCTAATTTTCCTCCACGACTTAGGTGCCAGTCAATTAATAATCTTGAAATGAAAATTGCGGTAAATAAAGAGGTTAAAATCCCAATTAAAAGGGTTGTAGCAAATCCTTTAATCGGACCGGATCCAAATACATATAATATCAATGCTGTCAGTCCTGTGGTGATATTGGCGTCTAATATAGAAGACAATGCATTACTAAATCCGTCTTTGACAGATTCTTTATAGCCTTTTCCTTTAAATAACTCTTCACGTATACGCTCGTAAATAAGAACGTTTGCATCCACTGCGATACCAATCGTTAATACAATACCTGCAATTCCTGGCAAAGTTAAGACTGCCCCAAGACCTGAAAGGATTCCGAAAATTAATATGATATTAAACAGTAAGGCAATATTTGAATAAATTCCTGCTTTACCATAATAAAAGAGCATCCATAAAAGCACCAATGTTAGAGCAATTAAAAATGATTTCATTCCACTGTCAATTGCCTCTTGACCTAACGAAGGTCCAACTTCTTCCGCTTGAACAATATCTGCAGAGGCTGGTAATTTACCCGCTCTAAGTACGTTTGCTAAATCAACCGCTTCATTCAAAGTAAAGGAACCTGATATTTCAGAGTTACCCCCTGCGATTGGCCCAGTTGTTACGCCTGGTGCTGAATATACTATTTCATCTAAAACAATTGCTATTTGGCCTGCTGTATTAAATGCATTTCCGGTCATTTCTTCCCAGACTTTAGCCCCTTTTAGATTCATTTGCATAGAGACACTTGGGCTTCCGTTTTGTTGGAATGCTTGACGAGCATCAGTAATAACAGCCCCACTAAGTGGTGGCGTATTATCTCTATTTCCTTTTAAAGCATACAGTTCAACCAATTCAATATTCTGAGAATCTTCTCCAATAGTTTGCTGTACTTGTGGGATCCCCCAAACAAACTTTGCATAACGTTGTTCTGCAGATAATAAAGCACGTACTTGAGGATTGTTTAGGTAGTCCGTAATAAGCTGCTTGTCTTTTTGTTCAAAAGAAGCAATTACAGGCCCACCATTATATCCAGGTGCACGGATTAAGTCAATTAATGGATTTACTTCTCCATCTTCTCCTGTTTCAGCATCAGTATCTCCAATAATATCAGAAATAGCATCTTCCGTAGATTCTGGAGTCATGTCTGAGTCATCACTAATATTAGTGTCAACAATTTCTTTTAAAATATCGTTGGCTTGAAAAATAAAGGACCCAAATTCTTCTCCTTTAAATGCATCCCAAAATTCTAGTTGAGCAGTACTTTGCAGCAACCCTTTGACGCGTTCTATTTCCTTAGCTCCTGGTAATTCAACAAGAATACGACCAGAATTTCCTATACGTTGTATATTTGGCTGAGTTACCCCAAACTTATCAATACGTTTGCGTAAAACCTCAAAAGCGGACACAATAGATTCATCAATTTTAGCTGACAATACAGGCTTAACTTCAGCATCCGACATGTCAAATGTAACTTCCTCGCTTAACGTGCGATTTGCAAAAACATCTGGAGATGCTAATTTAGTATCTCCTTCAAGTGCTTCAAAAGCAACAAAGAAATCTTCTAAATAAGTGTTTTGACTATCTTTCTGAAGCTCTTCAGCATCACTTAATGCTTTTCTGAAAACAGGGTCTTTACTTCCGTTGGCTAAACCAACAAGAATGTCTTTTACCGAAATTTGAAGAATTACATTGATTCCACCTTTAAGATCCAGACCAAGGTTCATGGCTTTCTCTTTGACTTCATCGTAGTTAAATTTCGCAATTCCAATATTAAAAACCTCCTCATTTTTGAGAGAGTCTAAATACTTACCTTGTTCGAGCGCACGCTTAGCATCATAGTCTGATTCTGTGTCTGCGATTTTCTCAATAGCAAACTGCGTTGCGTTGTCTTCAATTTGATTTGCTTTAAAACTAAATGATAATTGGTAAATACTTACCAAACCAAATAAGATCGCAAATAACTTTACTAGTCCTTTATTTTGCATTATGAATTAATTTAATCTGCTTTAATTTTTAATAAACGAGCAAATATATGATTTCCGATGTGATTTGACAATAGTTTCCTCTGTTTTCAACAAAAGACGTTTTGACACACTTCTAAGAAGTTAAAGTCAAAATCCCTTTAAACATATATTTAAACGTCTAATAATGAGTTTGTTTTTTTAACGCCTTCAGCGCTTGTGTGTAAATGTGCTTTGTCGCTATCACTTAATTTGATTTCAACGATTTCTTCAATCCCATTGGCTCCTAATACGACGGGAACACCAATACATAGGTCAGACAAACCATACTCTCTATCTAACAGAACTGAACATGGAAATATTTTTTTCTGATCACACGCAATTGCTTGAACTAAGCCACTAACTGCAGCTCCTGGAGCATACCAAGCAGAAGTTCCTAAAAGCTTAGTCAACGTGGCGCCACCTACCTTCGTGTCTTCCTTCACTTGTTCTAATCGTTCGTTTGAAATAAATTCTGAAACTTTAATGCTATTACGAGTTGCGAGCGAAGTCAAAGGCACCATTCCAACATCACTGTGTCCTCCAATAACCATTCCGTCTACATCACTTATTGGTGCTCCTAAAGCCTCAGCTAATCGGTATTTAAAGCGTGCTGAATCTAAAGCACCACCCATTCCTATAATTTTATGCTTTGAAAGCCCAGTTACCTTGTGTGCTAAATACGTCATCGTATCCATTGGATTACTCACCACAATAAGAACTGTATTTGGAGAGTGTTGTACCAAATTCGTAGAAACGGTTTTTACAATCCCAGCGTTAATCCCTATTAACTCTTCTCGAGTCATACCTGGCTTTCTTGGAATTCCTGATGTAATAACACAAATATTACTATTTGCTGTTTTACTGTAATCGTTTGTAGATCCTGTTATTTTTGTGTCAAACCCGTTGAGAGATGCGCACTGCATTAAGTCCATTGCTTTTCCTTCTGCAAAGCCTTCTTTGATATCTAATAAAACGACTTCTGAAGCAAAATTCTTAATGGCTATATACTCTGCACAGCTTGCCCCTACGGCACCTGCACCAACTACTGTTATTTTCATAATTTCTTTTTTATAATTCTGTAATTAATTATCTAAAGCTAAAGGCAATTCCCGCCGATGCTGTGTTATATTCTTGTATAGTGTAATCTGCGAAAATCTTAAAAAACAATAGGTTTAAACGCGCTCCTATAGTTGCTCGAGTTCCGGTGGAACTAAACACTAAGTTGATAGGGTCTGAAATGTTTTCAGTCAACGTACCAACGACGTTTTGATTTGAGTCTTCAACGTCATATGAAAGTGTGTAATCTCCATCTACATCAAAATTCGAAGTTCCACTGTTGTAACCAAGACCTGCATAAAATGTAAGTATTTTTAAGTCTAAAGACCCTAAGGCTTGTACGGTCCACGTGTCTAACTTAAAACTGGCAAGGCCGTTTGTAACTGATATTCCACTGCTTAAATTGCTGTTATTTATCGCATACTCAATATTCGCTTTTGAATAGGCGCCCATAACTGCAATGCTAAATGGTAACTTTCCTAAAAGTCCAAAATATTGTGTCAAATCATGCTGAATTCCAATTCCCATTGAACTTCCTTTTACTTTTGAATCATAATTTACATTTGGCACACATCTAAGGTTCACTTCTGTTTTAAAGGGCAATCCCAAGGCAAATTGCACAAAAGTAGTTGGGACTGCATTAATAGGTAAATCATTCGCAACACCACCCGGCATCGAAAAAGAACCTACCTTAAAGTCTCCGCTCAAGGTGGGGATTGAAACATCAAATATGGTCACCGATTCGTTATCACTTAGAATAGTTGGTAGCTCAGAATCACCTTCAGAAACTGACAGATAGTTGTACTGACTAGAAACAAATTCAAACATTTGTCCTTTAGAAGGTGTGAAAGAGGCGCTCATTCCTATCGTGATATCAAAACCAAATTTCTTATGGGTTTTGGCAGTTGAATACCAACCAGAATTCATACCACTCATCAAGCCGGTTATTGCAGGATTTAGATAGTTTTCAGCTAGTAAACTAGCATCCTCACCAGCAAGTAATATATTACCAATATCTTGGGATTTTGTTGAATTTATCGCAAAGAAAAGGAAACAAAAAAGAATCGATTTTTTCATATTTAGGGATTTGAAAACATCCACTTAAGCGTCAATATTGGCATATATTGCATTTTTCTCGATAAATTCTCTTCTTGGCGGCACTTCATCACCCATAAGCATTGAGAAAATTCGATCTGCTTCCGTGCCATTATCAATTTGAACTTGACGCAAGGTTCTAAAGTCTGGATTCATCGTCGTGTCCCAAAGCTGGCTAGCGTTCATTTCCCCAAGACCTTTATATCGCTGAATTCCTGCACTTCCTCCAAAGCCGTCAACAATTGTATCGCGCTCAGCGTCACTCCAAGCATACTGTTTCTTTTGACCTTTCTTAACAAGATACAAGGGAGGGGTTGCAATGTAAATATGTCCCCCTTCAATTAATTCCTTCATGTATCTAAAAAAGAAAGTAAGAATAAGCGTCGCAATATGACTCCCATCAATATCAGCATCACACATAATCACAACTTTGTTATAACGAAGTTTAGATAAATTTAAAGCCTTACTATCTTCTTCCGTTCCAATCGTAACTCCTAGTGCTGTAAATATGTTTTTAATTTCTTCATTTTCAAATACTTTATGCTGCATCGCTTTTTCAACATTTAAAATTTTCCCTCTCAAAGGTAAAATAGCTTGAAATGCTCGGTCACGACCTTGCTTGGCCGTACCTCCTGCCGAATCTCCCTCTACAAGAAATACTTCACATTTAGCAGGGTCTTGCTCAGAACAGTCACTCAATTTCCCAGGCAACCCTCCCATGCTCATGACTGTTTTTCGCTGCACCATTTCACGTGCCTTTTGGGCAGCATGACGTGCTTGCGCAGCTAAAATAACTTTTTGAACAATTATTTTTGCATCATCTGGATTTTCTTCTAAGTAATTTGTTAGCATTTCAGAAACGGCCTGACTTACAGAAGCAGACACTTCACGGTTTCCTAATTTCGTTTTTGTTTGTCCTTCAAACTGTGGCTCTTGAACTTTAACTGAAATAATCGCCGTCAACCCCTCACGGAAGTCATCACCTGCAATATCAAACTTAAGCTTATCAAGCATGCCTGACTCGTCTGCATACTTTTTCAATGTATGTGTCAATCCACGACGAAAACCAGACAAATGCGTCCCCCCTTCATGAGTGTTTATATTATTTACATAGGAATGTAAGTTTTCAGCATATGATGTATTATAAATCATCGCTACTTCCACAGGAACCCCGTTTTTTTCACCCTCAAACGCAATCACTTTCTTCATGAGTGGTTCACGGTTACTGTCTAAGTACTTAATAAACTCGGAAAGCCCTTCACTAGAGTGAAATGTTTCCCCCAAAAACTCACCTTTTTCATCTTTTTCTCTTTGATCAACAAGGACAACTGTAATCCCTTTATTTAAAAATGCTAATTCCCTTAACCTACTAGCCAAGGTGTCATAAACATAAACCAAAGTCTGAGTAAATATCTGGGGATCTGGTCTAAAAGTAACCGTTGTTCCTCTTAGATCAGTTTCTCCAATTTGCTTTACAGGATACATTGCTTTTCCACGCTCGTACTCTTGCTCGTAAACTTTTCCATCTCTATACACTGTTGCTTTTAAATGCTCTGAAAGCGCATTCACACAACTCACACCAACTCCGTGCAGTCCTCCAGAAACCTTGTAAGAGTCCTTATCAAACTTACCACCAGCACCGATCTTAGTCATTACAACCTCAAGAGCAGAAACCCCTTCTTTTTTGTGCAAGTCTACAGGGATACCACGACCATTATCTTCAGTAGTTATAGAGTTATCTTCATTGATAATCACTGTAATTTTATCACAATGCCCCGCCAAAGCCTCATCAATAGAATTGTCAATAACCTCATACACTAAGTGATGCAATCCTCTTAAGCCTACATCTCCAATATACATTGAAGGACGCATGCGCACATGCTCCATGCCCTCTAAAGCCTGAATACTATCCGCCGAATAACTATTTTTATTAATTTCTTCGCTCATTATCTTAATTGTGTTAATTGTGTTAATTTAAGTAAACGCAGATGAACTCCGTCAACTTAACAAATATAATTAATCTCCAAAGCATTCTAAAGGGGTTTTTAGAGAATTTAGCCATAATTATTAACAATTAGCCTATTTCCACAAACACGCTTAAAACGACCAAAAACCGCCTTAAATCTAATTTAAGAGGGCTTGAGTATTTGACTTAATTCTGAATTTACGCATAATACCTAAGAAAGCTTCATTCAGCGTTCGAAAAAACCTAATCATAAGCCTCATCATGCACATTTGCTACCGCTCTTCCGCTAGGGTCATTCATGTTTTTAAACGCCTCATCCCATTCTAATGCGATTTTTGTACTACAAGCAACGCTTGGTTCTTGCGGTACACACAAAGCGGCCGCATCACTGGAAAAGTGAGACTCAAAAATGGATCGGTAATAAAACTCTTCTTTATTTTGTGGGGTTTGAATAGGATATCTAAAATGTGCGTTTGCCAATTGCTCATCGGAAACCTCAGCATCAACCACCTCTTTTAAAGTGTCTATCCAACTGTAACCAACCCCATCACTAAACTGCTCTTTTTGACGCCAAACGACACTTTCAGGCAACATACTTTCAAACGCTTTTCGAACCACCCATTTTTCCATGCGTTCTCCGTTAATCATTTTATCTTCAGGATTGATTCGCATAGCAACATCCATAAATTCTTTGTCCAAAAATGGCACACGGCCCTCAATACCCCAAGCCGCTAAACTTTTGTTTGCCCGCAGACAGTCATACATATGAAGTTTGCTTAACTTTCTTACCGTTTCTTCATGAAATTCTTGAGCATTTGGTGCTTTATGAAAATACAAATATCCACCAAACAACTCGTCTGCTCCCTCTCCAGAAAGAACCATTTTAATACCCATTGATTTTATGACTCTAGCCATTAAATACATCGGCGTAGACGCTCTGATAGTGGTGATATCATAGGTTTCAAGATTATAAACTACATCCTTAATAGCATCTAACCCTTCCTGAATGGTGAATTTAATTTCATGATGCACCGTCCCAATATGATCCGCTACGATTTGAGCCGCTGCCAAATCCGGAGACCCCTCAAGGCCTACCGAAAATGAATGTAGCTGTGGCCACCACGCATCGGTTTCATCATTAGTTTCGACACGTCTTGATGAATATTTTTTTGCAACTGCTGAAATCACAGAAGAGTCTAACCCCCCTGACAACAATACTCCGTAAGGAACATCCGACATCATCTGTCTATGCACTGCATCTTCTAATGCTTTTTTAATTTCTGAAATATGGGTATCATTTTCTTTTACAGCTGCGAATTCACCCCAATCACGCTTGTACCATTGCACTAGCTCACCATTTTTACTTGACATATAGTGCCCTGGTGGAAACAGCTCTATTTTTGTGCAAAACCCTTCTAATGCCTTCAGTTCTGAAGCTACATAAAAGGTTCCATTTTGATCCCAGCCCATATATAAAGGAATAATCCCCATGTGGTCACGGGCAATGAAATATTCATCCTTTTCGAAATCGTAAATAGCAAATCCGAAAATCCCGTTTAAGTCATCTACAAAATCAACTCCTTTATCTTGATAAAGAGCCAAAATAACCTCACAGTCACTTTGGGTCTGAAAAGCGTATTTACCTTGGTATTGTTTTCGGATGTCTTGGTGATTGTATATCTCACCATTCGCCGCCAAAATAAGTTTTTGGTCCTCACTGAATAGCGGTTGTTTTCCCGAAGCAGGATCAACAATAGCCAAACGCTCATGCGCCATAACTGTTTTGTCATTACTATAAATCCCGCTCCAATCAGGACCACGATGTCTTATCTTTTTTGACATTTCAAGCACCAAAGGTCTTAAAATTTCAGATTTTTGCTTTAAATCAAATGCACAAACTATTCCACACATACTTAATTATTGAATATTAAGGCACAAATATGATTATATAGTTTCAAATTATAAACATTAAATACAAAATAGATTACATATATAATCTTTTTTGTATTATTAATACATTAAATGAAACTAAAATTACATAAAAAAGACAAAAAAGTAACAAAAAGATATAAATAGGCCTTTTTTTACTAAGGAATGTTTAAATACTTATGCGTTTGAAGTGAAACCTTCCATTTTGGGTGTTTCATCACATATTCAACAATAAAAGGCGTGATTTTATCACGCTTACTCCACTCAGGCTGGAGATAAAGAATACAGTTTGGGTTGACTTTTGCTGCTTGCTCTTCCGCAAACTTTAGGTCATCCAGATTATAAACAATCACTTTTAGTTCGTGTGCTTTTTGATACACCTCAACCAAAGGACCTTTTAATTTTTTAGGAGATAAACAAATCCAATCCCAATCACCAGTGAGCTTGTAAGCACCAGAAGTTTCGATATGCGTTTGCATTCCTTTCGATTTTAACTCAGTAGTTAAGGGATTCATATCCCACATCAACGGTTCACCGCCAGTCACTACGATTGTCTGACTCTCTTTAGTAGCTTGGTCAGCAATTGACTCTATCAAAGTTGGTGGATGCAATTCTGCATTCCAACTTTCTTTGACGTCACACCAATGACAACCAACATCACAGCCACCTATTCTAATAAAATAAGCCGCGGTTCCTTTATGGAAGCCTTCGCCTTGAATGGTATAGAACGCCTCCATAAGAGGAAGCATTTTACCCATACTAACAAGTGATTTAATTTCGGTTTTCATCATAATAAGCAAAAATAGTTTACTGTTTTTGGTTTAAGTAATAAAAGTTCAATTATTTTTACTCAAAATTTAAAGAGCAGTCATTAATCTAGCTTTATATATTTTTTAAATACCCATAACTTATTTAAAGTTCACTTTGTAAATTTGAGCTTTAAAAAATAATTTAGCCCCATGTACAATATGAAACATTATTTATTTTTAGTAACACTATTAAGCCTTTTTGTCGCCTGTGAAAAATCAATAGACCCATTTATGATCTCTTCAAATAGTGTGGGATTCTTGACGGACTCTACAATGATTAAAGAGCTTAAAACGGTTTTCATAAACGACTCCTTAAGTAAATATATTGGCGGTGACGAATTTACAGGAACAACAAATACCATTAGTGTTTACGAAAAAACGTCAGGGTTTCTGTTGCTCGAACTGGACCCTAATTACTCTCTAGACTCACTATCAACTATTCGAACGGTCCGTATTATGGATCCACGTTTTAAGAATATAGATGGTCTAAATACACTTAGCACTTTTGGAGATATCAATTCAAAATATCAGATTTCAAGTATTCAAAATACGCTTCGAAGTTTAATCATTTCAGTTGATGAAATCAATGCTTATTTTACACTCAGCAAAACAGAGCTCCCCGAAGAGATGCGCTATAACATGAATACTAAGATTGAACCGATTTCCATCCCTGAAGCTGCCAAAATAAAAGACTTTTATCTTCAATGGTATTAATATATGGCAAAATATAAAATTCAAAAAACGCCGTTTGTGGTTCCCACAACCGACGGCAAACTTATAGAAGAACATTTCGGTAAAGCGATGGACAGTAACAGCGACCTAAGCATTGCGCACATGATCGTACCACCCGGCTGGAGTGAACCTTTCCAAACTCCAAATTTCGACGAATTCACCTATATCATTAAGGGTAAAAAACAATTTATTATTGACAACAAAAAGATAGTTTTAGAAACAGGTCAGTCTATAAAAATTTATAAAAATACCAGAGTACAATACTCAAACCCCTTTGATGAGCCTTGCGAATACTTAGCCATTTGTACGCCTGCATTTTCATTGGAAAACGTAAATAGAGAGAAAAATTAATGAATTCACTCCTGCCAAAAGTTGTCGGAGTTATCTTAAACAGTATTGGAATCTTTAACTCCAAACTCGCTTCAAGACTCGCACTCCTAGTATTCTCTAAACCACGAAAAGGCAAGTTAACTACTTATGCAAATTCGTTTTTAGACACGGCTAATAAGTCAACACTGTATTACAATGATTTCGCCATTCAAATCTACCAATGGAAAGGACCAAAGGAAACCATCCTTTTAGCGCACGGCTGGGAAAGCAACAGCAGTCGTTGGAGAAATGAAATTAAAAAGTTACAAAAAGAAGGCTACGATATTATTGCCCTAGACGCTCCCGCTCATGGAGGCTCTGGAAGCGATACTTTTAATGCGATACTCTATTCAGAATTCATCAATATAGTGAGTCGAAAATTCAAACCCACTGTATTTCTAGGTCACTCGGTCGGAGCGATGGCAATCATATTTTTTCTTCACAAACAAACCTACAGCGAAGCTAAGAAAATTGTGCTTTTGGGTGCTCCCTCAACATTTACGGGCATTATGGAACGCTATAAGAAAATGATGGGCTATAGTAAAACAATAGACAACGGAATTGACCGCCATATCGAACTTACGTTTGGACACCCACCTAGTTATTATTCAACTGCAAAACTTATAAAAAACATCAATTCCCATGGCTTGATCTTTCACGACAAAAGAGACCCTATCATTCCTTATAAAGATGCGCTGGAGATTGACTTACAGTTCAAAAACGGCACACTTATCTCCACAAAAGGACTTGGACACTCCTTAAAAGGCAATTATGTTTCTGATGAAATAATAAAATTTTTGAGCCACTAAAGTTTTGTAAATTTGCACTATGGATCCAATAACAACAAGGCTTAACAAGTACTTAAGTGAGGCAGGCTACTGCTCGCGACGCACTGCTGATAAATTAATCGACGAAGGAAGGGTCACTATTAATAATGTAGTCCCAGAAATGGGTACTAAAGTAATCCCTGGTGATGAAGTGAAAGTAGACGGGAAAACAATCCTTAATGATGCTAAAAAAAGAACCTACATCGCTTTCAACAAACCTATAGGAATCGTTTGCACGACAGATACTGGCGTAGAGAAAAACAATATTATTGATTACATCAATTATCCAACTAGGATTTTCCCAATCGGACGACTAGACAAGGACAGTGAAGGTTTAATTTTATTGACCAATGATGGCGATATCGTGAATAAAATTCTTCGCGCGAGTAACAATCATGAAAAAGAATATATTGTTAGAGTAGACAAACCTATTTCACAAACTTTTGTACAACGCATGTCTGCAGGAATTCCTTTAGAAGAACTAGGCAAAACTACCAAATTTTGTAGCGTAGAAAAACTAAGTGTTTTTGAATTTAAAATAGTCTTAACACAAGGGCTCAATCGTCAAATTCGTCGCATGTGCGAGTATCTTAACTACGAGGTCCTATCTCTTAAACGCACGCGCATCATGAATATTCATCAAAAATGTGAAGTTGGAACGTACCGCGACTTAACTGATGAAGAATTGAACACTTTAAATGAAACTTTGAAAGACTCTAAAAAAGCCATCGAATGAACCCTGTAGCCCCATTCCACCTAGCAGTCCCTGTGTGGAACCTAGAGGTATGCCGTATTTTTTATAGAGATATTTTAAACTGTGAAGAAGGGCGCAGTAGTGACCATTGGGTAGATTTCAATTTCTTTGGTCATCAACTCGTAATTCATTATAAGCCAAAAAAAACAGACACTAATCATCACGTAAATAAAGTGGACGGCAAACATGTGCCGGTCCCTCATTTTGGAGTTATTCTATCTTGGAAAGATTTTAAACTTTTTTCAGAACACTTGAAACATAAAAAAGTGGAATTTATTATAGAACCTTACACTCGTTTTGAAGGACTTGCTGGGGAACAAGCTACCTTATTTTTTTATGACCCTTCTGGAAATGCTTTGGAGTTTAAAGCCTTCAAAGACTCCTCTCAGATTTTTGCTAAATAGCTTATTTAGAAGTGTGACGTTCGCAAGCTAAAAGCGTATTTTTAAGCAACATTGCTATGGTCATTGGACCAACACCACCAGGTACTGGTGTGATATAACTTGCTTTTTTAGAGACACTTTCAAAATCAACATCACCTGCAATTCTGTAGCCTCTTTTTTTAGTTTCATCAGCAACCCTTGTTATTCCGACATCAATAATAACAGCACCTGGCTTTACCATTTCCGCTGTTAAAAACTCAGGTATTCCTAGCGCTGCAACTATAATATCTGCGTCTAATGTTAGTTTCTCTAAGTTAGTAGTACGACTGTGGGCTATAGTTACCGTTGCATCTCCAGCAGGACGTTTTTGACTCATTAATATGCTCATTGGCCGTCCTACAATGTGACTCCGACCTATGACCACCACATGCTTTCCAGATGTTGGAACTTTATAGCGCTCAAGCAGCTCCATGATTCCATAGGGGGTTGCAGACAGAAAAGTTGGTAAATCAAGTGCCATTCGACCAACATTCACAGGATGAAATCCATCCACATCTTTATCTGGATTTACCGCCATCAAAACCTTTTGTTCATCAATATGTTTTGGCAATGGAAGCTGCACAATAAAACCATCTATTTCAGGGTTTTCGTTTAGCACATGTATTTCAGCTAATAATTCGACTTCTGTTGTTTCGACAGGTAAATCAATTAGCGTTGAACTGAAACCAACAAGCTCACAAGCTTTAACTTTAGCACCAACATAGGTCATACTGGCTCCATTTGTACCTACAAGAACTGCCGCCAAATGCGGGGCCCGTTTGCCTTGTTTTTTAATTCCAGTAACTGCTAAAGCAATTTCAACCTTTATCTTGGCACTTGTTTGTTTTCCGTCTAGTAAAATCATTATAAATTGGTGGTTAATTTATATTTATCGTGGCATGTTTTTCATCATTTCCATCATTTTTCGACCACCGCCTCCTTGCATCATTTTCATCATTTTACTCATCTGATTAAATTGCTTCATCAGTTGATTAACTTGCTGAATAGAAGTTCCGGAGCCGGAGCCGATTCGTTTTTTCCGACTGTTATTTAATAGAGTTGGCTTGGTTCGTTCTTTAGGGGTCATGGACTGGATAATAGCTTCAATATGCTTAAATGAATCGTCGTCTATATCTACATCTTTCATCATTTTTCCGGCACCTGGAATCATTCCCATTAGATCCTTCATATTACCCATCTTTTTAACCTGCTGTATTTGAGATAAAAAATCATCAAAACCGAATTGATTTTTGGCAATTTTCTTTTGAATTTTTCGAGCCTCTTGCTCGTCAAATTGTTCTTGTGCACGCTCAACTAAGGACACCACATCACCCATCCCCAAGATCCGCTCGGCCATACGAGCTGGATAGAAAACATCGATTGCCTCCATTTTTTCGCCAGTACCAATAAACTTGATTGGTTTATTGACGACTGACTTTATCGAGATCGCAGCACCACCACGAGTATCCCCATCTAGTTTTGTAAGGATAACTCCGTCAAAATTAAGTATATCATTGAAGGCTTTGGCTGTATTGACTGCATCTTGCCCAGTCATTGCATCCACTACAAATAACGTTTCTTGTGGCTGGATTTCCGAATGAATATTTGCTATTTCGGTCATCATCGCTTCATCAACCGCTAAACGACCTGCAGTATCAATAATAACAACATTACAACCTTTGGCTTTAGCAGCCGCAATCCCAGATTTAGCAATTGCTACGGGGTCATTATTACCTTGATCACTATAAACCTCAACACCAATTTGTTCCCCTACAATATGCAACTGGTCAATGGCAGCTGGACGGTATACATCACAGGCCACCAGCATTGGAATCTTAGCTTTTTTTGTTTTTAAATAATTCGCAAGCTTTCCAGAAAAAGTAGTTTTACCCGATCCTTGCAAACCAGACATTAAAATCACACTTGGAGTTGCTGATAAATCAATCTCTTCTTCATCACCACCCATTAAGGAGGTGAGCTCATCCTTTACAATTTTTACCATCAATTGGCCTGGCTGAAGCGTTGTCAATACATTTTGACCTAATGCTTTTTCTTTAACCCGGTTGGTAAACTCTTTAGCAATTTTATAATTAACATCGGCATCCAACAAAGCCCGCCGAACTTCTTTTAGAGTTTCAGCAACATTGATTTCTGAAATACGCCCATGACCTTTAAGGGTGTGGAGAGCTTTATCTAATTTTTCACTTAAATTATTAAACATAAAATGCGATTTTTATCGAAGTACAAAAGTAAAGAAATATTTTATTTTAAGAACGTTAATAGGCTGTTAAACCTGCAGAATTATTTTTTTATAATATACACTATTCACTAGGGAGTAGAGCTCGAGATTTGCAACAATTTACCATTATAGAACTGCTGCCCGGATTTGGCAAATTCAAATATATAAGCCCCCATTTGAGCCGCTGTATTTGGGGCTTCATACCCTGGAAATGCTTCTTCAAGCATTTCTGTTTGTACTGCACCTAATGCGAGGACATTAAATGAAGGCCCTGACTCTTTGTACTCCTCTGCTAATAACTCTGTTAGAGTAATCACCGCACCCTTACTAGAGCTGTAGGCGGCTAACCCAGGAAATTTGACGGATCCTTGAACCCCTCCCATAGAGCTAATTGCAACCACATGACCATTTTTGGGCATGAATGGAATCATGCGCCTAGTAAGCTCTGCGACTCCAAAAACATTGGTATTATAAACTTCTTTAAAATCTTTTAAAGTCGTGTCTGAGAATGGCTTATTTAAAAGCGTTCCAGCATTATTAATCAAGATATCAACTTGAGACCATTCTTTTTGAATAAAGGCTTCAACGCGTTCATAGTCTTCAGACTTGTTAAGATCAAAAGATAAAGCTGTAATGTTTTCAAAATTTAAATTTGAAACAGGCCTTGCGTTTCTAGATAGAGCTAAAACAGCATAACCTGCATTTGCAAAGAGATGTACTAATTCAAATCCGATACCACGGCTAGTTCCTGTAATTATAACTGTTTTAGTTGGCTTCATATGCTTAGGATTTAAGAGGTGTAATTAACGAAGGTACAAAGACCTCAATAAATAATATTTAATTTAGCTGTTTTACATTTAACTTTAGCGTAGAGAGACCATAAAATGCAGCCATGAGTCCTAAAATAAAAACCTCAAACCATAAGAGATAGAAAGGCCATTCTCCTATTACCAAAGGGTTATTAACCTGTGGCGGCTCAGCTAAATACATGTAATTGGACCCAATATAGAAATTTAAAGGCATGATTATAATCATTAAAATATTTAAAATCAAAAAAGATTTAAGACTCGAATACTTAGAAGGCTTAATGTTTAAGTTTTTAAACATATAAAGAGGCAGCAACAAAATTAAAACATGTCTAACATAATATTCTAGATATGCGAAATGACTGCCGTCATAGCCATTCATTTGAGGCGTAAGGACAGACATTATACCACCAATAATTCCAGTATAAAATACAAAATCAAATAAAAACTGCTTTCGTTTAATAAACGGAAGGAAAGAACAAATAAGACCAGATATTCCACAAAGATGAAAGGGCAGATCTGTAACTATATTCCAGTCCCCATTTAAAGCAGTACGCAAGGGGGTTATCACAGACGAAAAAAACAAAATAGCACCCATTAAATACGTGACTCTGATATTATTTTGAATTGATAATTTGCGTCCAATTATTAAAAATAAGAGAACGACAGCGACAACAATACTATTATTTACGATCCATTCATTGGACATGAAATCAATTATATAATTTGGAAACGTTTGGTTAGCTAAAAATATCAAAACTTAAGTGTTGTTTAAGGGTAATTATAAATGACAAATAAAGATACATAACTCAAATATATCATTATTTTTACAATTAATAATAGGGTCATTAACTCAGTTGGTTCAGAGTGTTACCTTGACAGGGTAGAAGTCACTGGTTCGAATCCAGTATGACCCACCAAAAATAAACCTACTCAATTGAGTGGGTTTTTATTATAAAAGCCAGGAACGCAGGATTGCAGTCCACACTCATTTCACTTAGTTAAAGAAAGCTTTAAAACTATAATTTGCACCACTTAGGTCAACAAAAAAACTATTCAAATTGAGTGGTTTTTTTTTAAATAAATTCTAAAATGCGTTCCAAAGCCATCCCTCGAGATCCTTTGATTAAAATACTGGTATTAGAAACACTAGTTTTTTCTAAATGCTTTTGAAGATCGAAATAAGTTTCAAAAAAAAGGAGTTTTGGTCGATTTGTTTTTTGCTCAAAAAAATGAGAACCTATAAAATAAAACACACATCCCTTTGTTAAAATTGCTTGATTTACGATCTCTAAATGTTCTTTCGCACTGGTGGCTCCCAATTCAAACATATCCCCTAGAATGGCGAGTTTGTTTGAGTTTTGAGTTCCTTTAAAATTTTCCAAAGCAACTCCCATACTGCTAGGGTTGGCATTGTAGGCATCTAATAAGATCTGATTCGAATTTTGCTGGATAATTTGAGAGCGGTTATTTGCTGGAACATAAGCTTCAATTCCACTTTTAAGTTGTTGAGGCGTGAGTTTGAAATAACTTCCAATTGCCAACGCGGCTGCTATATTATGGAAATTATAAACCCCTACTAAATGTGTTTTAATTACTGTGTCAACTAGTGAGACATTCAAAAAGGGCTGAGAGTCTAACAATCTTATATTGATAGAAGTTTGTTTATATTCTGAAAAAGAAAAAGTATTTGAATAACACCCCACCTGCTTTTCCTGTTTTGTATCATCCGAATTCATAATTATCAAGCCTTTGTTGGCTTTTAAATAATCATACAACTCACTTTTGGCCACTATTATACCCTGTTCGGAACCAAAACCTTCCAAATGTGCTTTACCAAAGTTAGTAATATACCCAACGTTTGGCTTTGCTAAACTACAAAGTAGTGCTATCTCAGTAGCATGATTAGCCCCCATTTCAATAACACCAACTTCAGTGTCAGAATTCATACTCAAAAGGGTTAAAGGCACACCAATATGGTTATTTAGGTTACCAATAGTTGCTATTGTTTTAAAGTGCTGTTGCAGAGCAGCATTGATAAGCTCCTTGGTAGTTGTTTTTCCATTACTTCCCGTTAAGGCAACTACAGTCAAGCCTAAATAGTCTCTATGAAAACGTGCTAAATCCTGTAAAGTTTTTAACACATTATCCACCAAAATAAAACTGTCACTCATTGGCTGCACAACCTCATCGATCACGGCGTAACTAGCTCCGCTTTCTAGTGCTTGAGCTGCGAATGCATTCGCATTAAAGTTAGGACCTTTCAGAGCGAAAAAAAATGCATTCTGAGAGATATTTCTTGTATCTGTAGAAACCGATGAACAAGCCAAAAAAAGTTTATGAATCTGGTTTAATTCCATAACTTAAAAATAATAAAAAAGTCCTAACAATTTGAGATTGTTAGGACTTAATATGTTATTAACTAAATAAATTAGTTTTTCTTTTTCTTTTTTGATAGTGATTTTGAACCTACCCTAGACATCGCACATCTAAACCCAATATAATCAGTTGCCATATCTTGAGGGTAATAACGTCTTTGTGCTGGATCTAACCAATACTCTCTATCTTTCCATGACCCTCCTTTATAAACTCTTACTTCATCATTAATTAAAGAAGTTCTATCATTAGATTCGTCATAAGCTAAAACTCCATCTTTCTTTAAAACAGGAGAATTATACATATCAAACGTTTCAGATTCATTAGTAGACTCCTCATCATCGAAGTCATCAAATGTCCTTGAAGAGGCTCTATCTCCGTCTCTGTAATTAATATTGTTACTCTTATCGAAATTAGTTCTTAAGTATGTTTCTGCAGAATCTACCGCAACTTTCACGAGTTGCCCCGGAAGACCATTAGCCACCAGTCTACCGTTTGTGAGCGTGTCGTACTGAATGTCGTCTATACCAATTACTTGTACCGTGCCATTATCTAATAAGTTTTTAGTATACACATTACCTCTGTAGTAACCAAAGTCACTAAACTCATCGTCTACAACCGGCCTGTATACATCCGCAACCCATTCAGCCACATTACCAGCCATATCATAAATACCAAAGTCATTTGCCCCATAAGACATCACTTCATTGGTAATATCAGCACCATCATCAGACCAACCTGCAATTCCGCCGTAATCTCCTTTTCCTTGCTTAAAGTTAGCTAGCTGATCCCCTCTGTTTTTACGATCTCCAGATCGTGAGTATTGACCATCCCAAGGATATTTTTTACGACCTCTGTAAGTATTATAATTTCTTAATTCGGTATTGCCAAGTGCTGCGTACTCCCATTCAGACTCAGTTGGAAGTCGATACTTTAACTGTATTGCTCCAGTTTCACGATTGGCATAAACATTAATTTCATTACCTTCGCTATCAATTTTAATTTTACGCTTACCTCCTTTTAGGACGTCTTCGTTACCTCCAAATGTACTTGTTGGCGCATTGATATAAGTGTCAATATTAAAGTTACTTTCGGCTGATGTATCAGTTAAGTTTGAATCTCTTTTCAGGTAACCTTTTTCTTGTAAGCCTTTTTTAGCAACACGGTCAGACCTCCAATTTGCATATTCGACGGCTTGAATCCAGCTTACTCCAACTACTGGGTAATTCCTAAAAGCGGGATGGCGTAAGTAATTCTCTACCATCATTTCGCTGTAGCCTAATCGATTTCTCCAAACAAGGGTGTCAGGGACTGCACCTGAATATATTTTCTTAAAATTATCTTCAGTTGGCGGATAAACACGTTTGATCCAATCTAAATACTCCAAGTACATTAAGTTAGTTACTTCTGTTTCGTCCATGTAAAAAGACTGAACGTGTTGTTGATTTGGAGAGTTGTTCCAGTCATGCATTACATCATCTTGGACTTTTCCCATCGTATATGTACCACCTTCGACGAAGACTAACCCTGGGGCCGTTTCTTGATCTTTGAAGTTTGTATTGTATTGAAAACCACCTTGTTTGGCGTTAATTTGCCAACCGGTACCTCTTGAAGAGTTTCCTGATCTAGATGATTTCTTACACCCTGTTAAAGATGTAAATAATGCTACTACAAGTAGTAGTCTTAATGTTATGATGTTTTTCATATTCAACTTAAAATTGGTAATACACAATTGAATTCAGTCATGCAATATACTAATTATAGACTATTATGCAATAAAAAAAGATATCGTTTTTATGGTATTTTTTTGATTGATTTATTTAGATTACTTTACTTAAAAACGATGAAATTCAGAATTTATTATTGTAATTTTGAAATTGGCTTTTATTCAAACATACTAATACCCCTAAGATAGCGTTTCTTAACTATGAAAAGTATAGTACTGTGCATTGTAACAATATGTTCTGTTTTAGGGTTTTCTCAAACCCAAACGTTTGATATTGATTGGAAAGAATCTATAATAATCAGCACATCAAATAAAAAAATTGAGATTCCCTCTTTTAATATTGAAAACCATAATTTTTCATTTGAAAAAGGACTTGTTTTTTCTAATCAATGGCCAATTAGTGGAACTATAGATGAAGCCTCTGCCAAAATCACTTCTATTGAAACTGTTGAGATTTCCAGGGCAGACCTAAAAGAGCTCCCATTTAGTACCATCCCAAATGGACCCAAGTTAAAGTTGACTAATACCCGTTCAAGAAGTAGTACTAACGGGGCTGTTGAAATTTATCCGATTTTTTTTAACGATGGAGTTTTAACTAAAATTGTTCGCTTTACTGTAGAATATCGGATGAGAATACCGCGAAGAACATCCGCAAGCAACACACCCATTAGCAGTTCTTTTTTAAAGTCCGGCAGCTGGTATCGATTTGCAATCGATACTACTGGAGTTCATAAAATAACCAAAAACTTTTTGAATAGCCTGGGAATAAACACCGCCACAATCAACCCAAAAAATATAAAAATTTATGGCCACGGAGGGAAATCACTCCCTCTATTGAATTCCGAAACTTTATCAAATGACTTAATTGAAAACTCAATCCAAGTGATTGGCGAGGAGGATAATACTTTCAATGATGAAGATTATATTTTAATGTATGGCATTGGACCTAAAGGATATAATGCTGATAACAATTCACATATTAACCCCTACAATGAAGATACATTTTATTACTTAAATATCAGCCCCGGAAACGGCTCACGAATGGGCCTAGCAAACGAGCCAAATGGAACTGCAGATTTCACATTTGAGACTTTCCATGACTATAAGTTCGTTGAAGCTGACCAATACAACATAGCAAAGCTAGGAAGGCGATGGTTTGGACATCGATTTTATATTGAGAATATAAGAGAATTTGATTTTGACTTTCCAAACCTGGTCACTACAAGTCCCCTAAAACTAAGAGTATACGTGGCTGCGACTGCCGAGTCAAACACTTCCATGCAGCTAAAAGTGAATGGATCTGAAGTTGACAGCTTTTCTTTTAGTTCAATGGACAGTCAATTATTAGCCGCAGAAGATTTTTTTGATGGTTCTTTCAATAGTAATTCGAGAACTATTTCTGTAGAATTATCATATAACAACAATAACAATCCATCAGCATCGGCCTACTTAGACTACATCTCTATTGTAGCCGAACGCTCTTTAACTAGTTTAGGAACCCAATTTGAATTTAAACACAATGATACTTCAACGCTAGATGGAGTCGGTGCGTTTACAATTTCCAACGCAAGTTCGATTCCTCAAGTTTGGGATGTTACTAACCCTTATGAAGTTCAATTCTTTACAAATCATAACGCCGAGGAGCAATTTAGTTTTAAAACCAATTTAGGATCTCTACGAAACTACCAAGCACTGGGTAGCGACTTTTATGTTCCTAGAAAAACCAATAATACAAACGTTGATAATCAAGATATCAAAGGCACAGTTTTTTTAGATAATCAAGGTCAATTTGAGGACATTGATTACTTAATAATAGCGCCTAGCTATTTGGTATCGCAAGCAGAACGCTTGGCGAACATAAATAGAACTCAAAATAATTTAAATGTTAAGGTTTATTCATTAGAATCGATTTACCAAGAGTTCAGTTCAGGGATGCAAGACATTGCTGGCATTAGAAATTTTGTTAAGTATGTATACGACAACGCTAGTGAGCCAAATAAAAAGCTCAAATACTTGTGTTTATTTGGAGATGCATCCTTTGATTACAAAAACAGAGTACCCAATAACACAAATGTCGTACCCTCTTGGTATTCTATAAATAGTATTAGCCTAACAGGCTCTTTTTTGTCTGATGATTTTTATGGGATGATGGACCTTAACGAAGGTACCATGTCGAATTCAGACAAACTAGATATTGCAGTTGGACGTATTTTAGCCAACTCAATTCAACAAGCAAAAGAAATGGTAGATAAAGTCGCTTCCTTTTACAAGACTGAATCCTATGGAAATTGGCGGAATAATTTCCTTATGATTTCAGACGACGTTGACGAATTTGGTGACCGCCTCATTCAAGAAACTACTGATATTATTGCAGAGGATGTAAAGGAAGAAAAACCTTTTTTAAATGTATTTAAAATTCATTCTGACTCGTATGTCCAAGAAACGACTTCTGGAGGAGACCGATATACCTTAGTAAACAAAGCAATTTTTGATGCCCTTGAAGTGGGCGCTGTTGTGGTTAATTATTTTGGTCATGGTGGAGAAGACGGATTAGCAGTGGAACGAATTTTTGATAAAATAAATGCGCAAGAACTTAACAACCCGAACAAGCTCAACTGTTTTGTAACTGTTACTTGTGAGTATACAAAATTTGATAACCCCTATAGGGAATCAGCTGGAGAATTTCTCTTTTGGAATAAAAGAGGTGGGGCAATAAGTCTAATAACTACTACAAGACAAATTTTTATTAATGTCGGAATTCAATTTAATAAATCTCTTAGTCAGTATCTGTTTTCTTACGGGAGCAATGAATCCATAAGCATTGCAGAAGCACTAAGAAGAACTAAAAATGACCCCCTTGTCACAAATATTAGTCAACGTCGATTGGTTTTTTATATTGGAGACCCTGCACTTAAACTTCCTACGGCTAAACCAGACATAAGGGTAACCAAAATCAATGACGAAGACATCACTACAACCAACCAAATTCTGAAAGCATTAAGCCCGGCCAAAATCACTGGAAATATAACCGATGCCCAAGGTGCTATACGAACTAATTATAACGGTATTTTAACAGCAACCATATTCGATAAAAACTTACAACGAACAACAATTGGTAACGATGGAGTTACTGACGGAACAGATTTAATTTTACTTGACTATAATGCGATGGGAGAAGTTATTTTTAGAGGACAGGCAAGTGTGACGAATGGGGCTTTTGAATTTGAGTTTATAGTTCCTAGAGACATTACAGTTGCTGAGGGCAATGGGAAAATTAGCTTGTACTCCAAAACTGAAACACCATTATCCAATCAAAGGGGGTTTAGTTATGACATAATGATAGGTGGAGTTAATCCAGATGCAGCCGACGATAATATTGGCCCTACCATTAATTTATTTATGAACGATGAAATTTTTGTTTCGGGTGGCATTACTAATGAAAACCCCACACTTATAGCAAATTTATACGACGATAATGGGATTAATACCGCTAGTGGAATTGGCCATGACATCGTAGCCACTTTGGATGGAGATGAAACAACTGTTTATAAACTGAATGACTATTATACAGCTGCAGTAGATGACTATAAACGTGGCAGTCTAAGTTATCCTTTTAGAGACCTTGATCCTGGCCTACACACTCTAAAGCTCAAAGCGTGGGACGTTTACAACAATGCCTCCACTCAAGAAATTCAGTTTATTGTATTTGACAAAGACGAAAGCTTAGAACTTACTAATGTTTTAAATTACCCCAATCCATTTATTAATTACACAGAATTCTGGTTTAACCACAATAGTTCGGACATATTGGACGTTTCCATACAAATATTTACAATTTCCGGAAAACTAATTAAGACACTAAACGGGCAAACAAATATCGTCTCAGGTACAGCTAGTTCAACATCTAGAGATTTGACATGGAACGGAAACGATGATTTTGGGAGTAAAATTGGAAAAGGTGTTTACGTCTATAAACTTAAGGTGCATTCAAAAGAGACAGGGATGAAAGCCGAGAAGATTGAAAAACTTGTAATACTTTAATAAAAACTTATATTTGTTAATAAATAACTTCGACACATAAATGATTAAATTAAATAAAACACACCAAAAACTAACCTTTATTGTCTTGTTTTTAGTGGCCTTAGTCTCAAATAAAACAGATGCTCAAACTACTATAATTCCAAACATTGATAGCCGTGTTATCACTACGGGTGTACCCTTTCTATTGATTGCATCTGACGCACGTGCAGCTGGAATGGGTGATATGGGAGTAGCAACCTCGGTAGATACTTATTCTCAACATTGGAACCCCTCGAAATATGCTTTTTCTGAGTCAAAATCAGGGTTTGGAATCAGCTATACTCCTTACTTAAGCAAATTAGTAAATGACATATTTTTAGGAAATGTAACCTATTTTAATAGGCTAAATGAGCGAAGTGCATTTGCGGTAAGTTTTAAATACTTTTCCCTTGGGGAAATTGAGTTACGTGCAGATGAGTTTTCAGAAGCCTTGATTGAAAAACCAAATGAGCTCACTTTCGACATCTCTTACTCCTTGCGTCTATCGGACCAATTCTCAATGGCAGTTGCTTTGCGCTATTTGCGTTCCGATTTAAAAATATCTGCGATTGATCCAAGTTCAAAAGCTGCTGGATCTCTTGGTGTCGATATTTCAGGCTACTATCAAAGTGAAGAAGAAGCGTACTCGGATTTTAATGGCCGATGGAGAGGTGGGTTTGCCATTCAAAACTTAGGGCCAAAAATAAAATATGATGATGCTGGTAGAGAAAACTTCTTACCAACTAACCTAAGACTTGGGGGTGGCTTTGATTTTATTTTTGACCAGTACAACCGAATTAATTTAACTGCAGAAGTCACTAAGTTACTGGTTCCAACACCCCCTATATATGGTTCTGAATATAATTATACTGACACAAATGGTAATGGCGTTTATGATCCAGACATTGACACTAGAGGGTCCATAGTAAACAGCAATATAATTATTGAGGGGCAGGATCCAAACGTAAGCTTCATGTCCGGAGTTTTTCAGTCATTTAACGATGCGCCTGGCGGTTTTAGTGAAGAACTTGATGAGTTCACCTGGGCCCTTGGAGCTGAATATTTATACCAGGACTCTTTCGCTTTAAGAGCCGGTTATTTTAATGAAAATGAGTTCAAGGGGGCACGTAAGTTTTTCGCTTTAGGGGCTGGTTTTAAATACACTACAATCGATATTGATTTGTCGTATTTATTTTCAGCTTCTAAAGTCCAGAGTCCTTTAGAAAACACCCTTCGTTTTTCACTATCGTTCAACATAGGAGATGGTGAATACACAGAATATTAATAATATGGCCATCAAATAAAATTAACAAAAACTATTGCTAATTGCAGTAGTTTTTTTGTCTCTAATAGTTATGAAAAAAATAAAAATTGAAACAACATTTGATGTCTATGATAGCGTTGAAGATTTAGCTATTCCAGTTCAAAAACTATTGAAAAAAGCAACTGAAGCGCGTGAAAAAGCCTATGCACCCTACTCTCAATTTCTGGTAGGCGCAGCACTAGAGCTAGAAAATGGAAAGATTATTTCAGGAAATAATCAAGAAAACGCTTCTTATCCTTCTGGCTTGTGTGCTGAACGGACCGCTATTTACTATGCAGGTTCTGAATTTCCAAATCAAAAAATACTTCGAATGGCAATAGTTGCTGGATCTACAAAAAATCCAACAATCAAACCGATACCCCCTTGTGGAGCCTGCAGACAAGCATTGTCCGAATATGAAGTAAAACAAAACACTGCTATGGAACTCTATTTTATGGGTACTTCAGGGAAAATAGCGTTCTCAAAATCAGTCGAAAATATCCTTCCTTGGGTTTTTGACAAATCAGTACTATAACGTTTTTTTAAAAAATTAACCCCTACTCTTTTTAGGTTATCAAGCAAAGTATTACTTTTGTATTTACATTAAATTAAATTACTGTAAAACCATGCAGAAAATAACTAAAGAAGTCTACCTTGATTGGTACGAAAATATGATGTTATGGCGGAAGTTTGAAGACAAACTTGCAGCTGTATATATCCAACAAAAAGTAAGAGGATTTCTCCACTTATATAACGGTCAAGAAGCAGTCTTAGCAGGTGCATTGCACGCGATGGATTTATCCAAAGATAAAATGATCACTGCCTATCGAAATCACGTTCAACCCATAGGAATGGGCGTAGATCCGCGACGGGTGATGGCTGAGCTTTTTGGAAAGGCGACTGGAACTTCACAAGGACTTGGAGGTTCTATGCATATTTTCTCTAAAGAAAAAGGATTTTATGGTGGCCACGGAATTGTAGGAGGGCAAATCCCTTTAGGAGCTGGTATGGCTTTTGGAGACAAATACAATGAAACAGGGGCAGTAACTCTGTGTTATTTTGGGGATGGTGCTGCGCGTCAAGGCTCATTACATGAAACATTTAACATGGCAATGAACTGGAAACTTCCAGTGGTATTCGTTTGTGAAAATAACGGATATGCAATGGGAACATCTGTAGACAGAACTGCTAACCATACAGAGATTTGGAAATTAGGTTTAGGTTATGAAATGCCTTGCGGTCCTGTCGATGGGATGAACCCAATTAAAGTGGCAGAAGCATTTGATGAAGCGATTCAACGCGCTAGAAGAGGAGATGGCCCTACATTTTTAGAGATGAAAACCTACCGTTACAGAGGACACTCTATGAGTGACGCACAACACTATAGAACAAAGGACGAAGTAAAAGAATACAAAAAGATTGATCCTATCACACAGGTCTTAGACGTGATTCTTCGTGAAGAATACGCCACAGAAGAAGACATTAAAGTAATTGATAAGCGTGTAAAGGAACTAGTTGCTGAATGTGAGAAATTTGCTGATGAATCTCCATATCCAGAAAAAAGCTTGATGTACGATGTAGTATATGAACAAGAAGATTATCCATTTTTACAACATAAATTATAAATTATGGCAATCATAGTTAACATGCCCCGACTGAGCGATACCATGGAAGAAGGAACCGTGGCTAGCTGGTTGAAAAAAGTAGGAGACAAAATTGAAGAAGGAGACATTCTTGCTGAAATCGAAACCGATAAAGCAACAATGGAGTTTGAATCATTTAATGAAGGAACTTTGCTTCATATTGGTGTACAAGAAGGAGAAACTACTATGGTAGACGAACTTCTAGCTATAATTGGAGATGAGGGCGAAGATATTTCGGCGCTCTTAAATCCAACATCTGACACAGAAGAAAAACCAGAAGAAACAGAGGCTACAATTGAACCCGCTGCTCCCGCTACAATTATTCCAGAAGGCGTAATTGTAGTAACTATGCCACGCTTGAGCGATACTATGGAAGAAGGCACCGTAGCAAGCTGGCTCAAACAAGTTGGCGATGTGATCGAAGAAGGCGATATTTTAGCTGAAATCGAAACAGATAAAGCCACTATGGAGTTTGAATCGTTTAACGAAGGAACGCTGTTATTCGTTGGGTTATTAGAAGGTGACTCGGCAAAAGTAGATGATCTTTTAGCAATCATAGGCCCTGCAGGAACAGACGTTTCAGCTGTGGCTGCTAACTTTTCTAAAACTGTACCATCTTTAGAAGCTGCTCCAAAAGAAACTCCTAAAGTTACCCTTCCCGTTATTAAAGAAACAGTGATCGCAGAAGCTGCAACAGTAGCAGTTCCTGTCCCTAATTCGACAGGACGCTTACATATTTCGCCACTAGCGCGAAAAATGGCAGACGATAAAGGCATTGATTTAAACCAATTGATTGGAAGTGGTGAAAACGGACGCATCATTAAACGTGATGTTGAAAACTATAAACCTGTTGTGGGAGCTAATATTTCAAGTGCCGAAAAATTTGTACCAACGGGACAAGAAGACTTTGAAGAAATTAAAAACTCGCAAATGCGTAAAACCATTGCGAAACGTTTGGGCGAATCAAAATTTACAGCCCCGCATTATTATTTGAATGTAGAGTTTGACATGGATAATGCTATGGCCTTTAGAGCGCAATACAATACTGTACCAGACACTAAAATATCATTTAACGATATTATTGTTAAAGCATGTGCATTGGCTTTACGTGAGCATCCACAAGTAAATTCACAGTGGTTTGCAGATCGAATGAAACTCAACCACCACGTACATGTAGGTGTTGCCGTTGCTGTAGATGATGGCTTAGTAGTACCTGTTGTTCGTTTTGCAAACGAGCAAAGCTTACCTCAAATTGGCACTGCCGTAAGAGATTTTGCAGGCCGTGCACGAAACAAGAAACTAACCCCTCAAGAAATGGATGGTAGCACCTTTACCGTATCCAACTTAGGGATGTTTGGAATAGAGAGTTTTACATCAATTATAAACCAACCCAACTCAGCGATTTTATCCGTGGGAGCCATTATTCAAAAACCAGTGGTTAAAAATGGTCAAATAGTGGTTGGAAACACTATAAAACTAACCCTTGCTTGCGATCACCGAACAGTAGATGGAGCAACAGGCGCACAGTTCTTACAAACCTTGAAAGGCTATGTTGAAAATCCTGTGACTATGTTAGTTTAAAGTTTTACTTTACAAACCTTTGGCTCAGGCTTGGTGTTGTCCTTAATTAATACTAATTTTAAATTAACTATTATGAATATATTTCTAATGATCTATCCAACTCAAATTATTCTGTTACTGTTAGTATTAATAACATTAACCGCAATTTCTTTGGTTATGGCATCAAAAAAAGAAACTAATTTTCACTTGCTGATTTGGACTGCGATTATTATTTTCTTGCCATTTTTCGGTTCGCTAAGTTACATATTGAAATTCTTCACATCAAGAAGAATGAATAATAACGTGGCATAACAACGTATATATAAAGTAGCAGTTAAGAGCTAGCTGTAATAAAAAAATCCACTCAAATGAGTGGATTTTTTTGTTCTGTGGGCGCAGAGGGATTCGAACCCCCGACCCCCTGGGTGTAAACCAGGTGCTCTGAACCAACTGAGCTATGCGCCCTCTTGAAGGTCTGCAAATATAGTTTAGTTTTTCAATTCACAAAAGGTTTTTTTATAAAAAATTAAATTATTTCAGCTACCACAAATGTACTGCCACCAACATAGATAACATCATGTTGGGACGCGCTTTGTTTAGCTATAATTAAAGCCTCTTTAACGGATGAATAAATACCTCCCCTACAACCGATTTCTTTAAAAACTTTAGCAAGCTGAGTCACTTCTAGTCCCCTTGGAATATTAGGTTTACAAAAGTAATACTTTGCGTCTTTTGGAAAAAACTCTATTAATGGACCAATATCCTTATCATTCACCATGCCCAATACAATATGTAAATCTTGAAATTTCTCAGCGAGGAGCTGTTTAAACACCAAGCGCAACCCCTCCTTATTATGCGCTGTATCGCAAATTATTTTTGGGGAGCTACCCACAACTTCCCAGCGACCGCGAAGTCCTGTGTTATCTGTTACTTTTAATAAGCCTTGTTGAGTTGCTTCTTTGGAGATCATAAACGTCCCTTTATTAAGTATAGCAATTGTTTGAAGCACCGTTCGTACATTTTTAATTTGATACTCCCCTTTCAGGCTAGATGGGTATATTTCGTTTATTAACTGATCAGCAAAATAGAGCGGCGCTTGTTCTTTACTGGCTTTGTCTCTAAAAACAGTTTCTATTTCTAATTGGGTTTCGCCAATCACTATTGGTGTATTTGATTTTATAATACCCGCTTTCTCCCCTGCTATGGACTCAAGTGTAGTCCCTAAAAACTGAGTATGATCCAGACCAATGTTGGTAATCACAGAAACTTCGGGACTTAAAATATTAGTAGAATCTAAGCGCCCGCCCAGCCCAACTTCAATCACAGCAATGTCAACTTGCTCATAAGCAAAATAATCAAAGGCCATACCTACTGACATTTCAAAAAATGAAAGGGAATTCGCTTCAAAAAATGATTTATTAGTGGCTACAAAATCAACCACAAAATTTTTGCTAATCATATCTCCATTGATGCGGATGCGTTCACGGTAATCTTTTAAATGGGGAGAGGTATACAACCCAACTTTATAGCCTGCTTCTTGTAAAACAGATGCCAACATATGAGCCGTGGATCCTTTGCCGTTTGTACCTCCAACATGGATAGACTTAAATTTATTTTCGGGATGGCTGAGATGTTTAGCAAGTTTAAATGTTTGACTCAAATCCGCTTTGTAAGCAGACTTTCCCACATTTTGATAATGTGGTAGCTGAGAAAAAAGCCAGTTGGTGGTTTCAAAATAATTCATTTATTGTCGGACGGTAAAATCTACAATTACAAACCCTATTTGCTTTAAAGGGGCTTTAGGGTCGGCTGGCCATTTATGGGAAAGTGCTGTTTTTCTGGCAGCATCGTATAGGCAGCTATCGCCAATTGTCCCTTTTTCTCCTGGGATTGCTTTTATTACTGATCCGTTTTGGTTAACATAGATTTTAACAACAACCTTACCTTCCTCATCACATTCAGGAATCACTTTTGTTCTCTTTGGGCGTCCACGATCATTAAGACCATAGCCTACCCCGCCGTTACCACTTCCAGCAGATCCAAAATAGCTTGATGCATAAGGCTTTCCGTCTAACTGGCCTTTATCTCCTGCCGATTCATCATCGCCTTCTGAGCCTTTGTCTGTGCCTTGGTCAGCTCCTATGCCGCCCATAAGCGCATCTAACTGCGCTTTCTTTTTTGCTTTCAAGTCGGCTTCTTTTTTTAAGCGATCGAGTTCTACGTTTGCTTCCGCTTTCTCCTGTTCATTGGCCTCAACCTCGAGTTTTGCTTTTTCTGCTTGCGTATTTTTAAAGGCAATAGATTCTAAATCTTCAGAATTAAGCACCTCTTCAGATGCAGCAGACTCGCTTGACTCATCAGTCGGTACTATTTCAATTTCTTCAATTGGCTCAGTAACTGGAGTGGATTCTGAGGCAAGGGCTTCCTTGGGCTGTACCATCCCACTGCCTGTATCAGAAGAACCAAAATTAATAGCCACCCCATACTCTAATGGGGGGTCCATATATCCAGGACCAACAACAAATAAGAGCAAAACCAATAACAACATGATAGCTGCTGTTAGCCGAGCTGAATATTGTTGATGTTTCGTCTTAAAATAGCGCATCTTAATTAGGATTTACAGCTAATATAATCTTGTATTTATTACGATTGGCAATATCCATGACCTTCACGACATAGTCAACAGGGACAGATTTTTCCGCTCTTAAGACAAGAGTGGGGGCGGTTTCATTTTGGAGTAACTTAAGTAATTCGGATTCTAAATTTTGAACCTCAACTTCTTTTTGATCGATATAGAAAACTAAGTCTTTTTGAATACTTATAGATGTTGATTTTTTGTTTTCAGTTTTACCGCTTGCTGTAGGCAATAGAATATCAATTGCATTGGTAGTCACAAGTGTAGATGCTATCATAAAAAAAATCAATAATAGAAATACAATATCCGTCATTGACGACATATTAAATTCTGGAGTGATTTTATTTCGACCTCTAAGATTCATATTAAATTGGTTCGTTGAGTAAATCTAAGAACTCTACAGAATTGGCTTCCATTTGATATACGACCTTATTAGTTCGTCCTACGATATGATTATAAGAAATATATGCTATGATCCCAACAACTAAACCAGCTACAGTTGTGGTCATAGCTGTGTACAGCCCATCAGCTAATAATTTAATATCTATTTGACCACCAGAATTAGCAATTTCAAAAATGGATAAGATCATTCCTATAACAGTACCTAAAAACCCAATCATAGGAGCTGCACCAGATATAGTAGCTAGTACACTGACATTTTTTTCTAGGGTGTAAACCTCTAGTTTCCCAGCATTTTCAATAGCTGAATTAATATCAGCTAGTGGGCGTCCAATTCGGGAAATCCCTTTGTGAATTAACCTAGAAACTGGAGAGTTAACATTTGTACAAAGTACTTTTGCAGCTTCTATTTTGCCATTTACTACATGGTCTTTTATTTGATTCATGAAATTCGGATCTACCTTGGATGCCGCTTTAATTGTGAACAGGCGTTCAAAATAAATATACAAAGCCACCACAAGTAGTACCGTTAACAGTGCTATTATGAGTTGACCTGCTAGACCTCCACTTTTGATGAGCTCAATAATCGATAGTGTTTTTTCGATTGATTCGGTATCTAAAGACAATGCAATTTCATCTTGAATCATATATGTTTAAATAAGTAGTTTAACAGAAAAATGTTAAAGATTAATAAAAATTATCTTTAGAACAGGGTTCTTGTAAAGAAAAAAGTGACCGCTCCTGCTAAAAACCCAATTAAGGCCAACCAGGATATCTTTTTTAAATACCAGAAAAAGTTAATTTTTTCCATTCCCATAGCAACAACTCCAGCTGCAGACCCAATAATAAGCATACTTCCGCCGGTACCAGCTGCATATGCAATAAAATGCCATAATTCGTGATCCATAGGCTGAGAAAACATTCCAAGGGAAGCGGCTACTAATGGTACGTTATCAATAACTGCCGAACCAACTCCTAATAAAAGAACGACTAGATCTGACACTTCAGCGCCCGGCAATTCTGTCCCTAAAGCAGGGGTAGCGACTTTAAGCCAGTCAGCAAAGCCAAACAAAACCCCTAAGGATTCTAGGGCGGCTACTGCCATTAAAATTCCTAAGAAAAACAAGATACTTGGTAATTCAATTTTTGATAAAGAGTGATGTACAGGGCTGTGATGTACAGGGCCTTCATGGTTATCTTTGTCTAATTCTTTTATGCTAAATTTTGAGGAACTAAAAATTTCTGCAAATACCGCTACAACACCCAATGAAAGCATCATACCTACATATGGTGGAAGGTGCGTTACGACTTTAAATATCGGGACAAAAATAATAGCCGCTAAACCCAAGTAAAGCATAGTTCCACTAAAACGTCCAGCCGGCTTAGATTGTGTTGTGTCAATTTCAAGAGATCCTTTAAATGCAGGAAGAAATGATGCTACAACTGTAGGTACAACCATACACACTATAGAGGGGATCAATAAATACCCAAATAAATGTCCGGTACTTACTTTGTTAGCTATCCATAACATCGTTGTCGTTACATCTCCAATTGGAGAGAACGCACCTCCTGCGTTAGCAGCTATCACAATAAGTCCTGCAAACCATAAACGCATTTTACGGTCGTTAATTATTTTTTGCAATAATGATATTAAAACAATCGTAGCAGTAAGGTTATCTATAATGGCTGATAAAACAAATGCTAAGATGGCGAAAATCCATAGTAGCTTAGTTTTCTTTTTCGTTTTAATAAAGTTTTTAATAGTAGAAAAACCATTGAAATAAGCAATGATTTCAACTATGGTCATCGCTCCCAATAAAAACACAAGAATTTCAGCGGTCTTTCCTAAGTGATGCAGTAGAGATTCTTCTAAAATATGCATTTTTTCGCTGTGATCAAATGCTTGAAAGTTATCAAGAAGAGCATGTTTACTAGAATCAAACCAGGTTTGAAAATCGTCGATCCCAAACGAAACTAAAGCCCAGCTAATAGCCATCATTACAAGGGCTGGAATTAATTTGTCGATTTTTAAAGTATGCTCTAATGTAATTGCTAAATAGCCTAACACAAATACAATGATGATAACTGCTTCCATTGTTGAAATTTTATATTTTAAAACCATAATCTTTACTGACTATGGCTAGGTAACAAATATAAAAAACTAAATAATCATTATATAGATTTAATGTTAATTTTAGGTAAATAAACCCATCCGCTACTATGATCATGACTAGC